>Ga0335072_10001236_pt1 | contig 42360 bp, 49 predicted proteins | sample Lox_Sample_21_FD_206725 | JGI IMG/M metagenome (GOLD analysis project Ga0335072, IMG submission 206725) | Soil microbial communities from Loxahatchee National Wildlife Refuge, Florida, United States - Lox_Sample_2.1 | ecosystem: Environmental > Terrestrial > Soil > Wetlands | place: USA... | reverse complement strand
GACCTCCTGTATGCAAATCGTACCAGACCGGAGATGCAACGGTCAAAGCAAATGGCTTATCGGTACGGCGGCAACATCAAAGCCCGACGAAACCACTGAGCGGCGTTTCCTTCAGACCTCCTTGGATCAGCGTCGGCGGGAAGCCATTGGAGAATCGCCGTAGACCGGGGAAGCATACGGGTCCTTCTGGTTTTTTGGGTCGGCGAACGCTGCCGCGGCATTGCTGCCGTGCTTCTCGTAGAGTTGGTTCGGGTCAGCATCGTGCTGGGTGGTTTCCGAGTCGCCGGGGTAACGTCGCGCCAAGCCGACACCAGCAGCGCTGCCGCCGCCGGCATCCCCAGGCCACGGTCGCGCATCTTCAGGACCGTCGCCGCAGCAATCCCGCAACCGGAAGAGTCGCCGTATATTACCGCAGCAGCCGTCGCGGTATAGGCCGGCACGCGCTCCACTGTGAGCCCTGACGCGAACCGTGGCGGCACGGCGTTGCCACGACACGCGCGGTCAGTGCCGTCGCCTATCGCGTGAGGGGCGGTAGCGCGGGCCTTGCGGGCGGCTTCGATATACGGTGCGACGGCAGCGACCCTATGCCATCGAGGGAGAGATCCGTGGCACGCCCGCGGAACATCGTGTACCGCCACGGCCTGGGCCGGCACTCCGTCATCCGCCGTCTCGCCGACTTGCCTGGCATAATTGTGGCTGTTCAGGATGCCGGCGGCAGGCAATCTACGTGAGTTGCCGAAAGTGCATAGCGCGCTCGGTGAGCTGGCATGACGGTGGCGCCAGTCGGGGGGAAACCTGCGTTTCAGGGTTATACTGTGGGCGATGGTGATAGGATCAATAGAATCGCAAACACGTGCTTGGATTCCCATCAGGCCAGAGCCTACGAGGCGCTCGCCCTCGCCGCCCCTGTTCCAAACTCGGTGCCGATATCCGACCCGGCGCATATTGTCGGCAAATCACCCGAGAGGCAGCTCGGATGATCGGATGACTCATGGGGAGACCGTCAGCCCTCACCCGCGCGGCCAAACTGCCCTGGTCGGCACTTCAGTCGCCGTGTCGACGGCTTACTTCGCGCTGCACTGAAAGATTCTGACCCTGAGGGATTGGCGTGAATGATGCCACATAAGTTCAGCCTGCGTGCCATTGCAGATCGCTCTTGCCTTGGCGGCCAGAGTGGCCATCGTGTATGCCTTCTCTGTGCGACGTTGCTTGCGATTTGCGGTATTTTGGTCGCTCCTCAGGCAAATGCCACGTCTCCAAATATTTGCGATGTTGTGGCCGATGCTCTGCCATCTGTGGTCAATATTCAGAACGCTGGGCTGGTGCGTCAAAGTGGCCAGGCAACCATACAATATTCGGTCGGCACCGGTACCATCATCGATCCGTCTGGTTCGATCGTCATCAATCAGCACGTGATTCAGAACGCAATGGCCATCCGGATAAAATTCCGGGACAAGACGCAGGTGCCAGCCCGGTTGGTACCTGCCGTCTCGCTTGTGAACGTCGCCCTCTTTATATGGGAGGCCTCCCGGCCGCTGCCAGCGATAGCTTTCGGTGATAGCGACGCACTGAAGGTGGGCCAACCCGCGATCGCCGTGGGCAACCCGATAGGCGTTGGAACGTCGGTCAGTACGGGGAGTGTCAGCGTGGTGAGCCGCAACCTGATGTGGACGCCGTTCGATGACTACATCCAGACCGACGCCTCGATAAACCCAGGCAATTCCCACGGGCCTCTCATTGATTGCAATGGCAACGTCATTCGGATCAACACTTCACTTCTGTCGAACGACACTGCATCAGAACCAATCGAGCTTGGGTTTTCATTGCCGTCCAACGGTGTGGCGTACGTTGTTAAGGCGCCCCAGGACTCCCGGATTGTACCGACCTGGATCGGCCGACATGCCGAGGACATGGACGCACGGTTGGCACGGCTGTTTCAACAGCCAAAGGTAAGTGGCGCCTTCGTTACCGGAACCGAGCCGGGAGGTCCTGCCGCCCAGGCGCAACTCATGACAAGCAAACCGGCGCGGAATGGGCCGTTCCGTGGGTCGGACGCCCCGATTCCAGGTCGGGTGTTTCTGGTGGTGCCGCGCGGCAATAGCAACCCGTCGCGACTAGGGTGACTCGGGAAGATTCAGAAGGGCTTCACGGGCGAATTGTCCACCGCAGCTTGTTGCGTGACACAGACAGGCCTTGCGTGCCCAGCCTCGCGCCGCCGCGCCGGAAATAGCCGCGAACCGCCGCGCGACAATCGACGACTGCGACAGGTCGTGACGACATCAGGCCGCGCCCACCGTCACGAACGGCATGATGATTAAATGTTCGCGCGCCACTGGCTCGGCGCCACGCCCGACCAACGCTGAAAGGCATGGGAGAAGCTGCTCGTGTCCCCGTAGCCGAGTGCGAGTGCGATGTTGGTAATCTGGATATTTGTGCCCACCAGCAACTGCCGTGCCATCTCAAAGCGAGCCTGGCCCAGTAACCGACGAAAGGTCGTCCCCTCTGCTTCCAGTCGCCGATTCAGTGTCCGAGGGTGCATCGACAAGACGCTCGCGACTGTCTCCAATGATGCGTCGGCGAAGAATAGTCGTGGGCAAATGATGCGGACGACTCTTTCGGCGACGCTCAGCCGCTTCGCTGCCCAATACCTGGCCACCAGGTTTTCGAGTATCATCCGAAGCTTGGGATTTGCGCCGCTTATGGGCATGGTAAGCAGCTTCTCTGGGAACAGTAACGCGTTTTGCTCGGCATCGAATCGCGGCGTGAACCCGAAAAAGCGCCTGTAGGGCGTAATATCCATCGGGGCCAAGCGTGACGTCAAAATCTCTCGCGGCGACAGGCCTACCAGTTCCTTCATTATATTAAAACCCAATGCGATCGCACCATCACTGATCTGTTCGAGCGCCCGAATCTGCGGTAGATGGACGGCATAGCCGAAAAATGCAATGGCATCCTGAACGAAAAGATATACGACCGCACCCCGCTCGTAGCGTTCCTGATGAGTGCAGAGTGCCAGGATGGCATCCCCAAGCGTCATCGAATTCTGCATCAACCGGCCAATCACCCCGAGAGAGTCGGTGGCCGATCGTTGCCCAACGAGCAATCCCAAATGCTTACAGCCGGTTGCCGAAACACAGACCTCAAGTAGCGTGCCAAGTTCCACGAACGTCAGTGCGTTCTCAGGGTTGCGGAACACGCGGGGATCAATACCCGCAGCTGCAATCAGTTTGTCCGGATCGGCTCCAAGGTCCCGGAGCACCTGCGGAAGTTCAACCAGTGCGCCGACACGATGCCGTCCATCCACGCGGACCTCCAGGCCACCCACGTTTTATAGCGATGGAAATTATAGCCAGTAGTCGGAAAATATCAAGCGGCAACTGGGTCAAGATGCAACAACCCACCGCCGCACCAGACCTCGGCTCGTCACATTTCTCCAAAAGGGAGGCACCGATGTACTATACTGACGACTCCATTCTGCCCGAAAACATGGCGCCACTGGTCGTCACCGCAGCGCCATACGGCCCGGCGTGGCTGCCGGGCGACGCCGACATTCCGCTCAGCTGGGATGAACAGGTGCAGGCGGCGGTCGACTGTTACAACGCCGGCGCCACGATGCTCCATGTACATGTGCGCGACCCGAAAACCGGCCACGGGTCGGTAGACTTCGACGAGTACAACTACCTGATCGGGCGGTTGAAGCAGGCCGTGCCAAAAATGATTCTGCAAGTCGGTGGATCTATTTCCTTCGCACCGAAGTCCGCGGACGCGCAGGCGAAGTGGCTGGACTACGACACGCGCCACATGTTGACTGAGCTCGACCCGAAGCCGGATTGCGTGACCATCGCTACCGGCAGCACGCAATGGGACATCACATCGATGTTCCTGCCGGAAGACATCAAGGGCACGCATCTCGACAACAACCCCAAGGTGCAGGCGGAGTGGGCCGGAATGTGGGTTGATGCCGGGCCAAAATTCTACGTCGAACACTTGAAGCGGTTGCGCCAGCACCGCATCCAGCCTTATTTCGTTCCCGGCCATATCCACCAGATGGAGATCATCGAGCGGCTGATCCGCGCGGGTGTCTACATGGGGCCGCTGAACGTGGCGATTTGCGGCTATGGCGGCGGCACCCTCGGCCGCAATCCGTACCATTGGATGGAGTTCCTGCGGCAGGTTCCGCAAGGTGCCATAACCACATTCTGGTCAAGCATGCGGGGACTGATCTCGATCTCGGCGATGGCGATCGTGCTCGGCCAGCACGTCCGTGTGGGCAACGAGGACAATCTGTGGGGTCCTGACATGACTCGCAGGACCTCGGTGCAGCAAGTCGAAGGTGTCGTCCGCCTCTGCAAGGAGTTCGGGCGCAAGGTCGCTACCGCCGACGAAGCGAGGGCGATTATGAAGATCGGCGTCTGGTATGACAGCGTCGAGGAAACTCTTCAACATCTCGGCCTGCCGCCGAACCGCGCGGGCGGCCAGAGAGGTTTCATGGTGGAGACTGACGGCCGGAAGGCACCCGCGGTGACCATAAGCGACTCGCATCCGATCGCTTAGCGATATCATCAGCGACGGCGAAGCGGGCGCAAGTATTCGCACAGGTTCCAACTCATGTGACGGGATTGCCCGCTTCGCCATATTGCCTCGCCGGTGGCGACGCCGCGTTGCGCGTACGATGCAGGAAGGAACGGGCTTATGGCAGCAGCGGCAGAAGTCGACTCGGATGAGACTGGCCCATGGGAGGCTGCTGCCGGGCAGCTTTGTACGTGGGAACCGTCGTGGCTGGCGACCTGCAAGCGGATGACAATCAACCCATGGCGTTCCGGTATCCTGCCGCACCGATTGATTGAACTCATTGGCGTGGCCCTCAACGCCGCCTGCACCAATCTCAACCCTGAGGGCACTCGCCGACACATCCGCCGGGCGCTGAGCGCCGGTGCCACGCGCGAGGAAATCCTGTTCGTTCTGAAATGCGCATCAGTGCTGTCGATCCATTCCTGTAGCCTCGGCGCGCCGATCCTGCTGGAGGAGGCGCAGACGGCGGGACCACAGGCCGAGCCGAACCCGGCACCTGGTGTAGCGACCCCAGTTTGTGACCGCATGAAGGCGATGGGTCAATGGAACACAGCCTGGGACCCATTCTATGCGCTTGATCCCGCGTGGACGTCTGTACACAGCTGACTGATCCAGACCGAAGCGGGTCTAATCCGGTCGTTCCATGTGGACCGCAATCCGCTTCTGGCGAGCCGCCCTCATCATCGCCTGACCGCGCGTGGGCCCGCGCCAATGACCAGCCGCACCAATCCGCGAAGATCGTCATTTTGGCGCGGGCGAACGTTCCGATATTCGCCTTGATTTTCGTGTCCCTGAGCTGACGGACATAGAAGTCCCTGCCGCCACGGCCAGTGGTCCAGCCAAGGAAAATGTCGCTGGCGGATTGCATCAACCGGTGACCGGTTACGACGCGCTGGCCGTGGTTGGAAAAGGCGCTTTTGCCGGCATAAGGCTCCAGCATCAAGGCACGCGCTTCCTTGAGCTGAAGGAATAGTGGATCATTTTCGCCACCCATCATCAATATCACGCCGCAGCGGGTGCCGACACTGCCGACACCGACCACCTCGATGGCGATGTCCTTCAGCACATAGCGATCAAGCAGGAATTGTCGGTCATCGGACAGCGTAGAACGGTGCCGGGCAAATCCGTCGCGGATCAATGCGTCGAATTCGGCGCCGGATTGTTCGCGCAAGTGATTAATGGGTCTTTGATACCTGCAATGAGGTCGCCTGCATCAAGCCGGTTATACCACAGCTCCAGCACCGACATTTCACTGAATTCGGCCATGCGCTTGCGGTAGGAGCCTGCGCATATAAGCACCGCTTCCGCGGCGTCGTCCTTGTCGAGACCATTGTCCCGGCACGCGACTGCAAAGCTGATCGCCAGACGCTTGACATCCCACTCCCATCGAGCTGGGAGAGTCTCGTCGAGGTCGCGGATATCGAAGACCAGCCGCCGCTCGGGCGTCGCAAAGCCGAGAAAGTTGCCAAGATGGGCGTCGCCGCATGCTTGAACGCGGATGCCGCTCGTCGGTGTGGTCGCCAGGTCGGCAGTCATATGCAATGCCGCACCACGATAGAAGGTGAAGGGCGACACCAGCATGCGCCCATGGCACAGTGGCACGAGCTCGGGGATGCGCTCCGCGTTGCCCTCTTCGATCAACGCCGTCACGTCGCGATCTTTCCCAGGCTTGAATTCGGCGTGGGAACTGCGTGGACAGCCGTTGCGGAGGTTTTCGCCCATAGCATAGAGTTCGGCGCGAGTGTAGCGCTCAGCAAACGCAGGGCGTCGCTTGGCAACTTCGTTCGGCATCGGGCTGAGGGCGTCCACGACCGTCTCCCTGAGGCTGCCTGGTGACTGGATGCATAGGTCAGGGTACTCCATCTCTCAGTGACCTGGATCAAGCGACGCAGCGGCAAGGGTGTGGGCCGTGGCCTGTTAGCCGGCGGCGCCGGCCCGTGCCGAAATTGCATAGTCGCGATGAGCGAGCACGCGCATAGTCTCAGTTCGCCAATATCGCCTGGAATGGAATTATGCTTTCCACCTCCACTACAAACAGGTTGAGTGCGGCCGCACGATGGTCTCGAGCCAGGATGATCGAGATGGTGGTCCCCGCCCGCCCAACCGCGCCAAACCTTATGCCGCGTTCCAACGGATTATCCGATATGCCGGGGCGCCGAACCGGGGCAATGCGAGTCACCGTTGCGCGATCGTTTTCGGTGGTCGCGCTAAGCATTCTGGTCATGTCGGGCCCGGCGCATGCCGCGCTGACACAGGATAGCTTCCTACTGCGCAACACCGGCGACTTGATCGGAGTGTGCTCCGCCACGCAAGGCGAGCCGCTTTACACCGCCGCGGTGAATTTTTGCCACGGCTTTGCGGTTGGCGTCTTCCGCGTGCTGAACGAACAAGGAATAGCCGACCCGTCCGATCGCCTGTTCTGCCTGCCGGACCAAGCGCCCAGTCGAAATCAAATGATTGCCGAACTGGTGCAATGGGCGAAGGCTAGTCCTGCCCGAGCAAACGATCAGCCTGCGGACACGATCGCTGCTTTTTTGGCGCAGCGCTTTCCGTGCCCGCAAGGCCGCTCAGCCGCGGGGACAGGCCGATGAGATCTGCCGCTGCATTATTGATCTGCTCCGTGATGCTGTCCGGGTGCACTGGTCTCAATGACACGCAGCAACGGGCGCTGACCGGAACCGCCATAGGGGCCGGCGGTGGCGCCATCCTTGGCGCGATCGGTGGCAATGCCGGCCTGGGTGCGGTCGCGGGTGCCGCGGCCGGGCTGGCCGGGGGCTTGATCTACGACTCTGTGAAGAAGAACGAACAAGCGGCCTATAGTCAGGGCTATGCTGCTGGCAGACAGTCGCAATGAAGCACCTATTGATCGTCGCCGGACCAGCAGGCTGACGGCAATGCCTATCATCCGCCGGTTGCGCATCATGCCCGCCTTGTTGGCGGCAATCCTGAGCGGGTGTGCTTCCCTTACGGTCGTTGACACACAGCGACTGACGGCGGCGCGACTTGACGCGCCTGGTTCTGATAGTATTTCGACAAGCCTGGGCAGTCTCAAGAACGGGCAGCCTATTGTACCGGAGCCGTACCAGCCATCGAGCAGTCTTCAATGAAACGGATGTCGCTCGGGCTGGTCGAGCGTATTGCTGACCGACAGCCTGCTCTGCGGTTACCACGCCGCCTGGTTGGGCATCGACCTCACCTGATTTGGTCCTGCCTACTGCCAACGATTGAAACAGATCGTTCGATCGCGCGTTCCACTGGTTGTAATAGTGGAACTGGTCGTCTTTGCGAGCGGTGGCCACCGGATCGGCCGCACAGTCACAATGACCAGGCGCGTAAACAGCAATGCCTCACCGCCATGAAAAGGCAAAGGTAGGTCACTTTTCGTAAGTTATGCAGACACCGGGGAGGGTGCGTATGACCATCTCACCAGATTGGGTATGTGTTAGATTCCGCATATTTTCGCCGCCGCTTCGGGGGGTTGCACTGGGGTGCCTATTACTGTTCGGGTGTACCCCGCAGGAACCGTCGAAACCCCTCTATACCCCCGGGCATGTGATACCGATGACGCAGGCGCCGACCGCGCCAAGTGACACCACACCGACGGCGGCGACGCCGGCTCAGACGGGACCCAGAGACGGCTATTATCGTGGCACGTCGAGTGTAATGTTCAGCGGTGGTGGTCGGTGCATGGGGACGCAGCAGGTTTCTGGCTTTCGGGTACATGGCGATCGAGTAGACTTCAATGGGTTCCACGGCAGAATCGACGCCAACAACGGGGTTCAGATGCACTATGGGCTCGACTGGCTAGTAGGACAGTTCGAGGGAAGCGTATTTGTCGGGCAACTTGAGATTGGAAAATGGTCCAGCAAGCCCAGTTGCGTGTACATGCTGCGACTCGAACGTCATGCCGCCGGTCAACAGTCTTAGCCTTTGCATATTGTCGAAACCATGGAACTACGACGACGCCGGACACGACATCGCCTCAGGAGGAACCCCTGACTGGGCCAAATCGGGCGCGATCAGAGGCTGGTGGATAAATGGAGATATGCCAGGTTGCTGCGACAGCTCACAGCTCATTTCTAATGAGCATATGAAATGCATAGCTATCCGTTGATCGAATAGAAAGCCCCGAAGTCGCCACCGAGTCTGGTTAGCTTATCGAAAGAAGCACTTGCGCAGGCATGGACAAACGTGCGGAGAATTGAATGTCCGACAACTCCGAGACGCAAATTAACTTCGGTGCGATTGAGTGTGATGCCCGGGTAATAATCGAGGGAAGAAGGATGTTGGGCTATTCCCGCGCGACGGCTGCGCTTCGAGCCGGTGTCTCTGTCAGTGTTGTCGAGCGCATCGAGCGAGGTGTGCCAGTGTATGCTGAGTCGGTCGAAGCAGTCGCAAATGCCCTGAATCTGGCTCTCGGCACCATCACCAGAAATTCCATACCGACGCCGAGTGTCATAATGACGGCAGATCGCTTTCCCAAGAAGACGTCACTGCTTAGGTTCACGTTGTTCAGTATGAAGCGAATAGGCGGCATACTTGGCCTAGGGCGAAGCCTGGTAAGGCTGAACCCAGTGCCATGGAGGTAACTATATCGAACGGCGTCCTCGTCTAACTCGATGCGTTATTGTGGATGCAGCGCATGATGACGTGGGGCTTGCGTTTTCGACAGCCATGTCGGGGCGCCGTACAGCCTTGGCAAAAGCGTCCCATCTGGATCCACCCGCCTCTGCAGCGTAGTTCTCGGCGATTCGCCAAAGATATGCCGATAAGCAACGGAGAATCTCCCAAGTTCCCAGAATCCATATTGCGTTGCAATGGCGGTGACCTGTGCACTGGCATCGTTAGCGACGAGCAAAGCCCGGTGCGCCAAATGCAAACGGCGTAACAGCAGGTAGCGTTTGGGGCCAATCCCATAATAATCTTGGCAACACTGACGGAGCGTCCTCACCGACACAGCCAACTTGACGCAAACGTCAGGCAGATATAACGGCGTTTCAGCGTTCGCTTCGACCAGATTGGCAAATCGCCGCATGATCGATGCGTGGTTAACGATCGCCGATCTGGTCTTTGATATGCCCTGACCGGCAAAGCAGGCGCAAGCCGCCCGAATGATAGCGGTTTCCATCGAATGGACCGCCTGTGGATGTTCGAATGCTACCGGATCCTGTCTGTCCGCCATGCCATGTATCGTTCGAAGCAGCCGACGCAATTGGCGCATCGGTTTCAACGGCGGCTGGATCGCCAAGCCGTGCGGCAGAAACCTGGGTTCCACGCCCTGCAGTGCGACGCCGTACTCGCACCAGTCCTCAACGGTCAGGGACATGGTAGCCCAGGTGCCCGGCCCCGTCAGCCGCTGGTACGCCTCTTTGCGGCTGCCGGGGTGCAGGCCAATGCCGTCCACCTCGACCTCGGCTCCGCTGCAGATCAAATTCGGACCTGGCTCAAGCAACAGACTCAAGCCGTGCCGGAGGCCTGACATTTGACTTTCAAGCACTCTCGGCAGTGCCTCGGTCGCTGCCTGCGACCATATATGACGCAAATCAACCCGAGAGTATTTTGTCAGAAAACGACCAGTTCCGGTCACAGTCAATCGCGCGTCTTCCGGACGGTGAACTGTAATGAACTCCTCTGGTACTGTCGCTTCAGCGGTAAAACACTTGGGCAGCATTGTTGTTGGCCTTCGGTGGCTTCGGCTCCCGAGGACACTGCCTACGCCTACAGGAGTATGCATTGACCTAGGTCAATGATACGTGGAGGCGCAGGGCCAGCCGGGATCGCCGGGCGGCACGCCATGATTTTGGCCAGTAATGTGGGTTCCTGCCAGGAAGAGCGATCCGCCGACGCGCCTGTCCTTGCTTGCTGCATCAGTGCCGAGACCGCCAACATATGGCAATGATCCGGCCGGATACACCAGTCAAGACGCCCGCGCATGGTGGCACTGCGGCGATTCGCCGGTTTCGCATAGCGAAGGGCCGCGCGACGTGCAGGCTTGGCTTCATGCTCGGCAGCTCGGTGTCCGTCTTTGGCGAAGTAGAGGACTGTCGCAAAGCGCTCGCGATGTTTGGCTGTACTGCTCTGGTTCTCACCAAAAGCGGCACGTTCCACGCACGTGTAACCTGTCTCGCCCTACACAACATATGGCTGCTGCGGCTCAGCGAGTCGCTTGCACGCATCGCCACCTACAAGACATCGTCTGACATGCGGCGATTCGTCCTCCCACCGGCCACCGGGCACTTATTCTGGGGCGGGGTTGAGGCAACCGCCGGCTCGCTTCTCAGCCATGGTCCGGAAACTGTCGTATTTGAGCGGACGCTTGCCCCCGTCGAGTCCCTGATGATCCTGGTTTCGGAGCGCTTGCTTGCCCACAGCGTGCATACTTTGATCGGCTCGGTCGCGTGCTTGAGACCGGACGTATTCCGATGGAACCCGCGTTCGACCCACTTGGCTCGACTGCGGGCGCTGCATTTTGCCGCGACCGGGATGTCAGCGGAGCGCCTGGCTCAGGCGCATGGCGCGAGTGCCTATTGGGGACTGGAACAGGAGCTGATCTATGCCCTGGCCGATTGTTTGAGTGATATGCCATCGGGTCCTGCCGTCAGGCAGCCGAGACATGTTCCGGAGCCCGCGCAACAGTTGGCGGCTATGATAGCCGGGTCGGACCAAGCGCACGACACCGCCGCGGCGATCTGTCGTCGGCTCAGCCTGTCGCCCTCCGTCATGCACCGAAGTTGCATGAAACACTTCGGTGTCAGTCCAGGCCAGTACATACGGCTGATTCGAAAACAGACGGGGGGTGCATCGGCCAACCGCTGTGACCGCTAGGCTCGCACGCGCCGCTGCGCTGGGTCCGGCCCATCGTCTCTCGATCAGACCGCCCTGGGCGTGCGGTTTCCGCATAGTACCACCCAGCCGGCCATGTGAAGAGAGCGCGTGTGTGTTCCCGGAGCGTTTCGAACGTCAGCGGCAGCGCGCCGGCCGGGCAGGCCGGGTGGCTGCACGACCGGACGCGCACGTATTGTATCATTCACGCTGTCGGCCGGTGGTCGATGATCGACATTTTCATGGAATCGTTGCCTGGCGCTCTGGTCAAGTGCGGCACTGTGGTGACGATCGAGCCTCGCATGGGTGCGGTCGCATTCTGCGGCGTCGTCATCCTGACGATGCCGTCCGCCGAAACGTCCGACCCGTGTCTGATGTGGGATGCAGCCAGCCGACGCAGCGTGGGGGTAACTCGGCTGACCTGAGCAATCCCGGCTTTTGTGCCGGAATTGCATAGCCACGGCCACACGTCTCGACCAAATGCGCGCCGCTCACCCCCACTCAGTGTGGGGCGACCGATAACAAACCGGGCAGTTCGCGCCGGGCGTCGTGACTCGTAACTGGCCGGGAATGGCACCCACTGCCACCTGTACCATATTTTGGAAGGAACAGCGCATGAGCAAAAAGATATCGACCCTGCTGGCGATCGCCGTTTCCGCTTTTGCCGGCGCGGCACTCCTTGTGCCCTCTGGCGCGGTCGCACAGGGCAATCCGGTGTTGACAAACCTCATTCCCGAATCCGAGTCCGCGCAGGTGCGGGCGACGATCACGGCCATCAATCCCGCTACACGCGAGGTCTCGCTGCGCGGGGCATCGGGCGAGACGGTCACGATGATCGCTGGCCCGTCCATCCGGCTGGAACTGTTGAAGGTGGGCGATACGGTGAATGCCCGATATTACCGGTCGGTGGCGTGGGGGGTGGTCGGGGCGTCTGGGGGTAACGGCACACCAGCCGAAAGCACCGATCAGATCACTGCGATGCTGAGTCGGCCTGCGCAGGCACCCGGCGGCGTGGCCGTACAGGTGGTCAAAATCAGCGGCACGGTGGTTGGGATCGACTTGGCCGCGCATCGGCTCCAGATCATTAGTCCGGGCGGCGGCGAAATCCAAACGGTCGATGTGACCAACGCGACACGTCAGCAGATGATGTCACTCCTGAAGGTGGGCGACACGGTCACTGCCGTGGTCAGCGAGGCGCTCGCAATAACGATTCAGCCGGCCGCGAAGGGCATGTAACGAAGTCGCCCCGCGCTTGATGTGGGGTGCCGCTGACCAACACTGACCAACGCGGAGCGTGCGTGCAGCAGTCCGTCCAGGGTTGTTGGCCGCGCTGTGCCGAAAATGCATAGCCATGATCAGCCAGCGCGGATAGCGACGTGTGGTACACGAAGCATACAAGCTAACCCGAGAATGTTGACGCCATCGAACAAAACCACGAATCGATCGGCGACAACTCATCATTGGATCGTCCGGCCCAGCAGTTAAGGAAATGGAGTCGATCGATGGTCAGACTGCGCCTCCCGCACTGTGCGTCGATTGTCACGGCAATCGCGATCCTCATTTCCCTCGGAGCAGCGGTGCACGCCGAGGACACGAGCCCTCCCATCGCTCCGGCCGCGCGCAAAGCCGTCGAAGCCATGGGCCAAACCCTCGCCGCGGGAGGCTTCTCGTTCCGCGAGCAAACGATCCGCGAATACGTCGACGCGACCGAGCAGCCGCTGCACATTTTTCACACCGCCGAGGTGACGGTACGCCGCCCCGACCGGCTTGACGTAGATGCCGCCGGCGACGACGGCAAAACCAGGATTGCGTTCGATGGCAAGACGCTGGTCCTGTATTCGGTGAATGCCAATCGCTATGCAAGTCTGACGGTTCCGGGACCAATCGAGCAAATGCTGAAAGCGGCGAGCGAGAAGATGGGGATGGACTTCCCGTTGGCGGACTTCCTGGCGGAAAAGCCGGCGGCCGCATTCCTTGCTGGTGTATCGTACGGCCGTGTGGTCGGCACGGCATCAGTGGATGGCGTGCCGTGCCTGCACATATTCTTCATGCAGCCGCCGGGAATCGAGCTCGAATTGTGGACCGAGGCCAACGATCATGCACTGCCGCGCCGCCTGATCGTCACGTATCGGTCGCTTCCTGGCGAGCCTCGCTTTATCGCCACCATGAGCGACTGGAAGCTCGGCATCACACCGCCCGATGGAGCATTCGAATTCCAGGTGCCTGCCAACGCAACCAGAGTTGGGATCGAACAGGAAAAGCGGCAATGAGAACGTGGATGATGGGCGTTGCCGCGGTCGCTGCTGTCGTTGTCTCATCGCAGGCATTCGGCTGGGGCGCCGTGCAGGGTAGTTATGGCGGCGCGGCCTATCGTAGCCCCTACGGTGGCGGGGCGGTGCGCACGCCATCTGGCGCAGTGGCGGCAGTCGGTCCGGGCGGCGGGGCGGCGTATCGCGGCCCTGCGGGCGGCACGGCGTACCGCCCCCCCGCATACCACGGCGCGACCGTGTACCAGCCACCAGCCTATGGTGGCACGTACTATCGTCCCCCTGCGCCCGCGTACCCGCCCGGCGCTGGTGCCGTCGGCTTCGCGGCAGGTGTTGCAACGGGCGCCGCGGTGAGCGCCGCCGCCCGTCCGCCGCCATACTACGCGCCGCTTCCGGTCGTCGTGGAGCCATAGAACGCTGTGGAAGTTACTTGTTGGGATGGGATGCCAACCATCCAGGTATTACTGATCCAGAACATACCAGTATGCTAATTGCTTAAGGGCCGCAGGCGTTTTCGTCATCAGAAGTTGAACCCCACCAGCAACATTGGACCGCCCGCATGGACGTTCTCCACCTTGGAGCTGCTGCCTTGCTCGAATGACAAATAGCAGTCGGTCAGCGATAGGGTGCCCCACCGGAGCTGATACCCCAGACCCGACGCAATCTGCCATCTCAGGTTCGACCCGCCTGCGTCGATATCGAAGTAGTACGGAATTTTGCGCCACAGCCGGGACGGATGCTATCAGCGTCAGCAGCCCACCCATTTACGACCGCCAAGCCGAATGTTCTGAATCTTGCCGCGGTGCGCTACCGGACAAATCCTGCCAGGCGATTAATTTTGGTGCGCCTAACGCAATCTGTGGCGCCGGTGAGGTGAGGTAAACCCATAAGCCGGATCTCCGTTCGTAGAGGAAGCCAAAGCCGCCTGCGTTCATTCATGCGGTCCATTTTTCAATGTCGGTACTCACGTGCGCCGGAAAATGCTTTGCAGTTTCGGCGCAACACGGCGGAGCGATTCAAGGTGGTCTGCCCTCGAAACACATGGTCCAGGATAATTGCATTGATCCAAATCAATGACCGGGACGAATGACAGTTCTACACAAAATGGCACGCCTTGCACCGCGGAGAGCGCCCATGAGACGGCGAGAGCTGTTCGTATCTACCGCGAAAGCGGCGCTGGCAACCGCATTTGGAAGTTCCTGGCTGTTGAGCGGCGCGCGGGCGGGGCCGGGCGGTACGATACCTAACGCCGCCAGCCTCACCCCGCAAATGCGCAATGTTGGAACGCCCGACGGCACGCGCACGATTACGGGAGATGTGCTGCCGGCCCCCGATCTGCCCTGGGGCGGCAAGATCGGCCTGAACGCCGCGCAGTCCGCATCATGGTGGCAGCCACGGATTGTGCCGCCGGCCGGGGCACCTAACGTCCTTCTGATCATGACGGACGACGTCGGCTTTGCTGCCGTATCCAGACACCCAACTCGGTGGATGACATCGCGCAAAAACCGATCGAAGGCGTCAGCATGACCTACACCTTCGACCAGGCGAACGCTGAGGCGCCAACCACGCATACGACTCAGTATCGGCTGACCATCACGCTGGATCCTCCGAAGCTGACACCAGAGGATCAACAGAAGTTGAGGAATGCTTACAGTGCGACACAGGCGCAGGCTGAGACACCTGACCGTCCCCGTATGGCACGAGGCAACCTCGCCTGGCGCCAAGGTGGAGACGGAACCTCCAACCCTGACCTTCTATCGGCTTGATGTATCCTCTTTCCATCGCCGCTATCACTCTGATAGTCACGTTCGGGGGCGCACTGGCAGGTGCGAGCCTGCGCAAGGAGCTACCCGACCACCATTTCACTGCCGAATCCAAAGAGGTGATGAAACTGGTACTGGGACTGTTGTCGACGATGGCCGCCTTGGTGCTGGGACTGCTGCTTGCGTCTGCCCAGTCCTCATACAGCACGCAAAGCACTAATCTTCAGTCGATGGCTGCGAATGTGTTGGAGATTGACCGCATTCTGGGAATGTATGGAGCGGAAGCGAAGGACGCCCGCGCCCTGTTCAAAAGCATTGTCGCTACCATGCATGACAGCGTCTGGTCGGCCCACCACGTCCAGGTCGATAAACTGAATCCGATCAGGATCGAGCATCAGACCAGAAAGTACCTTGACGCCGTGCAAGGGCTCGAGCCGCGTACACAAGCCCAGAGATTCGCTCAGAGCCAGGCTATCCAATTGAGCGCAAACGTAGGACAGACGCGGTTGCTCATGTTCGAACGAAGCAACAGCACATTGCCAAGACCATTCCTTGTAATTCTGCTGGCTTGGGTTTGCATGTTGTTCATCGGATTTGGCCTGTTAACATCTTTGCATCACACCGTTACGGTCGTGTTGTTTGTCGGCGCCTTGTCGGTCTCATCGACTTTGTTCCTGATTCTGGAACTTGGCAGCCCGTACAACGGTCTCATTCAGGTGTCGGACACGCCGTTGGTTGAGGCTATCGTTCAACTCGGCCAGTAGCTGCGACAGCTCCCGATACGGGAGCGGGTCTTCCGCGATACGGTGTGACTGACGCAAGGGCGATCGAAACGGGAGGAAACCTTCCCGGCTATCATCTACTGGCCAAACCGGCCGGTGCGGCCTGTAACCTCGGCTGTCAGTACTGTTTCTTCCTGTCGAAGGAGAATCTGTACCCGGCCCAGGAACGTCGGCTCATGACAGATCAGGTATTGGACAGCTACATTCGGCAGTTGATGCAGTCGTCTGCCGGATCGCAGGTGGAGGTGGCTTGGCAGAGTGGCGAGCCGATGCTGCGTGGCATCGATTTCTTTCGCCGGTAGGTGCAGTTGGCAGAAAAATACCAGTGCTCCCAAGCCATTCTGTAGCTGTCCATCGGCAAGATAATTCATCGCGCCGCCAGGTGCATCCGGCCCCTGCACCTTCAAGCTTCGGTAGAGGTATCCCTGGCAAGCAAGTGGCATGCGCTGCGTCAGGTCGACCTGATGCCTGTACCTCTTTGCCTCTTGCGTGATGTCGCTCGCGATACGGTCCTCATCGTTCTGGGTCGCGGCGAACAATAGCTGAGTGCAAGTGCCGGCCGATCACCCAATCATACCGAAGGATCGTTCCGAGCGGCCGGAAATTGATTGTTGTCATCCCGGCGTCTCTGGAACGCCGGGTTCACGGGCTGCTAGCGGCGTTCCTCACCGCGTCAATATGCGTGATAGCAAGTTTCCGATTTTGCATAGCGCGGGCTGCCAAGAGCAATCATCCTTCAGGACAATATGCGAGGGACGATCGCCATGCCTGTACCCTCATCCGACCGACCGATAATATTGCATGTTGGCGGTGTCGCCTACCTTTACATCCCCAGCCTGACGGCGGGATTCGCGACGCGCACTCATGGCAGGAGCGTAGCGCGCGGCGGCCGCCTGGACTACGGCGCCGCTGATTTCCGTCAGGCTTACATCGACATCACCTCGCGCCCGTACAGGCGGGCCACGACCGCGGTCACCTCGCCTGCAGGCGCTGCGCTGGCGTCGTCAGCACCCTGTGCCGGCCCAACCATGAAGTGGAGGGAAACATGAGTCGTGGAGCAACGTTCACCTCGTTCCTGAACCCTCTCCGTCGCGCGGAAGCGCATGGGCGCTCGTGCGCTTTCCTTGCAGCGTTGCTGCTGATGGGAGGCATGGGGATCGGCCCCGATGCGAAAGCCAAGCCGCCGCCGGCCGAATGCGACGTTCCGAATGTCGTTGCCCAAGCCCTGCCCGCCGTCGTCAACATCCAGAACGCCGGGCTAGCGCACCGGGAGATCATGAACGTCGAGAACGACCTGCTGGCGCGGCAAAGCAGCCAACCGTCGATAGAATACTCCGTGGGAACTGGGTTCATCATTAGTTCCGATGGCCTGATCGTCACGAACCAGCACGTTATCCGGGATGCAATCGTTGTCCTGGTAAGGTTCCAGGACAAGTCGCAAGTAGTAGCCCACCTGGTAGCCTCGGCCGCACTGCAGGACATCGCACTGCTCAAGGTGGACGTCCCCAGAAAGCTGCCCACTTTGTCATTTGGCGACAGTGACGCGCTGCGGGTGGGCCAGCCAGTGATCGCCATAGGCAACCCTATCAACGTTGGAACATCGGTCAGCACAGGCACCGTCAGTGCCGTCAATCGCAACCTGATGCGAACGCCTTTCGATGACTACATTCAGACAGACGCAGCGATAAACCCCGGAAACTCCGGCGGACCGCTGCTGGATTGTAGCGGCAAGGTCGTCGGGGTCGACACCGCGTTGCTGTCGAACAATCCGGCGCAAGGGTCAATCGGACTCGGCTTCGCATTGCCGTCCAATGGTGTGAAATTGGTCGTCAATGCGTTGCTGGATCCGAAAACTGTACCGAACTGGATCGGTGCACAGCTGCAGGACATGAACGCAAGACTGGCTTCGTCTTTTAAACGACCAAACGGATCGGGGGCTATCGTCACCGGCGTAGTACCGGGTAGTCCCGCGGCCCGCGCTCCCCTCGTTCCAGGAGACATCATCACCAGTGTTGACGGCGAGGAGCAGCCCGATGCGCGGGCGGTTCAGCGCGCCATCGTCTTGGCCCGGCCAGGAAAATCGGTCATGCTGTCCGTCTGGCACCGCGGCCAAATGCAGCAGATAGCGGTAAAGGGCGAGCCTTGGCCAAATTTCAGGCAACTCCAAAGCGACGTGGTCCCTGACAAGGCCCAAGTGGCCAGGGCGTTTGCCTACGGGCTGGGCCTTCATGTGACCGCCATTACCGACCCGGATCGACTGCGCTTTGGTCTTGGGAACGTCCAGGGCGTGCTGATCGACCGCGTGGATCCGGGAACACAGGCGGCGGAACTCGGCGTGCAGCTTGGCGATGTGATCGAGCAGATTGGCGATGAGATCTGTTCCACACCGGAGCAGGCAATGACTCAGTTGGCGTATGGCAAGCCGGATGCCCATGATACGCTGGCAATCCTGGTTTATAAACCATCCGGCCCTCAGTGGATCAGTGTGTGGGTCGGCCGACCCGGTTCACGACAGTTTGTGACCGGCGGCGCAGCTAACGGAACGGCGTCGGATGCCACCGTGCGCCGCTAGCCATGGCGAGCACCAATCTTCGAGTGCCGCAAGCAGGACCTTGATCTGTTCTTTCGGTTCACTTTCGCAGCGGATATGGGTCGAATGACGTGCTTCGGCCACGGGGGGAGCGAAGCACGAATTCCCGGGGCTTGCAGTCTGCGTGCCGTGAGCGGATAAGGTGCCGCTTGGCGCTCAATACGTTCGGTAACGCTAACAGAAACACCGGCTTATAGTAAGCGACTGGCGGCGCCTACGGCTGTCGGACAGTTACGGCGTCAGCACTGGGCAAGCTCAGCACTGGGCAAGCGTTCCACCCAGCGTTCGGAAACCAACTGCGTGAGCAGCGATAATTGAGGTAGCGCCAATGCGATGCATGGATGACTTCGGCACCATTGCCACCTTGAAGCAGTTTTGCCGAACCGCCCCAGCGGCCGGCCTGGTTGTCGCATTAGCAATCAGCTCGTCTGCTCAGGCGCAGTTGCTCAATCCGTTCCCCGGCTACAGGGGGCCGGTGATGAACGACCAGGACAGGACGGCCGCGCGGGACGCGTTGCAGACCTTACTCGACCAGAATCCGGCGACGGTTGGGAAGACAAAGGCATGGAGCAATCCGGCTGACGGCCGGCACGGATCGCTGACCGTCGCCGGCAGTTTTCATCATAACGGCATGGATTGTAGAACTATCGAGTCCTCCGTGTCGTACCCGGAGTGGGCAACTCCGCGGAAGTTCACCTTGAGGTTCTGCCTTACGCCGGGCGGCGAATGGAAGACGCTGTGAAATACCTGGCGACTCCCCTCATTTGGGTGCTGCCTCAGACTTGAGGCAGTGGGTGCGGGCCAACTCGGCGGCGTTCTGGATCCGGGCATTGTTACAGTAACCCGGTTTGGCCGCGTCCCCGCAGGCCGGGCGAGGCCGATGCCATGAAGCCGCTACCCGACCGGCTCTACCGCCGTCGATTCCCGGCCGAGATCGCCAGTCATGGTGGCCGGCTGTGCCATGACGCTACAAGTTCGCCACGAGTTTCGCTGGCCGCATGCCGCGCCACCAGCCACAGCCGGGTGACACATATGGCGACGTGGTCAAACTCTGGTATGTTGCGCCCCCGTCGCGACCGGCGAGCGGCGCACACACCAACGTAATGCGTGACCAGGCTCAGGATTCGGCCAGCGACAGCTCCACGCGACGGTTCTTTGCCCGATCCTGCGGGGTGTCGTTCGGGGCGACCGGATCGGTGTCACCGAAGCCCTTCGCTGAGATCAGGTCTGGCTTCACACCTTGCGAGATGAGGTACTGCATCACCGCCTCGGCACGCTTCTCCGACAGGACCTGGTTCGAAGTAACCCCCTGCGCCTTCAGCGCAGGTCCAATTGGAGAATTGTCGGTGTAGCCACTCACCAGCAGCTTGTTTTGCATCGTCGGCGCGAGCTTTGATGCGAAGCCTGCGATGATACGTTTCCCCTGCGCAGTCATCTGCCAGCTTCCTGGCGCGAACAACAGGTCGCTGTTAACGGTATATTTGATAGCACCCTGCAGCCGCGCAATTTGCGCCTTGTCGGCGTTGATCTGTTGCTCTTGAGATGCCACCTGCTGCTGGAGCTGCTGGTTCTGCGTCTGGAGCGCATCATAATCGCTCTGAGAAACGCACCCACTTACCAGCATCATGGACAGCAGCGATGCGACCGGAAGACCGACTTGATGTACGCGATTCATGATTTATCCTTCCCTGTTGGACCGAACAGCGCCGATGCGGCACCGGGAGCCCGCGTGCACCCGGGAGCGCGATCAGGATCGGCAATGATCATTGATCCGCCTCGATAGCGTTGAATATGGCAAAATCGGAAATTTCAATCGATCATGTGTCGGTCGAATCGCCCAGTGCATGGGCCGCATTTCCCTGTAGAGTCACCAACACCTGGCAAAAGGGTGTGGACGCCGGAGTACCCACAGCGGGGGTGTGGTGTCGTTTAAGCTCGGAGTACCTAATCGGCTGTCCGGCGGTAGCTCCGCTCGTATCAGACGCCAGAGCCGCTGGTATAGCCGGACCTCGTACACTGATACGCGGTCGAGGGCGCGTCAGCGCTTCCGGCAGGCATACATCAGATGCGAATGGAGTTCGAATTTGCCGGTGGCAGCCTGGCAAAGGCGGGGCGGTCATGTTGTACCTGGATGGGAACATGGTCGGCGAAGATCGTGTCGAGCAAACCGGGCCATTCGTGTTCTCGGCCGACAGGACCTGCGACATCGGCTATCAGGCTGGTTCGCCTTCAAGCACGGACTATCGGCCAACGGGCAACAGGTTGAGCGAAGAAGTCAACTGGGTGGAGATTGACCTTGGCAAGGACGCAGTGAGTCTCGGTCATCTCATCACGCTTGAAAATCGGTTGCGCGTCGCCAGTCAGGCGCACCGGACTATTGATCCGCCACTTCAATTCGCGCCCAGGTAAGATCGGGATCAAAGCGAGTGATGCTCGCCGCGAGACGTGCCGTGTCAGACCCTAAATCCTTCTGGAACACGACGCCGTCGTCGCTGACCTGAAAGGTCATAATCCCCGATGAGCCATAGCCGGCAGGCCAGGCGACCAAGGCAAAGCCCTCGCTCATCCGCCCGGAATTTATATAACTCCTGGCACCGCCCGGTGCCTCTGGCCCTTGCGCCTGAAGCACACGGAAATAGTAGCCTTGATACGGAATATGTTTGCCGCTGAACGCCCCGCGGTAGCCCTCTTCCTCCGCCTGTGCCACCAACGTTGCGAATGGGCTGTCCGCTCCGCCTGCCGCCGGCCAGTAAAGGCCATCATGATGGCCCGGCCTGCTTATCAGCCGCTCTGCATAGGCGCCGGTGCCAGTCTCGCTCTTTTTGTGCGCGAAATACACCTTCTGCGCATCGACGTAGGCCAGTGCCACACGGATTGCTGCCAGCTCGTCACGGCCAATGCGACGGTTGATGATTTCCTCTGCCCCTTCCTTGGTGTCGAAGCGCCAGCGTCCGCCGCTTTGCACCAAAGGTATTGGCAACGGCCAGTCATTGTTACCGACGACCAGTACTTCTCGGTTCGTGCCTTCCTGGTCAAGCACGTGCTTCTCGTCATACGCCGCTGCAAAGCGACGCTGCTCCTCCTTGTCGGCACGCGGGTCGCCCGACGACAGCAGCCGCCCGCCGTCTGGACCGAAAATGGCATGCAATGCTGCCTCGTCGTGTGAGCGCGCCGCCGACGCCAGCGCGGCCGATGCCTCTTCTGTGGTTGCAAAGGTTCGCTGTACTTCTGCCGACGCCGCCACCCACGCGGACCCCGACAAGAGCAACGCAGCCATCGCCATGAGGGACGCTTTCCTGGCCATGTCCCGTCTCCTTCTCATCCGCGCCTGCCGATCCCGCCGCCACCACGGGGCGCTGCATGACGTTCCCCAGCCTGGCCGCCGCGCGGCACAGCCCGATCCGTCCGCGCAGCCGCGCGGCTCTGTGCGCCGCGCTGGCCGAATTCTGACGCCTGTCGCCCGTTTCCGATCCCGCCGAACGCGCCTTGCTGGCCAGGTCGGTTGCCAGCCGACCGATTGGTGTCGGGACGATTGCCCTGGCCAAGTACGGGTCGATTGCCAGTCTCGCCCTGCCCCAGCCGGTTGCCGGGCGGTTGATTGATGACCGGCCGATTACCCTGACCAGTTGTCGGTCGATTGCCAGTCCCGCCCTGCCCCAGCCGGTTGCCGGGCGGTTGATTGCTGACCGGCCGATTACCCTGACCAATTGTCGGTCGATTGCCAGTCCCGCCCTGCTGGATGTTTTGGCCGGGCCGCACCGCGTTGCCTGGCACCGACACCTGCCGCCGCCCAATGGCGTTCGCCGGCAATCCGGACGGTCGCGCCGGCATCCCAACCGGTCCGTTCGGTGGCCGCGCCAGACCCGCCGGCCGCCCGCCCGCGCGGTTCGGCTGCCACCGCTCCGACGCGATCGCCGTGCGATTGACGTTGATGTTGTTGTAACGATTGACGTTCACGTTGAAATAGCCGCCGTGGTATGGCGTCGGCCACACCGGCCGTGCCCAGTTCCACAGTCCGGCGGTGATCCCGACGCCGACACCAAAGGCGATACCACTCACCAGCGCCGCTCCAACCGGATACGCAACCGGTGGCGGCAGATAAACTGGCGGATAAGTGGGATAAGGCCAGCTCCCATAGACCACGGTAGGATTGTAGCTCGGCACATACACGACATTCGTCTGTGCCGGCTCGATGATGATCGTCTGCTGTTCGCTGCGCACCACCTGCTGCGTGCCGGATTGCAGCGCGCCATGGCTCTGCGCCTGCCGCCGCAGCCGCTGCACCGAGTCCATCACCGCCCCCTCCTGGTCAGCCACCGCGTAGCCAAGTTGCTGCGTCCATTCGAGATTTTCGTTCATCATTGCCAGTACCTGAGGGAACGGCACCAGCGACTTGACGCTTGGATCCCATGACCTTTCTGCCAGCGCCTTGGTCAGCACGTCGCCGCTTAGCGACTTATTGGCCGGCTGCTCCACCCAGCGGCTTGCCTCGACCACCTGCAGAGGATAGGTCGATGCCATCAGCACTTGAGTCAGCAGCGCGTCGGGGTAAAGCGCGATCGGGGCCAGCAACGCGTCGAGTTGTTCGGTGTTGAACGTTTGCGCACCCGTCGTCGCCACCGGCGTCTGTGCTTCGAGCGAAACCGGCCACGTCCCATACAACATGACCAGGCAAGCGAGCAATCGCGCCAGACGTCGCATGTGTGGCATCCTCATCTTGGGCGTCCGGCAATACGGACAAGCCCGCTCACCACTACGAAGCGGACAAACGCATAAGATCGAAATACCAGTAGGGGCTATGGCATAAACGGAAATAGCTCTACACCCACCATGATCGGCATGCCCATTCATCACCTATCAAATGGCGGTACCGACGAGGACGATCGAACGAATATGCCGCTCGGGTTGACCCGCTTGTGAGAGATGCATCTGGGCGGACCCGACCCGCGTCCGTGCGATACGCTTCGGCGTTTTCCCCGGGACAGCAGAATATTCATAAGTATTCTGCGCGAAGGCACGTGGCTGCTCACGCCTCGACTCCGTGTTCCCAGTGTTCTCGGCGCAATCTCCATGCGAGCCAAAATGCCGAAGCCGGCCGCACGAACGCTCCATCAGTCCGGCAGGAGAGGCACAAGGTCACCTTGCCGGATGAGGTCAACCCGGACGGAAAACAGTCCAGAACATGAAACTCGACTGCGATCAACGGCACTGCCAAGGCGTAGGTGGTGACGCTGTAGGCGTTGAAAAGCAGAAAACGCCTACAGCGCCACACATGCAATCGACGAGGGTTACCCGTCAATTAGAGGTGACACCCAAGCAACGCATCCATGCAAAGGCGTTTACCTCGCGGCATCGTCCCAATGGTGTTCATAGGCGGGCGTTCGATCGCATACAAGCGGCTCCAGAAGCCGCCGCCGGAATCGTGATCTTCCCGGTCTACGCGCCAACCATGCGATCTGCTTTGCCCGAACGCCATTGGGACTTCGGCCATTGTGACTTCAGAAGCCACCTAATGATGGCCACCTCCAGCCGCGTCTTGGATCTGCCGCAGCACCCCGTCGAGGTTGAACGAGGCTGGTTTCTGGCGGGGCGGGAACTGCGTGAATGCCTGGATCTGCTGGGCGACCACCGCCTGCATGCCATACAGCATATAGGCATGGGATATCACCCAGTCCCAGTAGGTGTTCGAGTTCTCGTCCGCGCGCTCGAACGGGTCGCGACGCAGGTTGAACATCTTGGGGGCACGCAGTTTCACGAAGGGTTCGAACCAGCACATCAGTTGCTTGGCTCTTTGCTCCGCCACCACCAATTTCCAGTCGCCAACGCGAATTGCCAGGATATCCCCATCGTCGCTGATATAAAAGAAGAACTTCCTGGGACCTTCCTTTGCCTCGCCGGTCAGATACGGCAACAGGTTAAAGCCATCGATATGCACCTTGTAGGTTCGGTCACCGGCCTTGTGACCAGCCAATAGCTTTGCCGAGATGTCCGTTTCCCCCGCGGCAGCCAATAGCGTCGGCAGCCAGTCCTGGTGCGAAGCGATATCGTTCAACACCGTTCCCGGCTTGATCCGGCCGGGCCAACGCACGAATACCGGCACGCGCCAGCCGCCCTCCCAATTGGTATTCTTCTCACTGCGGTATGGCGTGATCCCGGCATCCGGCCAACTATTGTAGTGTGGGCCGTTGTCGGTTGAGTACATGACAATCGTGTTATCCGTGATACCGAGCTCGTCCAGCTTGCCCAGCATCCGGCCAATATTCTCATCATGCGCGACCATGACATCGGCATAGTCGCCCTGACCGCCACTCTTGCCCTTGTGCTTTTCCGCGCAATGGGTCCGGAAGTGCATGGCAGTGGTATTGTACCACATGAAGAACGGCTTGCCGTCCTTGTGGACCTGGTCGATGAAGGCAAGGGCGCGATCGGTCACCTCTTCATCGATGGTTTCCATGCGTTTCCGGGTGAGAGGACCGGTATCCTCGACTGTCTGCCCGCCCTTGCCGTCGGCCCGTGAATGTATAACCCCCCTGGGTCCAAAGTGCTGTCTGAACGATGGATCTTTTGGATAGTCCGGGTCCTCCGGCTCTTCTTCGGCATTGAGGTGATAAAGATTGCCAAAAAACTCATCGAAGCCATGCATGGTTGGAAGGAACTCGTCTTTGTCCCCAAAGTGGTTCTTGCCGAATTGACCGGTTGCATAGCCGAGCGGTTTCAACAATCCCGCTATGGTCGGATCATCCGCGCGCAGGCCGATATCGGCGCCAGGCATGCCGACCTTTGTCAGCCCCGTGCGTATCGGATTCTGGCCCGTGATGAACGCAGCCCGTCCGGCCGTGCAACTTTGCTGACCATAGTAGTCGGTAAATGTTGCACCTTCATGGCCTATACGGTCGATGTTGGGCGTACGATATCCCATCTGGCCACGATTATTGTAGCTGATGTTCCACCAGCCAATGTCATCACCCCACAGAATAAGGATGTTCGGTTTGCTCGTCGCTGCCATTTTCTCCTCCTTGCGTTGTTCGGCGGTTTCACGTTTTCCAGCAATCGCGCGGACCCTAGTGGACGGTCACGCCAGACGAAGCAGCACTGCGCCGAGAGCGAACAGGCCAATGCAGGCGAGCAGGACCGCGACCTCAATCACCGGCGAGTGCATGCCTTCCTTCAAGCCGGCAATCGAAGCGTACGATCCGCTTCTCAGGTATTTGGCCGTCCAGAAGTATTGTCTGATCGATATGGCAAGCGCGAGGATGCCACACGAAATCAGGGCCAAGCCAAGGTACTTCGGTGCGTCTGGTAGCAGGGCCGGCCTGGTTCCCGGCGCGTTACGCAAACGTTCAAAGAATTGCTCGATCGCAAAGCCAAAACCGATCAACGAAACGGCGGTTCGAATCCACGACATCATCGTGCGCTCTACGGCGAGGCGCGTCCGCAGCCAGGCAAAATGACTGTCCGCTGTCACTCGTACTTCGAACCTGTCTTTGGCTGGGGCGGTGTCAAGTTCTGCCATTGTCCCTGTCCTCGTCAAATCTGGCGCGGCGATGCGTCCCCACGCCATCTACGTGCGATACGCAGTACTATCCCCCGAAGGATTACATACGGCACGAATGCCAGTATGAATGCGACGATAACGGCTTCGCTTGGATAGAATCTGTCAAGTGCAATGATTTGGTAGACTGCATCCATGACCAGAGCAAGCAGGATGATTCGGGCAGTCATATTGAATCCCTCGCGCAAGCGTGCCATGCGATGCTGCGGCTCGAACAGCATCGTCCGTAGGTAGGGGGAACGGCCGAGCCGGGCATCCCTTCGACCGTCGTGAATTGCGGCGATAGCTGCCATCACCGGCTGAAGAATGAAGCGAAAAGTCATCGGTCCGCCTGGCCTCTCAGCAAGCTGACGCAGGACGCGTTGTATGGTAGCAAGATTGATGCCGTGCTGAAGCACGCCGACGATTGTCAGCACGACAACGATCGCGAGTACGAACTTGGCCAGGCGGCTCAATTCGGTATCTTCAGTACCCGCCATTGTGGGCCTCGACCTCGCTAACGACGCGGCAAAAGCCAACACCGCTCTCGCCCGTAACGATCTGCTGCGTATGACGCACAAGAGCCTGTTCACGACAACGGCAGTTCCGCGCACGCAAAAGTATGGAGCGGACTCGAATGTCCAACCTGTCGGACCACCCGCTTGCCTCACGGCGATCAATTGCTGCGCCTGCCCCCCGAACACCAGGGCAGGCAGGCGAAAGGTCGCGGCCAGTGTGGTCAACAGCCGGGCGGCCGATCTCCATCGGTCCTCTCTCTCAAACGGCGCCGAGCAGCAGTACGGCTCCTGCTTGGGCGTCATTCGCGGCGCCATGATCGTTTGTGGTGAATCAGGGCACGCAATCTCTGTCACCACTGTAAGGCGGACTGATGCATAAGACCGCACTGCCAGAAGATGCTATGGCATAATCGGAAATAGCTCAGATCCCACCACGATCGGGATGCCCCACTGATCCTTCATGGAGTGGCAGCCTCCGGGCATGACATCACGGCCCGCGCTTAAGGCGCGCGCGCGGATCCGGTGCCTATGCGTAATGGGTATGACGCCCTTGCCCTCCACCCGCCGCTATCCGCCGCCCGGTGCGACGACGAGCACACACTATGGCAAGATAGGCAGTCGCCCCGCCGGGGTGGCAGAGTGGGCCGCTGGTGCCTCATGCCTCGCCGGATTGCGAAGCGTGTTCGAGGGAGCCTCGCCAAATAGCTTTCGGTAGGCAACCGAAAAGCGACCGAGCTCCCAGAATCCGTAGTCGTTGGCGATCGCCGTTACGGTCTTTTCGGCTGGATCGGCCACGCTAAGGGCGTGCCGTGCCTGGTTCATCCGCCGGAGCCACAGGTATCGGTGTGGATTCATGCCCAGACACTCAAGACAGTGGTTGCGCAGCGTCCTCTCCTGCACACCAATTTTTGTGCATATCTCTGTCAAATAACGCGGCTGGCCATTGGCATCTTCTATGGCCTGCTCGAACCTTTGCATGACTGGCATGCGCAGGTGAGGGAAATTTTTTATTTCAACGGTTTCTGCCTCGACGAGACAACCGAACATCGCACGCACCAACTCATCATCCATCGCCTTGGCAACCTCAGGATGGGCGAGGACATCGGGCGTGTTCGCCGCAAGATGGCAGGTTGCCGTATGCAATTGCCGCAACCGGTTCAGGAGTTGTTCCGAAACGGGTATCTGCCGCGTCACCTCGGGGATCGCCAGTTCACGGCCGGTAAGGGCACGACTGGCTGCGACAAAGTCCGGGCGCGTCAGAGACATCGATGCGATGCGGGTCGGGCCCGGCATCCGGTAATGATGGTGGGAGTTGATAGACGAGACGATCACAGCATTCGGCGCGATCTCGTCTCCATTTCGGCACGGCGGCGACTGGTGTTGATCGACAAGAAAAGCGACAGCGCAGCGGTCCGAAGTATCCTGGACGTGCATGACCTGGGGCAAGGAGGTCTCGTTGCGGTGCATCCAAAGGCGATGCAAATCTATCCTGGTCAGTTTGGATTCGTACTTACCAGACGAGATAACCACCACCTTCATGATTCCGGCCCGGAAGGACTCCTGATGACTCCAAGGATCCTGGAAGTCGCGAACCAGACCGCCGATCATCGTCTTATCCTCTTTCGGACTTAGAGGTCCGTGATGGGATGGGAAGTCCGATGTTTCTTGGCATTGGATGCAGGCGATGTGGCCGTACTCATTTGGACGCGGCTTCCAGAAGCGGCAGCGGCAGCACGCGGTCGCCAATCTCGGTTCCTACCGTCTCATGCGATATCCGATAGCCGATGAGCAGCGGAATCCAAATGAAAGCCGATACTGCAATCGCGTGAGCGACCCCAATGGCACCAGCCAGGGCCTGAGTCACCATCGGCGCGGCGATGGACACAATGCGTCCCAAACCGGAGCTCCATCCAAACCCGGACGCACGGATTTCGGTTGGAAAGAGTTCATTGACGTACACGATGCTTAACGACCATAGGACGCTGAGCAGGAAGCCCGTTAACATCATCAGCAGGCAAAACACGGGAAGCGACCATGTACCCTCCCAACAGGTAAAGGTGGAGATGCTTATCAGTAATGACACGGCCATCGCAGGTTTGCGTCGCCCGAAAGCGTCTCCAGCCACGCCGCCAACCAACCCGCCGATCAACGAGCTGGAAGCAAGCAACGCCAGGACAAGGATCACACCTCGGGTCGCCACAAGGTGATAGTGCTCGATTACATACGGTGCGATGTAAAACGCCAGTGCGTAATAGCTGTATGTGAGCGACACGAAGATCAGCACACCGCTCAACAGCAGCCGGCGGTACGCCGGTGTGCGCAACGCGGCACTGAGGCCAATCCGCGGGCAAACCTCCCGTCGCAATTGGGTACGCACACCAACGAAACGTGGCGATTCCTCCAGTCGCAGCCGCAGGGTCAGAATGAGGAGAGCGGGTACCAAGGCAAATACGTACACCGCCCTCCAGCCCCATAATGGCGTCAGAATAAAGAACATCAGCTCGGAAAAGAGGTAGCCCGCTGGATAGAAGGCGAACATGACACCGATACCGGTGCCGCGCCGTTCCTTGGTCCAGACCTCGGTAACGTATGGGCCGCCGATGGACAGTTCGCCGCCGCCGCCTATGCCGGTAAAGAACCGGCAGACTGCCAACCCGTACAACCCCGTCGTCAGTGAAGTGAGGGCCGTGACAATCGCATATGCGACTATCGACACCCCGAGCATGATGCGGCGGCCAAATATGTCGGCACAAACGCCGAATCCGATGGTCCCGAGTGTGTAGCCGACAAGAAAGACCGAACCAATGGTGCCACTTAGCATGATGCTGGGAATTTTGAACTCGGTTGCGATCAGCGGCACCGATAAGGCATAGATGGTAATGACATAGGCGTCGAAGAACCACCCTAGCGACGCCGCCAGAGTTACCATCCGCCGATTTGCGGAAATCTGGTGCATTGCTCCCCCCCGCCTTTTTGTAGACCAAACACCAGCCGATCAACGGGGATCAGCCTGGGGCCATCATAATTCCATGCGAGTTATCCGAACCATACACCGTTATGTTTCGTTGTCAAGCACGCGAAATGCGAGCGAGGTGCGCTGTTCAAGGCGGAACGCCTTGCGACCCAAACACAGGGACTAATGTGATCCGTCAGTGAATTGGGGAGAAGATCCAAGAGATCTAAGACATGCTCAGGGACCCCTGACGCGAAGACTGCCTGCCCTGGTCGCGCCCGCCCCGTCCGTGATGCGAGCGTACGTGGAACCTTCACGAAACTGCACTACTTGCAGTTAGTTTTCCGTTTTTGCGATAGTCCTGGCAACGCCTTCCGGGATACTTTCACCTGATAAATGACTGCTACCGCGAGAGAACCAACCTATGGATAAAGCGGGATCGGAGGGGCGCGACGTTCGCCCAGAGAGGTACATGCGGCACATCGAAAGCAAGAGGAGGACATGTTGGAGACGCCCGATCCAAGTTCGTGCCGACGCCCGGCGCCTCGATGCCAAGCGATGCTAGTCAGGTTGGCGCTACATAGCTGCATTCCTTAGCTCCACAACGACGTGCCGGTAGATATGCTGCTGAGCGCTGGTTTCAAATATCCGAATCCCACCATCTGGGACGGCATCCGCGCGGGCAGTCAGGACGCCGACGACAACTGCTGTACCGACATGTTCGAGAAGCGGATGGCCAACGCGACGAAGATTACGTCTCATATGGATACGATGGTTTGGTGTTCGCGAGGGCGAGGTTGGTATTACGGGCGGCCCTCGTACACCGAGCCAATGTTGGGTGCGACTTCCCGGGAAGGAAATTTAGCGCGTTGGTGATGCTGGTTCTGCGAGTGCCGGTCGCTGGTGATTACCGGGGAAGAGGGGGTGGTGGTGCCAAGTGGCTCCAGCATGTTCGCGGATGCTGATGGTTATCAGGCAGCCATGAAGGATGTGCTCGACCTGTTGGTGATCCACCCGCGCGAATTTCGTGCGCGCCTGAACTGGATTGAGTTCTTGAAGCTTTATCTGGTCCGCGCATATGAAATGTCCCCTCGTGTTGCATTTCTTACGCTGCCGCCCGATCGGGCGTTCGTCACGTTTCCCGCACGCCGCGGCTCCGTTTTGGTGGCTGGTGGGGCTGTCCTGGAGTTCGGTGACATCCTGGTGCATAGCCCGGGCGATCGTTTGCACCAAAGGACGACGGGCGCTTGTCATTGGGGATACATTTCGCTTTCGGCGGACTCGCTAAGAGACCTTGGCCGGACGGTCGCGGGGCAAGACCTTGCTCCTCCCGGGATGAGCTATTCAATGCGACTGTCCTCAGAGGATAGGCAGCGCTTGCTGCGGCTCCACGCACAAGCTGGTCGGATCGCCGAAACGAATCTGGCTCTCGTCGGCCAACAAGAGGTGCTTTATGGCCTGGAGCAGGATCTGATCCTGGCATTGGTGAACTGTTTGACAAACGGGGAACGGCTGGCCGACCGTCCCAACCTTCACCACCAGATGGCAATGGTGACGCGGTTCGAAGCATTGCTGGCAGAGCATCCGTACGGGCAGCTACGAATTGCAGATATCTGCATCGAGATCGGCGCATCCGAGGTAAGTTTCCGGGCTGCGTGCATCGAGGTGCTAGGCATCAGCCCTGGCCGATACCAGCTATTACGACGGCTGAAGTCATTGCGCAGCGAACTGTTGCGAGTGGGGCCCGAAACCGACAACGCTATCGAGATTATAAGGCGCTATGGTTTCGTGGACGTCCATCGCTTTGTGGCGGAATATTGGAAGACTTATGGCGAGATGCCCCCGCTGCCGCCGCGCGGCGCTCGGACCAAACGGTGGTAAGTCACAGATTCCGGTTTTGCCATAGCCATCGGAGCAGGCCCGCGCGAGATGTATTGCATAGTGGCCAGTGATCTTGGAGAGTAGTAATGAGACTTCGGAGCGCGCTGTTGGGAGCAAGCTTCCTCACGCTTCCTGTTGCCGTGGCAGCTCAACCCGTCGCCGGACCTTACATCGGGGCAGGTGTACGGAAGATCTGACCATCCTCAGGCAGGCAACGGCAGAAAAGACTGCCGCCATAATACTCAGGCAGGTGAGACTCGTGCCACATCCCACATCAGCCTCGGATCGAACGTTTCCGCAGCGAACATGGTCAGGATAACGACTCCACAGAATGCCACGGCACCGATACCAGGCTCGATGGTGATCACGTTACCAAACTTCACCAACGCCCCCAGCAGCGATTCCATGAAGATGTCGATCATCGACCAGCGTCCGACCCAGCGCACAACATGGTAAAGACGCGTCCGGTCCTGCAGCCAAGCTGAACGGCCGGACTGCGCCGTCACCAACATGATCGATAATCCCACAAGCTTCAGCATCGGAACTGCTATGCTGGCGAAGAATACCAAGGCAGCGAGCGGGTACATGCGGGACGAAATCAGCTCTTCCACACCGCCCAGTATGGTGCTCGGCGCTCCGGCGCCGAGTTGCTCAACTGTCAGTACCGGGTAGATATTTGCCGGCAAGTACAGCACAGCGGCCGCTATGACCAACGCCCAGGTCCGCGCAATACTATCAACCTTCCGGTGATGCAGCGGCGATTCGCAGCGGGGACAGTGCGCGTGTCCGTGTCGCGGCGTACTGACCAGGCGACACACCTCGCAACCTACGGCTTCGGACGTATGGCCGCCTAATGCAACGCAGGCATTATTCGACGCTCGTGGATCAAGCTGATCCCAGACGACCTCACGGTCCAAAGCGCTGTCTGCCCAGACCAGCACAACGGTCAGTGCAATCAGGGCATAGACGCCCGCTTCGAGCTTGATTGTCACGAGATCGCCCAGCTTAACGTAGGCAACGAAAACGCCGAGAACAAACACCTCGATCATGGACCATGGGCGGAGTTGCTCAACCAATGCAAACACACGTCGTAGATGCAGAGGCGGTGGCGTCTCGTGCAGCCGGATCAGTACGTAGAGCGTACCTGCTAGCTTTCCGAACGGCGCGAGCATTGTCACAAACACCACAACCACGGCCAATATCGCCATGTTGCGTTGAACTAGCTCCGCGGGGCCAGACAGCAGATACGCGCTGTGAGCGATCCCGGCCGTTTGCACGCTCATCAGTGCGGCACTGCACATCACCACGAGCAAAATCAGTGCACCGAGATTCAAAGCGATACTGTGGTCGAGCGGATGCTTACTCCTGCGGTGCAAAACCGTGGAGCAACGAATACAGTCTGCCGTCGTTCCTGGCGCGAGCGGAGGAACCGTCTGCAACAGGCCACAGCCAGGGCACTCGCAAAGCTGTGGCGGCGACATCGTGCGATCTACCACGTTCGTGCTCATGGGCCTGACGGGCCGGCAACCAGCATGGCAACCAGCCCATCCGCCAACCTGCCAACGGCGATACTGGTCGCCGCAACTTCACCCAGCGTTCCCGGTGCAGACAGAGGAACGGAAATCCGGAAGTCGCGCAGCACTGGCGCAGCATGTCGCTTGAACGTGACGCCGGCCTGAGCCTGCAGGATCAGGCCGCTTGCACCCTCATCGAGGCGCAGCACATTCAGCGTGACCGTGGCATCGGCCGCCGCAGAAACCGCACCGGCTTCGCTGATCACGGTACTTTGTGGCAAACGTTGCCCTAATTCCGTTACCAGGACACGAGTGAGCATCGCGGATAGCGGCTCACCCCACCAATCATTCTCCATAACAACCAGCCGGTAGTTCTCGGACGAACGGACAATCTGTAGGCGTTCCAAATAACGCTCCATGCCCAATTGCCGCAGCACTATGACCTTTGGTGCCGTGTACTGTTCTGCACCATTAATCGGGGCGATTGTGTAGAGTGTCGGGTTGGCCGAAGAACAACCAGACAGCGCCGCAAGGACAGCAATGGCGCGCCATGCGAAATATTGCGACAAGCGCCTCATTCTGTCCCTCCGTCGGGTCGCCCTTTGACCAAAGCCTCGGGATGACGCGTCAGCAGGTCGGCCAAGGCGCGGAATGAACTTACGGCATCGTTCGCCTGTCTCAGCAGGCGATCGAGATCCCGACTGAATTGCGTGTCACCACCATAACCATTGTTCAACGATGAAACCAGCTTGTCGAGACCGGTTATGGTCTGTTCGAGCTGTTTGACAATCGTCGGCAGTTGACGCATGGCAGGGCTGGTCCCGCTGTTCAGATTTTCCGTCAGATCCTTGGCGCTCTCCAAAGTCGCCGACAAATTCTTAAGCGCTTGCTGCAACTCTGGACCACTGATTGTACTGTTTGTGGTCTTGAGCAGTCTGTTGAGATTGTCGCCAATCTCTCTGAACGGAACCTCGCTGACCTTGTCAAGCAATGCCCCAACCGACGCTTGGAGACCGGCCAAGCCACTGCCTTCCGCCGTTGGCAGCACGAATGCGTTCCCCTGCATCTCAAGAGGCACGGGTGGCGCATTCTTTGCGAAATCCAGGGATATCATCTGCTGGCCGGTGATCAGATTTGCGCTTGCCAGGCTTGCGCGCAGCCCGTGACGCAACACATCCTCCATCGTCTCACGGGTTGTCGCAAAGACGCGCTTGCCAACGCCGACAATTCGCTCAGGTTCCACTTCGTATTGCACTGGAGCGACGACCGTGTCCGTGGCACGGTCATAGGTGATCGAAACGTTCGTGACGTGTCCAACCACGAGACCATGCATCACGACCTCGGATCCGGCTGCCAGCCCGCGTACCGATCCGTTGAAGTAGGACACCAACGGGATTTCCCGAGTGTACGACGCGGCTGCCGCGGCTTTTTCGTTGGCAAATAGCGGGAACACGTGATCCTCAACGCTCATTGGAGCGTTGGCCTGCTCGTCTGGTGTACTGAATGCGATCCCGCCGAGCAACAGGGCCCGCAAAGACTCTATCTGTAGCTCAACGCCTGCCGCACCGAGGTTTACCGACATGCCGGAAGCATTCCAGAACCTGGTATCATCATTGACATACCGGTCATATGGTGAGCGCACAAAGGCATGGATCACGACCCGGCGCGCCATGTCCTCGACATCCCAGCCAAGCACCTCCCCGACGTTGAGATCACGAAAGAACACCGGTGATCCGGCGGATATCGAACCAACCTTCGTGGCCCTTAACAGAAATGTATGGCCTGGGACGTGCGCCCCAAGTACTGGCGGATCCTCGTGGCCCGTGAAAGTCCGTTGAGGCTTGCCCGCAGTGGTGCCTGGCAACATACCAACATAAGCTCCCGAGAGCAGTGTATCGAGGCCAGATAAATTGCCTGCGAACAGTCTGGGCTTGACTACCCAGAACACCGTTTTGTCAGTTAGCAGCGGGCCAGCCTGCCGCGTTGTGTCAATCGTAACTATCACGTGGGAATTATCTGGTGCAAGCGCAAGGCTCTTTACCGTGCCCAGCACAATGTCACGAAACCGTAGCTGCGACTGACCGGCCTGGAGACCTTCGGCGCTGTCGAACGTGATGGTAATTTTGGGACCTTCCTTCGAAATGGTGTCCCATGCCAACCAGGCTCCAATTGCGATTGCAATAAAGGGAATTAGCCAGATGACTGGCACCCGTCTCGATCGTCTCGTGTGAGCGATGTGTTGAGTCGGCGGACTGATTGTGTCACCCATGGAGCGCCTCCTAAGCCGCCAACCAGGACACAAGCGCGGGAATTGTCGCACGAGGTCCACAGGTTCGTACGAGTTTCCAGCGACTGGAGTTGAGAGGAACGCTCAGCAACCCAATCGCGTTGTAGCCAATCTGCGCGTCTGCCCTGTTATGCATTCTCCTGCGCCGAGGCCATGGCAGCCACAATTGCCGCGCCTTGAGCATGATTCTGTCGCATGTGCCGCCTTTCTCTCCAGCCCGTCCTATGACAAAGGAAAGCCCGCTGGCACTCTATGCTAATCCGGCAAAGCTAGAACGTGAAGTTGACCATGATCATCGGACCGCCCACACCCAAGTGCTTGACGACCGAGCCGCCACCCTGCTCGAACGACAGGTATCGATAGAGCAAGGAAACACCGGCCCAGCCGGTCTGATAGCCAATGCCCGATGCAATTTGCCACGTCGGATCCGAGCCGCCTCCGCCGATGTCAACGTAATAAGGGACGAACAGCCCCTTGACTGGCAAGCGAATGAGTCCCCGGACGCCGACGATTCCATTCCATATAGCGCGCGAGCCGGAGATACCACCCACCCCCCCGAATGTCGCGCCATTTCCACGTGGCCCGACTACGGTTAGGGCGAGGCTGTAGTTGGTATTGACGTGCACGCCGAGATAGCGAAAGCCAGCAAGCACATCGAAATTACCCCAATTACCCCGGAATATGGTATAGCCACCGGCTAAAGTCCAGATAGTGGTCGTCAGCCTGGTGCTCGTGCTCGTCTCAATCGACGGCGAAATCGGTATTGAGGGCAAGCCGAAAAAGTCAATTGACCTGATATTGGAGCTGCCCACGCTGCCGTTGATGTAAATGAAGTCTGACAGCACCGAGAAGCGATCATATCGCGCATCAGCCGCGAACATCGTGCCGAAGTTGAGCTTTGAGATGTAGTCGCCAGGGCCCGATGACAGATCGGTTGGCAGCCTGCCGCCAAGCGCCGGTGGCAGGTTGTACTCCAGGTTGGCATGGACCGTCGGCAGCCATATGTAGGGCGCTACGTTGAATACCCACCCTGATGCGCCGGGTGCCTGGGACAACGGCTGGCCGGATGGCTGTTGCGCTGCGGCTACCAACGGCAGGAACGATACAAGCCAGGTAACTAGCGCAACGATCTTTAGCGTGGGTCTGAGTATAATCATTTGCACCCCCTGCATCAGATTGCAACGGCCAGGTGATGGCCTATTCCAGCCACTTTTTCGGGATGCTGGTCCGATCCCATCCGAAACGTGCCGCGAGGAACCGGCGCCACGTCTTGGTCCCGTCGTTGCTCTCGCGACTGCCTGAGCAAAATCGGTGGCGACGAGATTGGAATACTCATATTGCCACCATCCCTTCAAAGTCACGGATTGCGAAGTCCCACATGTGAGTGGCCGCCACGGTCCTGCCCTCATAGCTTCCAGTGCACTCGACTTTTCGGTCGGGCGCCGTTAATGAGGCCTGCATTCGTGTTCGCGGCCAATATCCCTCCCTGGCATGGTCAGCGGTGACATATCAAGCCGGGGCCCGCCTGCCGGAGTATCCGTCCGCGACCGATGGTCCACCCACCGGCCTGCGAGCCCCAACCACGCGATACCACGCATTGCTGATTTAACGTTCTGCCCCACGTCACGCTACTTCATTGTGATGACAACGGCATCGCCACCAAGGCTCAGCATCAGACCTTCCCGCTTCGCCTTGAGATGTAGAATAACTCCTGAATCGTTTTGCAGCCAAAGATCGCCACCGCTGCGATTACCGAGTGCGTAGCCATAGCGGCCTTGTACATATGTCCCTGCGAACTGTGCCAGCGATGTGAGCTTGTAGACATCCCCTGATGCACTTATCGTTGATGCTCCGATACCGCCAACCCCCAGACCGCCGATAGTGAACGGATATGCGGCTCCCCGATAGAACAGAGTACCGCTTCCACCGCCGGCACTCGCGAGATAGGCAACCTGAACCTGCCTCATGTCCACGGTTGCATCAGGTGTCAAACCCGCAACCGCGTCAGGGCCGACTTTGACTGAAGTCGAGCAGGCGCCGAGTAGCGACAACGCCAGCGTCGCGGTCATCGCTAGCGGCAGAGGCCAACGTTTACTCATGTGCTTCTCCGGTTGCATCTTGGCTAAAAGATGAAGGTCATCTGGGCGCGCAACTGCCAGGTGCTTGCGCCAGACGGCCTCAGAGCGTTGTAGTAGGCTCCCACGAGCAGGTTGACCGGGAGCTTGCCTCCAAGCTTGATCAGGCGGCCGGCTTGTGCGCCGACCGGCAAGGTCCACTTTTCGCCGCTGGAGTCCCAGTTCGCTGTTACGATCGGCACGGTCCCAATGAACCAGCCGCGGCCAAAATTATAGTTCACAAACGGATTGATTGTCACGACGCTGTAGGCGGTGCCGTCTCGGCCGGAGGTGCCACCAAAAGAGAACACGTTGTTGACCAGCAGCCCGTATACCCAAGGATGCGCTGTTCGCACCGCGACGACCGCCGGACCGGCACCCCACACATTTGAACCGAGGTTTTTGTTAGTGCTTGTCGGCAGTCCGACGATCGGGCCGGCGCCCCAGGTCCAGCCATCGACGGTGCTTGTCGGCGACAAAAATGCGGAAAACGAAGTCGCACTCAGACCAAACGGTGGTACGCTTGCCGCCGGTTGCAACGAGGGGCTCCATGTCAACGGCACGATGGTCCGCGTGATGACATTCCAATCCGGGCTCACGTGAATTGGGACCACAGGTTGGATATTGAGGATGTCTTGTGTGCCCAAGTGTGGACCAACGTCAAAGTTGGTGTTGTTCTGAAAAGGCAGACTGATCAAATCAGCGACCGGATTCTGCAGCTTCTCAGCAAGCTTCGAGCTGCTGGCGTTTTCTGATGGGGACACGTTGGCAACGGCCGGAGGAACGTCTGTGGTCTGCTGCGCTGACGCCAAAGATACAGTCGTCACGTAGTTTGTTGTAGCCAGCAGCACCGCAAATCCCGCTCTCCCCGTTATTTTCCCAGTCGGGACTTTCGGGTATCGCCATAGTCTTCGCTTTCGAATCCGTGCTATCTGGAAAACCATTAGGCGAACCCCACCTACACACCAATTGGTTGCCTGAGAGCGTCGCGCTTGTGAGGCACAAGTTCTCGAATTTCGCTGCGACCGAGCGCGAAGCCTATTTGCATCAGGTCGGCGTACGCCTATTGTTTGGCTGCGGCAGGGGACGTGTAGGCCGACGACAAGAGTGTGCAACAATGGCAGCCGGTGTAACTATCGCAAAACCGGAAATTGTCTCTGCATATCTCCCTTTGAATCACGCACTGGGATCGGCGGCGGTTCTCCGTAATCTTACCGAAGGCCACAAAAGACGATGAACACTGGGAAGTTCGTCTTGGACACCCATTTTTCCGTCAGCGGCTTGAGTGGAGGAATCTTTCCCGCAGGCCGCCGGAGCCTCGGAAGCGTGGTTTCGGTCGATCTCGACATGCCATGCATTGCCAGCGCCAGAGATCCCCTTTCCCTAGGGCGCCAGATTGGTGAGGGCACTCAACAGCGCGACCCGTCGGGTCAATTCAGCTTGCCTCTCCGCACTGGCCTGTTGGGATATCTCCAATGCCTGACGACTGAGTGCGCTCAGCATTTCGGCATGATTGGCACGTAGCCTCATGATAGCCTTCCCCCACGCCAGCTTGTGCGTGGCGAGCAGGACAAATGTCTCATCGTCCTTATTCCAGTTGGTTACGAGGACTGACAGTGCCGTGGGAAAGTCGCGTAAAGTGATATCGAAGACCTGGTCGCGACATTTTCCCACGTCCCTGAGCCAAAGCCCAAGGGAAGCCACCTCATCGCTATCCGCAAAACTCGGGTCCGACATCTGCGAGAGGGTCGCGTCAAAGACTGATGCCAGCGGCATGCGCGTTGCCAATTGCTGATAGGTCGGGTCGCCTCCCACCTGACTTCGACAGTTTTGAGCGACACGTGATGCATCAATGGCGCTTGCGGCGACTCGCTGCACTTCTTGTTGGGCTGATACAGAACAAGCGGTCAGAAGCAAGGCGACCGCGGGCAGGATCACGCCAAGCCACTTCGTTGCAACGCGACCGGCCGATCGGGCGAGGGGACCAAGATTCCGGAATAGCGCGACGATATGAGACCGCACCGCATAGGTGAAGAGGGTTAAATGCATCTCCTCATAGCTCGCTGTGCCCTGCAGATTTTCCGTTCCTGCGCAAAGTGACGAAGCGTTGCACCACAGAAAAAGGTGTCGATCTATTTATTAGCTGAGGTAGGCACCAGCGATGATGTCAGGTTCTGCTTTCCAAGCACCGTCAGAGCGTAAAGAATTCTGAATTCCTGTGAGAGAACTGGCGCTGCCCGATCGACCGAAATGCCACGACCGCGTCGCTTTTCATCAGTGGGTTCAACGCTCCGGGTCCGGCTGTTAGATTGAGTGGTTATTGCACTTGGGTCACCGAGTCAGATTACCGAAATCGAATTGGCGGGAACAGCGGAACATTCCGATGCGGTGTGTCATGGCAAGCGCCCGCAGCAGCCAATCTTGGCTACCGTGACCATGCGTTAGCGGCAACCGGCGGTGTCTGTTGAAAGACACCGCCATTCTTCGCCAGAGCAGCGCTTTAGCCACCACCGCCGAAGGTATTGAGAACCACCGGCTTGAAAGTCGCGTTCGCACAGCCTTCGCCAGTCAACTTCGCATCCACGCCTTGTTCGCCAGTCACAGTTCCAACAGGACCATTACCCATGATTGATTTCAGGGTCAATTCAAAGCTTTTGCCGTTCATGGTTCCATCGGCTTGGCTCATCCCACTCAGGTCGTTGTACCACATAACCCCGTGGAGGGTACCAGACGGCGACCTGCCGATGCGCCAGGCGATCGCCGGACAGTTGGGTACGCTGGACGCCACCATTCCCGCATAACGCGGGGTGTAGGCCATTTGTGCGGTCGCCGTGGTATAACCGGCTACGGTCGCTAATGCGCCAGCCACGATGACCGTGGTTACCTTTAGAAGTCGCATCTCGTCCTCCCAATCCTGAATTGCCGTGGTTGTCGCTGTAGGCTGACGCCGGTGGGGTGACTATGGCATTTTCGGCAAAATCGAACGATAAGGCGAAGGATCGCGGCGGTTGGTCACTATCAGGAGGGTTTGACGTCTGGCATTCAGGGGCCGCCAGCGCGTAATGCTGTATTGGAACAAGGATATGGCTGGCGGGTCCTTTCCTCACGTGCCGCGGCCGCCAACCGTGGCTGGGTCAGCATCGGCATCAGCGCCGACACCGGGGCCTTCGCGGTCGGGAGCCTTCGGCGCTGATAGTACAAGCTGGGCAAGCCGCGCTTGTTGCCCAACGCCGGGCCGCAGAACTCCGGCATGCGAACGGTGTCGCCGAAAAAGGTCCACGCTATGGCGCATTAAGCGAGGCGAAACCGCACCGCAAGGAAGGCGGAGAGCCCAACCAAAACAAGGAGGATCGCAATTGCGAGCTGCGGCGATTGCAGTTCGTTCACCGCAATTGAGGCGAACGAGTTACTCCACAAATAGTGGACTCCCCAGCGATAGTGCGAAATCGCGATAACGAGCGTCAATACGCCTGCCCCGATCAATGTAAGCCCAAGATATTGTGGCGCCACTTGGATATATGCAGGTGAGGCGCCCGGCATTTTGTCGAGACGCTCATAGAACTGGACGATCGCAAAGCCGAAACCTACTAGTGAAATTGCAGTACGCAGATCGGACATCATGGTATTTTTGAGGCTGAGCCGGGTCCGGATCCAGCCAAAATGACTGTCTACTGTCGTCCTGACCTCAAATCTTTCAGTATTGGAAGTTACGTGCAGATTTGTCATGATGCCGACCTCCCGGTTGTCGCCGGTGATGTTCATTAGATTGTTGATACACCTCGGCGCCACCATCCCGCTTGTCAGTTTGGTAATACCTCGAGCGAGGAGGCACGAAGGAGCCGGTTCGGTCAGTCGATCATGGGTTTCCAGATGCCTTCAGCATTCTCAAGCTTGAGGCCGTGCCGCAACACGTCAGCCGCCGGCGCCTGCAAGACCGGGGAGGGTAATCGCCAGGCGAGCAAAGAGCCGGAGCCCACGCGGGTGGTCGTCGGTCACCGGTGCGTTCCCGGCTGTCTGACCACGCAGCGAAAGCCGACATGGCTGGTTGAAGTGTCTACCGCCTCAGCATGGCGGGCGGCCGGGCGGTAGCGGCGACAATAGTTCGGAGCGCAAAGATGCGAGCCACCCTTCAGGACTTTGCGCGGAATCCTGATGTCAGGCTGGCAGGGGTCGTAGCTTTGCTCCTCGCGACCGCCGCGCGGGTTATGCGGGATGCAGCACATCTTTGCCGCTTCGGGCGCATGGCGTGGTTCATACCAATCGCTCGTCCACTCCCAGACGTTGCCGATCATGTCGTGGACGCTGTAACCGTTCGGCGGGAATGCGGTCACCGGAGAGGTACGTTCATAACCATCCGCTCTCAGATTTTCGCGTGGAAATACCCCCTGCCACGTGTTGGCAAGATAGCGCCCGCCTGGCGTGAACTCATCGCCCCAGGCAAACTCCGCACCGTCAAGCCCTCCTCGCGCGGCGAACTCCCACTCGGCTTCTGTCGGTAGTTCCTTGCCCGCCCAGGCGGCATAGGCCTCGACGTCCCGATACGCGACGTGGACGACAGGATGGTCGTGCAGTCCGGCGAGCGAACTGCGCGGTCCATAGGGACGCCGCCAATTCGCCCCGAACTTGAAGTTCCACCATAGCGACCAGTCGCTTGGGTCGCCCGGATCTTTCGGGGGCATAAAAACGAGCGACCCAGCGCGCAGCATGTGCGGCAATGCGCCCGGGTAATCGGCGGCATCAGGCTTCAACTCAGCGAACGTCACGTA
>Ga0335072_10001235_pt1 | contig 42397 bp, 38 predicted proteins | sample Lox_Sample_21_FD_206725 | JGI IMG/M metagenome (GOLD analysis project Ga0335072, IMG submission 206725) | Soil microbial communities from Loxahatchee National Wildlife Refuge, Florida, United States - Lox_Sample_2.1 | ecosystem: Environmental > Terrestrial > Soil > Wetlands | place: USA... | reverse complement strand
GACCTCCATACTGATACCCAGAAAACTTTGAGATTGCAATCTCAGCATTCTCGGCATTATCGAAACGAACAACCCCGGTTCCACGCGATCGGCCATTAGGCTCGTATTGAATCTCAGCCTGCTCAACCTTGCCAATTGTCGTGAACAACTCGACGAGATCCTCATTGCTTGTTGACCATGGGAGCTGCCAAATGTTAGTGAGCATTAAAGTATGTAGGAGTGACTGGAACACGAACGTTGCGAACATAAATCGTTTCACTTTTCTCGGTACCGGCTGTTGCAAAGTCAGTGAACGGGTTTGGAGGTACCGATGCACCACCAGCGTCGTAGCCACCAGTGGCAGATCCACCATATCCACCACCGCCAAAACCTCCACCACGACCGCCTCCATAGCCACCACCAAATCCTCCCCGGCCACCACCGAAGCCACCCGGGCCGCCACGAGCTCCATATCCACCTCCAAAACCACCTCGTCCACCACCAAAGCCACCACGACCCGGCGGGAAGGATCCAGCGAATCTATCCTCACGAACTTCTAGAGGACGACCCTGCCAGTCATAGCTATTGAACTGTTGGATTGCATTCCGAGCATCATTGGCTGACTCGAAAACAACGATACCGGATCCTTTAGGACGACCATCTGGTCCGACATGAATGTCTGCACGGATTACGGCACCTTCGCGAGCTAAATATAGCGAAAATAGGTTAGTAGTGCAAATTGCGAAACAAATAGGCTGTTAGTCGTTCAATTTTTCATACCTGCTCCACGGAACAAATCTTTCAGGTCCTGCCATCCTACAGTGTAAGGGAGCTAGCAAGAGAAAGTCAACAGGATAGTCCAACACAAGTTAAGTAAGAAAATAAAAGGACTGGAAACAAACGTTGGAGACATAGATCTGACGACCACCACCACCAGCACTGGCACCCATTCCACCGCCGAATCCGCCTCCAAATCCGCCACGAGGTCCTCCGTCGTATCCGCCGCGGCCACCCGCTGGGGGTCCTGTGAATCGAGGTTCGGCTTCACGATCCTGTTCAGATATATAAGCCTCAATTTTGAAGATGTTAACTAAGATTGAACACCTACTTCACGAACGTAAACAAGTCTGCCCATAAGGTTTTGGTTGCTGAGTGTGTTGACGGCCTGTTGAGCTTGCTCCCTCGTAGCATATTCCACAATTCTGGAATAAAGTCAATTTTAATGTCCAAGCTAGGGCAATTTAGTACAACTTACCCGCATCCCTACATGACCCGCGGACAACGTCCCAACCCGTCAATCCAACGATCCATCAATAGCCAAAAGAAAAACCAGAAAACCATCCACATCTACGTGTAGGCGCCCACCTTCGACATTCCATTTGGAAGTAATAGCACATCGGCAAAGAGAACATCTCCAGCTAAACAACCAACCGGGATTAGCTTGCCGTCCAAATCGTACGCCGTCCATCGCAAACTAACCCTGTCTCATAAAATCTTTAAGATGATGCCACTTGACGTCGTATGACAAGTTTCCGACATATACGCGACGGTCCTGTTGTGAAGACTCTCGAAGACTGCTCATCATTTGCTCTTTCGCAGCAGCACGTTCCTCGAATGATCTCTGCGGAGCACCACCGTAAGCCGAACCCGCAGAGGCTGCACCTACTCCTGCACCAGTCATAGGGCTACGTGATCTCCGATCGTTTCTGCGATACTCGTCACGGCTTCGAGAGCGGCTACGCGGGGAATAAGATCGACGACGACCAGATCGACCAGGGCTTCTGGAACGACCACGACGAGGCGAGCGAGATCTCTCACGCTGTGATCGGTAAGCGTCTGTTTCAATCATCAAAGCAAAAAATAAGAAAAGAAATGGTGTTTAAGTGAGAGAGGAGATTGAAGGTGAAAGTGCGGTCGATAAGTCCAACGTATGAGATGAATTTAGTAGGGCTTCAGGGAAAAGCCCACGCGGGATTAGGAAACGACTTGTGATGCAGCCACCAGCTGCGCCTACGGCGTCCGGTGAAATGGAGTAGTAGGGACAGAGGGGAGCCCGGTTAGGCGTAGGGCTGGAATTAAGCGCAGTTTCACAAACAGGACAAGAATGGTCCGATGTCAGATTGCGGTGAAGGTGAGATACATTATTGCTGCTTGACTTACCGGACGGTATGTATCTCCTGTGTCTGCTAAAAATAACCAATTGAAGGTCAGAAAATGTTATGAACAGATTGCAAAAGAGTGAGAAGATAATAAACTGGATACAATTTTTGCAAGGAAACTGATGGCCTTAGGTGATTGAGGAATCGGCCGGGTTCAGTCAGAGTGGTGTGTTGGGGATAGAGCGACGCACCCATGGTGATATAAAGACTATCGATGTGGATAAGGCCTGGATATGGGTAAGAGGCTGCGGTCTTTTGAGTGAGCTGCAGGTAAGGAACGGAGTTTTGATTTTGATGGGATGGAGCTTTGCGCAAGGGTCGAAGTGCAAGAGGAGACCGTTTCCTAAGATATGGGCAACGAATGGGGTGTTGCTTTAGAGGAATAGTGTGATAGCGAGCTCTGTGAGGCCAGGTCAGATCGGCAAACTCCCAGTCAGGAATGACGCAGACCGCCGCAACTGATTGGACTCGGGACTCGGTGACCTCGTGCAATACTGTGTATGTAGGTGCTATGCTTGGAGTGTTGTTTCTGCGGGGGGGGGGGTCAGGATAGGGTTTGACACCTTCGGGCAAGGGACAATCGGGACAGCTTCCTTGTCTGCCTCGAGAAAAGCCGAATAGTGTAAGAAGTGGAAGCCGATGCTTGCTCTCACTGCCGCCCTGAAGGATACTTTTCCTGCTGTGGATTGAGGTGCAGACGCGGTTGTCTATGGCCCCGGCGCACAATTGCTTTGGGAGGTGGCGCGGGCTGCAGGAACCAATGGTAGCTATCAGTGCAGTGTGTGGGTGGAGAAAATCAGCAGCCTTGGTGCAGGAGGGTGTTGGAGGCAGCGTCCGTGATACGGGATGAGGAACGTGAAGAGAGGGGGGACGAATAAGGGTGGGGTCGGAAGTCCAAGTTGGGTGTATGTACCTTGGATGAAAAAGCGGATGTTGAAGAACGCGTGGAAGAGCAAAAATTCGACCAGAGCGAAGAAAAGGTCGCTAATAGTTCAAGCCTTTCCTGAAAAGAGAGGGGGGCCAATTTTGGCGAGACTGCTGAAGACAGCCCCCCAATTGATAAGGTAATGTAAGGCATATCAAGGTACAGTAGTAGTGTCATATGTATTGCCGCCGTGACGTGTAATTCTCGTTGCATAAGTAAGGTAAGGTAAGGTAAGGTAAGGCAAGGCAAGGTGAGGTTACAGTGACATATCTTATCCACTTTATGGTGTGTGCTTCTCCTTACTTTCACCCTATGTTTTACCATAATTATGCACACCTCATTACTCCCTCCACCTTGAACTGACGGGGCATGCATAATGACCTAAACAAATTATTTGGCTCGAGTGGACTTGCCTGCTGTCATCAGTCACCATATCCTGCTCCTACTCTGCCTCTCCAGACAAAACGCGGCTCACTACACCAGCGTTTCACGATTCTTTGATTTATCCGGTCAATAGGAAGCTTTACGAAGGGCATGCAGCTTTCGATTACCTTCGTAAAGCTTCTGTCATTGGCCTCGACCCAGACAAGGCGTTACTGCAGGTGGTCGCAATCTTGCTTTCAAACTAATGCACCGGGCGTTCCAATTGACGTCTTCAGCTGGTGAGGAGCATCCAAAAAGTTTCACTTTACAGCTCTCCACAATTTTCTCGAGCAGGCCAGCCTCGCCAGTCCTGGGCGGGCTGCATGAGGCCGGTCGATGCAAATGCAAGAAATGAGATTAATGTCCAGGTACGGGCGGCAAAGTATCGAATCATATGGCTTACCGGCACTTGCACGCTTTGTACTTTTATCCCAAATCATAGTAAAAGGTGGAATCCCGAACGCCAGAGCGGCGAGGATGGATCTTTACTTCGTACCGGTCGAGGGGAGGCGTAGCCTCGATCGCGGACGATGACCGATGAGCCGGGCGCCAAAGACAATTTGGCCCCCGCAGGTTGCATGCCCCACGTGCTATTTACCGGCTCAAGTACACGTTACACAGCTCCAGAACCCCACGCACATTTGAGCATGATTATGTATGCTACTGTATGGGGCGCAAAGCTGTGCTAAAACCTCCCCTCCACTGGAAGTCCGCATCGAATCATACCTTTTCTTACAAGGATAGATCCCTACGAAGTAGTAGGTTTGCAGTGCATAGCCCCATGTACAGCATATGACAGTGGGTGTCGCCCTCGATTACCTCCTTTGGATTGCCTTTGCTCAAGTTTGTTGGTGGGGTCAAAGAGGGTTGTAAAGCTGTGACAGAACAAAATGGCGGGGCATTAGTGCGAGTAAGGATGCAGTGGATCAGGAAGCCTAATGTACGCCATTGGCACAACTCGAGGATGGCAGATGTATGTATTATGAGTATCTTACGTATTTGCACTTTGACTTTGGGTAGTTTAGCATAAGGTATGCATAAGGTAGGGTAGGTAAGGCAAGTGGGGCGCCAATCCAGCGTCTTCTACTCCATATGGAACGCTAGAGTAGCGGCTCTACCCCAAAAAAAAACAGTTTGCCCGGTAGTGATCTCTCTTCGCACGACCATCCATGGCATCAATCCCACGACTCAAGCGTGCCATTCCCAGAACAAATTTCCGGAAATACCATTCTTACGATCATCCACCGCCTCCTGGACCCTTTAATGCAACTGAAACGGCCATCCTCTCTGCCTCCCTCTCTCATGTTCCCGTACATGGCTTCACAAACACATCTCTAGCCCTCGGCGCCAGAGATGCCGGCTATCTGGATGTCTCTACAAATCTTTTCCCCAAAGGTGCATTCAGCCTAGTGCACTATCACCTTTTGACCCAACGGCTCGGACTAGGGAAGCATTCTCAAGTCTCACAGCCGGCCGAAAATGAAAAGCCATTGGGAATAGGCGCTAAAGTTAAGGCATTGACTTGGGCGAGGCTTCTGAGCAATGAGCCAATTATACACAGATGGCAGGAAGTATGTCTTCTATCCGCGATATTGGTAGGTGTAACACTGACTCTTCAATCCAATAGGCACTAGCACTTATGGCGCTTCCAAGTAACCTCCCTACATCTCTCCACGAGCTCGCATCTCTGTCGGATGAAATCTGGTTCTTATCGGGCGACACGTCCGTGGATGCAAGCTGGTATACAAAGCGGGCAGCGTTATCGACCATCTACGCCACCACTGATCTATACATGACGACGGATAAATCCAAGGGCTTTCAAGCTACAAAGGAGTTCCTTGATCGGAGGTTTGAGGACTCGTTCAAGATGGGAACTACTATTAGGAGTTTGGGAGAATGGTTAGGATTTACGGCGGGCGCGAGCATAAATGTTTTAAGAAGTAAAGGCTTTAGAATTTGAATATCAAACGACGAAAAGATTAAGTATCTCTGTATACGAGCAGTTACAAATTACCCTTGATGGCTGGTAATCTGAGGCCCAGAGAGCGCCTAAAACGCCATATATCTTTACAAGCCACAGTCCCCTGAAACCCACTTTAAAGAGAGTACAAGAGAAGGTTAAAGGTCATCCAGTCGCCGTTGTCGTGGATCAGTCAGACTAAGGCAATATTAGTTTACAGGTCCGTTGTATTGCATTGTATTGGAATATGAGCTTACCTGATGCATTTTATGTCTTTGTCTTGCCTGACACCACCGCCAAGTGATTGTGGAGTTATCAGTATGAATTGACGGCTGACAGCTCTTCGCGCAGCAGTAATCTAAATGCGAATCAGTAAGTGATCAACAAGCCGACACAATATGCCTTACAATCATGTTTGTGCTGATGTCACGATTCACATGATCCATAAAGACATCATACTCGTCTAAGCATCTTAAAGGTGCTCCCATGCCTTCCCAGACGGATAGAAGCAAGCAGATCGATGAAAAAGATTTCTCTCCACCAGAGAGGGTTTTTGTCGTACGGCCAGTAGCGTTTAGTGTTGTCTCATCGGGTTCGACCTGTATTTCGAGAAGGTGATGTTTATGATCTAGCAGTAACTTGCCACGAAACCCTCGTTCGCTCAGAAGATAGGTAAAATTGATACGTGACCTTGCAGAAATCTGCTGTTGAAACTTGCGCCACTTCTCGAGCCGACCTTCGTGAGACTTCTTAATTTCTTTAAGAAGCTCCTCTGAATCAGCCAATCGTCTCGAGGCGACTTGGTGGTCCTTCAGAGCTGCCGTGCAAGCTCGAATAATCTCGTCCTCACTACCACCAGCCTTCTTGCTGTAGGCTTCTAGTTGTTTCTTTAACTTCTCAAGCTTGACCTCGATGCTCTGCGGTGTTTCACCAGGATTGACCGCGATTCGAGGGCAAACTACCGTTGCTTGGCGGATGAAATCCGCAACCACATTAGCTTGCCTGTTCCGCTTTTGTTCTGCTGTCTCCTTGACTAGTTTGGCCTCGTTTATTGCATCGATTGCAATATTCTTTTCTTGTAGAGCAATCTGGCGGGCTTGCTGGATCCTCTTTAGTTTGGCTTCTGCCTTTTTGATGTTCACTTCGTGAGCAGCAATTCGCTCTCTCGCGACATCCAACTCATGCTTGTGAAGCTGGCAGATTTTCCCCTGCTTTTCTATCTGCATTACTGCCTCACCATAGCTCCCACCGTGCTGTTCCACTTCTCTTTCAGCATCTAGTAGATCGGCCTTGAAGGCCTCCAGACGCCCATCCTCAATATGATCGCGATCAAGCTCCTCCTGCAAGCGCTCAACATTCTCTTCAGCCCGCTGTAGCTGAATATGAAGGCTCTTACGTTCATTCTCATGATTCTTCAAGGCTTGAACACACCGACTCTCAGCTTGTTGCAGTCCTCGTTGAGATTTTTGGAGGTCGGAAAGTTCACCTCGAAGATGTTCTAATATATCTCGTTGATAGGCGATCTGGCTATCGGCATCGGTTTTCATCCTTGGCTGTCGACCACTTGGCGCAATTGGTCCACTGCTGCCATTTCCTGACCCTCCAGTATATCCTAACCTGATCCCCCAACCTCTTCGACTCTCGTTCAGGCAGAAGCACTGCTTGACGTTTTGAGGCCTCATGCCTTCATAGAGAATTCTCATAGCATCTTCTCGTCCCTCAACTAAGATAGTTTGCTCGATACTCTGGTTGATGATTAGCTGACTTCGGACTAGATCATTATCGATCTCGAGAACCCTAAGAACTGTGTCATATTGCGGGTCAGGTTCATGACCACTTGTGTCAAGAGGATGGTGATTTCCAATAATAATTGGGCAGAAATCGATGCCTAATTGCCGTATCATTGCAGAGAGGCGCACTTGGTCCGCTTTGCTGGTCACGATGAATCCACCTAAGAGTTGTCCAATTGACCTGTCCAATACAGTAGACCATATCGGCTTCAGCAGTTTGATGTGTAGCCCAACTGGGCCGACGGGTTTCTCTCTAAATCCAGTGTCATTCTCTATCATGCCCAACAGTTTGGGGATCTTTCTGTCAAAGGCGGCCATAACTTGTCCTACGTCGCGGATTAAGCTCTGCAGTTGATTCTCACAAGCCGTGATCTCCTTCTTTTTAATGTCTATCGGGATGCTAGACTTCTCTAAATTGCGAATTGCTGATTGATGTTGCTCATCCAAACCTGGACGAGCGTGAATGTGTTCGTCGAGTTTCAATTGGGCCTCTGCTACCCTTTTCTGAGCAGTATCCAGGTCAGCAAGTCTTTTCGTATGGGCACCACCATTTGCATTCTCAATCCGTTGCTGTTCCAAAGATATATCTCTTTGAATAGCTGCAGCCTTTTTCTTCGCGCTTACTAAATGATCCCTAATCTGCCGCTGTTCCAGGCGGTTGTTCTTGAGCTCCTGATCAGCAGCGTCGAATTTCTCTTTTGCCCCAGCTTCTTCCTCTTTGAGAGGAGCGAGATCGTCCGTAAGTGATTGTATTGCCTCCGCTGCACCCTCAACGAGGCCGTTAGTATGCTGATACGCTTGATCTTTCAACCCAGCCTCTCGTTCTGCCTGCTGAATCCTCTCTTGAGCTTCAGCAACTATCAATTCCCGATTCCGAAGTTCCCGCTCCTCATTTTCCACCTGAGCCCAAGCCAACTGCTGACCCAACTTATTTGCGGCATTCCGCATACCAGTATGCTTGTTCACGATATCTACTCTCTCTTGCGCACTATCAGCCCTCGCTTTGAGTACTTTAACGACTTCCTTGTAATCATAAAGCTTGTGCTCCACCGTATCCACGATTTCAGCAACAAGACGATAGTCATTGTCCAGCTGTTCGAGCTGGGTCCCCTTAACGAAAAACCGATACTTCGTGGCCGGAGTAGATGCTGTTAAAAACTGTCGTGCATTGTCTTGACTCAAGACACTCATCGGATTATCAATCTGCATTTGGAAATATTCAATTATTTCTTCGACATCGGCCTTCTTATTAGAGACTAGCTTACCGCCGGCACTCTTGAGTTTAAAGCCACTGGTGCCAGCCTTTGAAAAGTTGCGCTCCAGAATGATTGTCTGTCCGTAAACATCGGGTTGATATGCGTCCACTCCCTGGTTCTTGATCTTGATGATTAGGCTAGCATAGTCTCGGCCTTCCTTGATAAAGCTTTTCAGGCTTGCTCCTCGATTTGTGGTACTAGCCTTCCCTCCAAGACAGAGAGTGATAGCCGTCAAGATGGCACTTTTCCCACTACCATTTTTACCGGTAATAAAGTTGAGGAGGGGTCCTAGTTCCACATGTAGTCTTTCATGGCACATGAAATTGACCATTGTGACGCTCTCGATAATGCCGTTCTCCGCCGCATGGTTTTCACCAAGAAGTTCGCTTCGCTTGAGAAGCTGTTCCGTGGCACGCGCATCATCGCGTTCTGGGTGGTCGAGATGGACGAAACCAGCGTCTCTGTCAATTTCATATTGCGTGCTGGGTGGCAAGGATTCATGAGGGGTTTCCAGAGCTGGCGTTTGTTCATGATCAGAAATTGGGGACGATGAGTCTGGATGATTGACTCTCTGCTTTGAAGTGCTCGGTGCTGACCCCGCCAGGCGCGCTCTTTTCCTCTGCAAATTCGTTAGGGCAAGATAGTAGAGAGTATAAAACTTGCCAAATAGACATTTCGAAGGGTAAATGCACGTGTAAACTTACACTGTCATGCCGCAAATTTGAGCTTATTCCGTCAACAGCTATGACTTCCTCCCCACCGGCATCCCGCCGTGCGCGTTTTCCAGGAGCCATTTTGAGGCGGGGGCTGTCAACAAGCAGAAAAACCCTCTACAGGACAAATTTAAGAAGCCACATATAGCTTGCAGACACAAATAACAAATTTCGGTGAACAGGTAAAGGTCAATAGAAGAAAGTAAGTCTCAAAAGCTGCATGGAAATGATGGTGGCTTACCAATTTCGAAGAGACGCAACGCGTGAATTTCAGGGTGACGCGAATATTGGCGCTAACCCTTTTAGGCCAAGTTCGTAGCTTACCCCTGCCTCGTGTCACTCTTCCATGAGGTTGAAGTAGTTGGATCAAGTACAGCAGCGAGATCGCAGCTTTTGCTGTCCTTTGGTGGTTGGTACAGCAAGTCTTAGAGCAATACATAATGTCCTTTCTTCTATTTGTGAAAATACTAGAGTCCTAACAACTTCTTCGATACCCTTCTGAAAGACAAATGTAGGCTGCATTTGCAAAGACCCAGATCGTTAACACCTATGAGGCTCCCCATACCGTGTTGCCCCTACGAATACAATGCGTCATGCATCATGTAAAGGGCACGCTCTAATATCATAGCACCTTACCGCAGTTTTCCGCAGCCTTGAGAGCTTTAAGAAATATTGTCCTTAACTCTTGCGTCTCCTCAAGCCCAACACTTATGCGAATTAAATCAGGTTCAACACCAAAACTAGCTGCCCATTCAAGCTCCGAATAATGCGCCAAAACTACATAGGGCGAAACAAGGGTGAAATTAGTGCCAAGGCTCGGACCTTTTGCTGTTTGAATGTGATCGAAGAACTCCACTGCTTGCTCTTTTGTGTGAAAGGTAACGGAGAGAAGACCTCCATATCCCCCGTTTTCTGTGCGACAAGTGTCGTAATATGTTCGTGAAGAGACCAGTTTGGGGTAGTACACAGCTTTGACAGCAGTATGGGTTCCGAGGACATCACAAATTACCTCGGCATTCCGATTGATTCTTTCGATTCGAGATACAAAATCTCTACTATTGCGCTCCATGAATATAACGTCCTCGGCCCAGTAGTTATCCTCGTAACGTTTCACGAACACCTCCTTCAGCGCCTTGTAATATTGTCCGTAAGGATTCAAAATCGCACACCCTCCCATGACATTGCACTCGCCCGTGAAGACTTTAGTGAGACTGCTTACAACGATGTCGGAATGTGGGAGAACATGAACATTAATGAAATTGCCAATAGTTTCATCGACAACAACTGCAAAATCGTACTTTTCGCCCATGACCTTTATCCGCTTTAGATCTGGAGACTTGAGAAGAGGGTTTCCAGGAAACTCGCAGAAAAGTGCCAAATATCGTTCACCTCTTTTCAGCCTTTGTTCCAGGTCGTCCAGCTCTTCAGCAGAGCCATGGCCATAAAAGAGGCAGCCTGGACCAAATTTCTCTAGGACTTTATAAGTATCGACATAAGGAAAGCCGAACATGATACTCTTCATCGACCCACGAGTCTCGAGTAGCACTTGGTGGACATTGAAAATTGAATTCATACCACATGGGTACAAATAGACATCCTTTTCCGAGAGATTTGCAACACCGCGAATACTTCTCTCCATCTCTGCATTCAGAGGTGATGTCAAATCAACAACTTCAGTCAAGGACCCGGCAATTCGTCGCCGAATGGCTGACTTGGCGTTGTCGACAAATAAGACGTCCAAGTTTCGGCCAAATCTTTCTTCAACAAACTGAGAGCTTTCCCTGTTCTCAGCGTTGCCATTGATCACAGGCTGTTCTGCGGAAACTGCTGGCTTGCTCTCATGGCTCTCATGGCTCTCTGGTGCACATGGCGTTTTGTCCATTGATGATCCTCGTTGGTATCTTTTAGGTCCCTTGCAAAAACGTTGTTCCCCATTCTCGGTGAGTTTCAGAGCTGTCTCGTCCACCAATAATCCTTTTTGAAATAGCCCATGGCAAAATTCCGCACGCCTGCTTGAAATACCATCACCGGAGTGCTGCCAGTATTCTTTAGCAAGGTGAAAACTATCTTTTGGCAAAAATATTGCTGAGACAGAAGGGCGGAGCTTTCTGAGTGTCTTAGTAGTGATTCTATCTGGATCTAAAACAAGATTTATAATCCTTAATTGTGATGCTTTAACTGTCGGATCCCTTGCCTTGACGAAATCTAGGCATCTTCTAGCGGCGTTTGCTGACGGGAATAGCATAGCTTTTTCTCCCTCGCGTCCGTGTTTCTGCTTTATATCATCGGCGAAGGCTACAATGAGCTTGTGAATGAAAAAACTTTGCGCCAGAGCTTGAGTCACAATTGTGCTGCGTAAATAGTCTTAAGGAGAACATACCGAGGGTATCCTGTTTCCATTCTATCAATTACCCAATCTTCGGCTTCCTCGTATCCCACATTGGCACTCCATGTTGGAAGGGACACACTAACAGCCTTCCAGATATGTTAGTACACAGGTTCTGGTTTGCGGCAGAGAACAATTTATAGAGCTAAGAGAAGTGCAGAAACTTACATGGGGAGTATTCGCAGGAATAGACTCTCCAATGGTATTTGTAAACATGTTCAACTCACCAACCTAATGCGCCAAATCTCTCAAATCCAGATTGACCTGAGGCTGGAGGTTATTTTGTGGGAAAATTCATACGGTGTTTAGTCCGATCTCGGTGTGCACAGATTACGATAAGATAAACTTTAAGGTCTTGCGCTAGACCAGAACCGTCCAGGCGGTGAGGTAAGTGACAGAAGAAAAAGTTCACACCATGACAGCATAATTTCTGTCGCTACCTACATGGCGATGCGAAACGACGAGAAAATCGGCATCATTGCGCCGAGTCCAAAAAGACGCAAGTTACATCATTCTGGAGTTAATGGACAAGATGAGGATAGACGGCCCTCAGACCCTGAATCAGAGGACAGGGCAGATCAATTGTCTGTCCCAAGAAGTTTCTCCAAGGTCTTGGTGCTGGATACAACCACTAGCAGAGTAAGGAACTCGGGCTTGACAGCCATACGTACCGGAGACATGTCCAGATCAAATATATTTAAACTTCAAGTGGACGAGATGTTGCTTGCAGTTCAACCAAATTATTCAAAAATAATGGGATCTGTCGACAAAACATTGCGCAGGTTGAAGATCTTGATCGAAAGCATCGAGAATAGAGAACCACTTACCGTAGGCTATTTCTCCGTCACTATTGTAGTAATAGACGCTAACACTTTTACTTAGGTTGCAGAAGCAGTCAAGTCCATGCATAAAGCTCATAAGATCACGATTCCTTTCCCTGAAATCGCACCAGCGAAGGATGGACTTTTCAAATTGGCCTATTCGCCGCCTTCAGAGGTCAACGTTGTGGGAAGCTATGCGCTAAAGACCATGGTGAAGGGGGACCACCCGCTAGCTGTGGACATGGTGGTGACTTTGCCAACAACAATTTTACAGGACAAAGACTATTTGAACTATCGGTACTTCTATAAAAGAGCTTACTATCTAGCGTGTATTGCAGCAGGCTTGCAAGATCGTAGTGTAGATGAATTCGAGTTCTGCTTTGAGTACCTCTGGGGAAATAACTTACAACCAATCTTGGTAGTCAAACCTGGTAATTGTATATTCACTCACTCAAATCCTTTAGCTTACTAATCAATCCAAACAGACAATGGCTCCTCGGGCTCCAAGTGCCTCATACGCATTATTCCTGCCGCCCCTCAAGACTTCTTCAGCGAGACAAAATTACGACCAAGCAAGAACGCACTTAGGCTAAAACCGACATCCGCTGACGTAGATACACCGTTGACCCCAACACCCTTTTACAACGCCACAATACGTGCAGACTCGAATTTTAAACAGTATTTGAACTTGCTGCACCGGTCATCAAAGCTAGCCGAAGGTTTCAAAGATGCTTGTCTACTTGGCCGGATATGGTTACGCCAACGTGGCTTCCGTGGAACAATCTCCGCAGGAGGTTTTGGGCACTTTGAATGGGCCGCTCTCTCTGCATTACTACTCCAAGGGGGTGGTCCAAGAGGCCAGAATGTTCTATCTCTGGCATATAGCAGTTATCAGCTCTTCAAAGCAGTCATCCAATACCTCTCCAGTACCGATTTCATTACGAATCCAGTCTTATTCCAGGCACCGGAAGTTTCACTTCCTAGTGCAGGCTATCCAATTTTCTATGATGGCCCACGGGAGCACAACATCCTCTTCAAAATGACACCTTGGTCGTACGCAAGGCTACAAGAAGAAGCGAAGATCTCAATGGAAATTCTGCGTGAATCAGCGTTTGACCAATTTGAGGCCACGTTTATCTTGAGAAAAGATCACCCTCTCCAAGAGTATGATATTTCCTTCCAGTTAGCAAATTTGACAGCTACCAAGGTGTCGTTTTCGGATTATGCCAACGAAGTCGCCAGAGTTTGCTCTAAAACCTATGCAGTCTTGAAAGAGGGACTGACCGATAGGGTGAAAATAATTTACCTCAAGACCCCAGAATCTGCTCCCTGGCAATTAAAGGCCACACCACCCATTACTGCTGCAGAAATATTTGTTGGATTTGTATTCGATCCTGCAAATGTTGGAAGACTAATCGATCATGGCCCAGCAGCCGAGGACAAGAAATCTGCGGCCCAATTTCGAAAATTCTGGGGTGAAAAAGCGGAACTACGACGCTTCAAGGATGGGAGTATCACTGAAAGTCTTGTCTGGTCTAACACTTCGGATGCTTTAATACTCAAAGAGATAGTCATCTATCTGTTCAATCGACATCTTGGTGCTGAACTTGGTAAAAATGTTAAATTCACTGATCTAAACTTCTCCCGTCTATTACCGGGCTCCGATAGCAGCACAAAGACTTTTGGCAATCTCAAAGCAGCCTTCAATACCCTCGAACAGGACATTAGAGGCATGGAGAGCTTGCCATTGCAGCCAAAAATGCTCTCCGCCATTAGTCCACAACTTCGCCTCTCTTCTGTTTCACTGCCAGAATTTAGTCCCCAGCAACACCTTAGAGAACCAGTCGAGGTTCTCATACAATTTGAAGGGTCAGGAAGATGGCCGGATGATATTATAGCCATTCAGCAGACGAAGGTTGCTTTTCTTCTTAAAATTGGTAACCTTTTGGCGGCTTCCGTCGTCGGCCTCACTTCGCGGGTTCTTCTTGAGAATATAGAGCGGCCCTTGTCAAACCGTGGAGTCTTAGATGTCATTTATCCGTCTGGTGCTGCTTTCCGGCTTCGGATATATGTCGATCGAGAACAGATTCTCCTAGAGCGTCTGATTAAGGAGAAGTCGACCAGTATTCAAACTCGAGAGGAGGCAATTTCCGCGAAGCGTCTCCTCACTTATACGAGTATTCAATTACCACTTCATAATCAATCTGTGGCCACGCATTGCACACGCTATCCAGCGCTATCCCCAACAATTCGTCTGGTTAAGAAGTGGTTTGATTCGCACATGCTCTTGGGACATATCAGGGAAGAGCTCGTCGAGCTCTTTGTTTTGCGCACGTTCTTACTGCCATATCCTTGGCGAGCCCCTTCAAGCGCCAACACCGGACTGTTGCGAACACTCCAGTTTCTATCAAGATGGGACTGGCGGGTGACTCCACTTATTGTTGATTTCAGCGGGACAATGGCAAGTGAGGATGTAGCTGCCATCAATGCCAGGCTTGAGGCTTGGCGCAAGATTGACCCGGGAATGAAACGAATGGTTCTCTTGGCTGCTTCTAATCATGATATAACAGGCACGGCTTTTACCGATGGTAGCCCGTCAAAAGTCGTGGCAGCCCGCATGACCGCTTTAGCTCGATCGGCTTGCCTGACTGCGAAGCATGAAGTATTGGACCTAGATATGGAAATGCTTTTCAGATCTACTACAGACGATTATGATTTTGTTGTTCACATTTCTCCAAAGTCCGCTCCCTATCGAAAAGAGAAGAATGCAAATACTACGAAATTCAAGAATTTGGAAGTCCAATCCAGGGAGGATCCGTCACTAGTTGGTTATGAGCCGGTGTTGCTTTTTCTCGAAGAGCTGCAACGATTATATACCGGCAGCGTTGTTTTCTTCCACGACCCTCTCACCAATTTGGTCATTGGTGGTATCTGGAACCCTCACACGCAATCGCGGACCCTTAAGATAAACCTTCCCTACAACACAAGACCTGTATCCAATGATTCTAGAGACCATCATGATCCAGAAGTCGAAATTGACAGGCTGGCCATACTATCTGAGATAGCCCGACTAGGGGGTGACATTGTTACCCGCATTGAGGTACACCGATAATGGCTCTCTGGTAGCTGAAGACGAGCAGGATGTTTCGTAGACTAATCTTCTTCAATAGAATATAGCAATACAATCAAAAGTCCGAGACTTCGTCATAACACAATCATTAGCCAAAAAAAATTATAGTGATGTTTTCGTGAAGAAACTGAGCGAAGAGGATATATGACGTGAGGTGGGGTTGTTTGCCGATCATCTTATCTGATCTCCTCTGCCCCAGGTACAATCACCCTGCGGTACAACTCTTCCTGGTTCGGTCTAGGTAATCTCTGTCTAGCAGACACTTCTTGCCTTCATGTTATCCGTATACATATACATACATATATACATATACCTCAATCTTAACCCTCGTTCCTCCCGAGAATTATGGCTTCTCCAATATATAACCCGAAACGTACCCTAGGCTCAACGTCCTCTTCCTTCTCTCCAAGCAAGAAGATATGCGCATCTCCGATTACTGCCTCTCCAATGTCAATGGATCTGCCTGTTAGCATCCCATTCCTTCTGCAGCTCAAGGAGGAGGATGTATGGTCGCTGCCCAAGAGCGAACTGCAGAAATACTTTCTAGCTCTCCAATCACACGCCCGAAATCCACAAGATCTGTCTGAGGCTTGTGTTCCACCACCAGCTTCCCCACCTAGCCTCGCCCCAACCATGCTTCCTCCATTCCTTCTTCTCCCTCCCGAAGTCCGCGATATCATTTATACCCACCTGCTCTCACCCCCGGCCAGTACGCCAATTCGTGGGCCCCATCCTCGACAACTTCAGACTGAAATAGCCTTGACGCAGTCCTTCGCTCCAGCTATCCTGCGCGTGAACCGCCAGATCTACAGCGAAGCTCTTTTAGTTTTCTATGGCAGCAGTACTCAATGTGTCCACATCACGATTGACTACAATGTATGGTCTCATAAAGTCCAGCGGTCAGATTTCCTCATGAGCGGGCAAGTCACAGCTGCGATGCGACATTTTCATATCAACATACATTTAGGCAACGAGAAGAAGACCAACAGACCAGAGAAAGAGGACAGTGAAGCAAGGCTTGCTGTGGTGCGGAAAGGGGCACGGAAGCTAGGTAAGTGGTTGGGTGGGACGGAGGTCAAGAGTTTGAGGATTAGCTGGCATGAGCCTCCCAAAACATATACATGGGAGCAGAAAAAGGAAGTTTTGGATGAGTTCAGAACTATGCGGGCGGAACTGGTGCACCTAGGCGTGGTTAACTGGGGTCTCTGCTATCCTGGTAAGAAGTATCAATTCCGTCCAGAATACCTCGCAAGCCTACAAAGGGATAGGGTGGAGGACAAGGATAACATTGATGACCCGCCAGCGTGTTCATCAAGTAAAAAGTCTAGGATATTTATTTAGATTTCAATGAACTTAAATCAACATTGACTGCCTAACGCCACGCTATGACATATTAAAACCCTGCCGGAGTATCATGCTCTTAGGGCTGGATAAGCTTTCGACCGGACTTAGCCTCTAACCGCTGTTTTGAAAAGGCACAGAATTTGTCCTTGATGGCCACCACCTCGTACGTCCCTTCTTGAGAGGACCGAATAATCTTGCTATGCTCAAGGGATACATCATGTCTTGTCTCTAACACTCGAGGCTTCTGTCCCTTTTTCGCATTGGTACTTCTCGTATAGGTGAACTCGAACGGTGGCGTGCCCCAGAATTCAAAGAGTATCTCTGCTTCCCTCCCTTCATGAATATCTACCTTGAGCAGCTTTCCCTTGCTGACTTTCACACTGGGCATTTCATGAATGTGCTTTGCAATCTCGACAGATGCCTTGCATTCACTTGCTTTGTCCGAGACGGCAGTGATGATGAACTCGCCAGGCTTCTCTGCAATACGTCTAAAACTTGTATTGGGAGATTTGGCTTTCCTTTGAACTCCTCCAAAAGTGTAGTATATCTCAAAGGGCGGTGTTCCAGAAAGCGTGTAGGAAATTCTATCCCCAACACAATAGTCCGTTCTTGTTTCAAGCGGGTAAATCGTGGGTACGTCAAAAACTTGTACCTGTACATGAGGCGCTCCGTACTCTATTTTCCGCTGACACCCACGGGAATCTCTAACTTTACGTACACTAACGTAATGAGTGCCAAGAGACAACACGTGGTGAGGTATCCGGAAATCATATCGATTTGTCTCAACATTTGCAACGTTGACTGTTTCCGGCCTTAAGGAGCTCTGGTGCTTGATATCAATTGAGAGAGAGAAAGGCGGCACCCCTTCGAGAGTGATCGGGATAATCTCATCACCGGCTTCTTCCGCCTTGCAGTACGTATAAGAATGACCAGGTTTCGTAAAGACTGCTGATGGTTTGGGGTTGACTGTTTGCTGCAGAATGAGCGGCCCAGATCGAGAATCGTGACTATAAAAGTTGTCCGAAACCTCCGAGAATTCATAGGTATACAATCCAGCTTTTGTTGTGTCCATCGCTATACTTGCCACACCAAGTGCCACATCAAGTTCCCTTTTGATAATAGATGGAGAACCTTGACTTGATTTATGACGTTGTTTATATACAAGGTGATATGGCGGAGATCCTGTCACAGTCATTTAGAGGAAACAAAAGCACGAGAGCGAGCCGACTTACCAGTGATGCTTAGCTCCACCGCATCAATATCACCCTCGCATACCTCCCGCTTCAAATATGCATTACCTTCGAGTGTCAGGCCAGCATTCTCGGCCAAATTTATTGAGGGTCTAGGAATCCAGTCGACTTTGAATGTGGCAGTCGAAGGATCTACAAAACCCGGGCAAAGCGAATCAGTAATATTAACAAGTTCGTAAACGCCCCGCTGATTCACCAGTAGTATATCATTAGTGTTCTGCTTCGTGACTGTGACGACTTGGCCAGACGAGTCGTCGGCCCTCCTGTAGCTGATTGACAGGGGCGGCACGCCCTCCAGTCGAAGAGGCAGCCGAACCTTGTCACCTTCTAAGGCGGTGACTATGCGCTTCCCGTCAACGAGGCCAAATGACGCTTTCGGCCGTTGCTGTCTAACAGCAATTTTTGCCTCATCGCTGAGGAATATTTTACACCCAGTCTTGTCTTGCACACTCGCCAACGCCAAGGTATAGTCTCCACCTTGGATTAACGGCTCTGTCGAGATTGTTACGCGATTTTGTTGGATGCCGATGACTTTTTCTTTCTTACGTTTGCCGTTGTGGATAATCTCATATTCAAGTGTAAATGGCGGTTCGCCCTGAAGTAGAACGTCGATGCTTACGCGCTCCTCGATGCAGGAGACAATCTCACTAGAGGCTTTCATGAGGTACGCCGATGCAGGAGGTTTCACATCCTGCTCAAGCTTTAGAGACTGACTGTTTAGAGGGCGGGATCCGTAGACATGGTCATCTATGGCCTTGAAGCGGTAAGTAAAATGACCGGCATCTGGTGGCTTCAGTTCTAGTTGATGCCTTGAGCCATCAATTCGGACCTTATGACTCCTTTTCTGTCTGTCTTTCTCGATTTCATAATGCACAACAAATGGCGGCGTGCCAGTCAAATCCAAGTCCACCAAGAGGCCGATTGAATTTCCAGCACACTTGTCATAAATGTCCTCTGACGTTATTGATAATTCTGGCTCAGGCGGATTAAGCAGCAAGCATGAGGCTGGCTCTTTTACCTCGCCATCACAGAATTGACTTGCAATGCTCTTAAGTGTGTATAAGCCAGGTTGACTAATCTCGGGTTTTAGACGTAGATTCTTTGAGACGAACTCTTCAACAATCACATCTTCGCCATGATCCCCGCCAGCCGTGAGCTTATCAATTGGAGAGAAGTACCACGTCACGGTATGTTTCATGTTTTCAAGATTACTCCCACTCGAGCCCAATTCAATAGGAAGTATGGAAGAAAGCCCACTGGCAACCTTCAACGGATGATTTGTGTCGCAACCCTTCAGTCGGGCTACCGGCCGTTCATGGACCGTAAAGGCCTGTGCCAGATGGAGCCGTTTTGGGTGGGCATGTTCACCATCCTCTCCCTCGGCAGAGAAATTTGCTACATTTCCCATTGCGTCATGGACCTCATCTATGGAATAGATCCACTTTCCGCTGGTCGTCATTGACTCATTAAGTCGAACATCGATCGAATGGGAGCGAGCCCAAGAGACGTCTTCCTCCAGGCCGTTTAGCAGGGTGCTCGTAGTCTCTGAACCCAACAACGGTGAAACCAAATTCTCGGGCTGAATACTCTGAAAGTGGAAGCTCTGATCTTCCTTATTGATAGTCCGGCTATAAACAATTTTCATTGGAGGCGTACCCCTGACTTCAACTGTCAAATCAGAGAGGTCACCAATACATCTGTCAGATGTTGACGGTTTGATAGTGGCTTTAGGGCAGTTCACAACGATGGTGTCGGACATGCGTCGCTGTACTTCGAGATTGGACTCATCAACCACCTTTTGTAGTCTGTACACGCCCGGTTTTCTTACCACGTATTCTAGGACAAAAGAATTGGATTCCTCTTTTGGGTTCTTTTTCAGGGCTTGTTTTAGCAGAGCTCTGATCTCCTTCCCTTTGATCTCAATAGTCTCGTTTGTATTTGTGTCAAAATCTAGACGAAGTAGCTCAATGCGAATTGGTGTTGTCTCATTAAGATGGATCGGGAGCTTCGCGCTTGGGCGATAGTTATCAATGCAAAATGACTGACCATCTGCATTGAGAGTTGCCGAACTTCAAAACCATCAGCGACTCCACAGAACGAGATTAGCATGTACGAACCCTTCAGGCAAAATGTTGATAATAGTCTTGCCCATTATAAGGGACGAGTTCTGCAAGATGTCCGCGGGTTTGACTCGATTCTCAGAGAGAGATAGTTCTCGATCGTACATGGTTTTCACAAGACTAGCGAGAAATGCCTCAAGAGGAATCTATAGTTTCTATGTTAGTGTAGCCAACATACTTCAGAGGATAATGCCTCACCGGAATTCTAAACATCAGCATGCCATTTAGGATAGCATGTACCAGGAAGACACTCATAATTGCTGGATTTGACCACTCAAGCCATGGTATTCGCAACGCTGGTAAACCATAAAGGAAGGCGACAGCATCTATTGCAACCCATTTAATGAACAGCCATAAGGAATCTGCCTCATCATCCACGAGTTTGCCCCAGTCGTAGAGACGCCAGCCAAGCATGGCAACATATATAGCGAGGGCGTAAAGGCGTTGACTTGGAGCATCGATGAGATTTAAGGGTATGAGAGGCCCATTTGTCACTCTTTGGGACATTGTAGTCTCAAGGGCGCTTGAGTATGCTTTCGTTGATACGGCGGTCCCCAAAGTCGAAGTCGGATTATTCTTGACCCCAGACGTGGAATGCCGTTCATGGCATACTTTTGCAAATGTATCCAGGGTAGAAATGAATAATCCTGATTTTGAATCAATCAAGGAAAACTCCTAAAATTATTCCGATAGCAAGATAACGAAGACGCAAAGATTCAGATTCGCCGCGTCTTGAACGCGCCGTGTTTTGAAATTTGGTGAACACCAAAGGCGGGAAAAGACGGCAGAATTTAACTTTAAAGTACACAAACGCGCGCGTTACCAACTGTATCCCACGAGGTGTCAAGAGGGTTTATTTTCATTGTGAGGAAAACTTAGCAGCTAACCAGTCAGCTTGCAGAAATTCTAGGTTGTGTGATATACCTGAAGGAGAAGATCACCAGCCACGTGCAGAACTTGAAGACCTTATTCTTGCATAGCATGGCGTGGCATAAAGTTTGAAGTTCTTAATGTCTTTTCTCCTGCGTTATTTCATACATGCCCATTGAAGGTAGCTTGCGTAGCTTCAAATCCCTCGTGCCTTTTTGCACAATGTCACTCCCATTTAAAGATCAGAGAGCTACTGCTGCCGCGACAAGGAGATCGAACAGGATCAGTGCAGCAGACTTGATCTCCGGCCCAGATACTACTAGTTCAGTATTTATGTCGCTGCCAGACGGCCCCTCAAGGAGATCAACGAGGGCTAGTGCAACCAGCACCTCCGCCTCCTCGGAGCAAGTCCCGGGTAAACTCCCCAAGCCAACTGAGTCGAATCATTCTGATCCTGTAAAAGCTGGAAGAGATGGGCCCAAGGACTCATCCAAGACGCAGAAGAGGCTCACAGGACTAGCAAAGAAAGTCGACGAAGATGCGGTGGACTATGTCTTAAAACCGATTGAAGCAAAAGAACGGCAAAAGTGGAAAGGATGGTGCGAGGTTGAATCAGAACCAGTAGGTATACAGTCCACGGAGCAGTCTTTCATCCCTGACCCGCAGTTTCGATTACAGATATCTGACTTAACAAGCAGGCTTTCTTCAATGTCATGCTTCGCGAATTCGGTGTGGATGGCATCAAAGTCCAAGAAGTTGTAGGCTTAGATGAAGACTTGCTCGCCTTTCTTCCGTACGTGTCTAAAACCTTTGACGTGTTGTTGTGATAGTTGACAACCTTCAGCAAACCTGTTTATGGCCTAATCTTCCTTTTTCAGTTCCAGGATGATGATCCAACGAAACAAGAAGCTACGTGTCCTGATCACATTTGGTTCGCAAATCAGGTCAGCATCCTTCTGTACTATGGGACCATTATTCCTGACCGTCATACCAGACTACCAGCAATGCATGTGCATCCATAGCCCTATTGAACATCGTGATGAATATCCCGGATATTGTACTCGGTCCAACCTTAGAGTCTCTCAAAGATTTTACAGCTACTATGAACCCCGCCATGTGTGGTTATCAAGTCTGCAATCACGATTATATCCGCCAAGTCCACAACTCCTTTACAAGGTAGGCACACGTGTTGCTCTAATCCATGTGGATGATTGGTTACTAATCACATTCCCTCATAGAAAGATAGACATGCTTAACTCTGACCTCGCTCTTTCTAATGATGCAAGCGCTAAGAAATCTAGAAAGAAAGCTGGTTCTCTGAAAAACATTGAAGAAGAGCAGGATCAAGCAGGATTTCACTTTATCGCTTTTGTCCCTATTCAGCGTTGTGTCTGGAAACTTGACGGCCTAGAAAGGCAACCAATGAACCTTGGTAGGTACTTTTAGAACTTTCTTCATGCTACTCGTTCCGTCATCGTTAGCTGACGTTCTTTAGGAACATTCGATCAAGACTGGATGGATCTCGCACGCCCCATGATTGAAGAGCGCATGCAGCAATATGAAGGAAATCAGATCCAGTTCAACCTGCTGGCTCTGTGCAAAAGCCCGTTGCTTTCTATCCCTGCCGAACTTGCAGTCAATGTAAAAGCGTTATCAGCAGTTGAAAATAAACTCTCCCGCCTTCAACCAGAATGGCAGCTATTCATTGGCGATTCAGAATCAGATAGTATCATTCATGGACCAAATGTCATCTACAAAATTACTCGGGAACTGCTAGATTCAGCTCTGTTATCAAAGGCGATCGTGGATAAGCTTGGAGATGCAACGCCCACCGCAGAGAGCCTTTTTCGAATGCGGCAAGAGCTCATAGCCGCTCAAAGTGCCCTACGTGCAGCGATGATCGACGAAGAGTCGGAAATTGATCGAGACAATGAGCGAGCGCTAAGCCGCCGTAACGACTATACGCCGATGATCCACACGTGGCTGAGGTTCCTTGCCAGCAATGGGGCTCTGAGAGGCCTTGCGGAAGCTGCAGAACAATGATGGGTGGACCGCCGACTTTGACCTGGAAGTCAACTTGAACTGTGGATAATTAGGTTCTTACTCGAAGGATGCCATGGGAAGGTTCAAATTACTGAAACAGGAACTGGCATCCTGTTGTCCTTGTGGATCATCGTGACCGGAATCATGGCTATACTTAGCGTAGAGTAGAATTAATGGAATAGGTAAGAGCAGATGATCCTAGAACTCCCTAAATGAGGCCTGTCATTCCTAACAGCCATACAGATTTAGCTGAGAGTTTGAAACTTTGAAAATAAGGAGCATTGCATTCAGGAGGCTGTCCTCCACTGTCTAGTCGTCTGGATACTCGTCTCTTATATTAGATACGAATCTGTGTGACTCCCGATCCCATCTTTTGAAATAACGTCCAGCAAGACTCATCAGTGAAATGGGAACATCCGGCTCGATAATCTCAATGTTCTCCTCAGCGACGTAACGAATACTTGTGTCCTCTACACTTGAGGTCCCACCTGTCAGCGTATGGTGGATACAGGGAAGAGAGGGGCTTACAGTGCATGATAAAAGCTTTGATGTCGGCCTTTATCCAACCTATCGATTTGATTTTGCGCCATCCATTGAGAGTTCATGCTGCATTCAACGTCCCAGCCGATAACCACAGCGGTATAACCATATCGCTTATGCTGAAATATCTGACCAATTCGATACCTCACTCGGTCGAGAGCTTCCGTACTATTTCGTGGTCTTACCTGCTTTGGCATGATATCTCCAGCACGTACAACACGCAATGTCTCTCTAAGCTCGAACTGATCCGCATTTACTACATTCCTAAAAGGCGGGCAGACGTAGCGTTCTATGAGATTTGCATCCATGGGATAGAGGTTCTCGAAGCGCTCTAAAATCATTGGGAGGAATTGGATCTGCTCGGCGGGTTCTGGTCTTATGGAAGAACTACATAACATGAAGTTCGCCCACAACGCCGAATAAAATGCGTTGTCCATGTCAGCGAAAGGATTCGCGTGGAGACGGATGGTTGGATGGCCCGTATTGTCCGTAGTACCCCCGAGGCCCCTGAACTCATGGACTGTAGCAAGAATATTTCGTGAAGTTCGTAGGACAATATTTCTAGTGCTTGAATCCCCTAAATATCGGTGAAAGTCCTCTGCATTCACCCCCCATGCCACCAATTGAGTTCTGAGATGTTCTACGGGTACTTCAAGGTCGGATCGATATGGGTCAAGGTACATGGGCTTTTCTGGTTCTGTTACGTCCGCGGGAGGTCGACCATCCAGTGTCTCACCTGGACTCGGATGTATGATAGCGTGTACATGGTTTGGAAAACCACAACATTGAGCGTTAAGTCCAAGTCGTTGCGCCACGCCACAAAAGATGGCTACCGAAATCAGCGGTAAGGATGGGTGTTCAGGATCCTGCAGAGCAATTCCAATGTAATTGTTCTGAAGATCGCGGTACTGGAGCTCGGAAGCAATGCCAGTCAGATTGTTTGCTCTTAAAAATTGTGCTGCAGCAAGAGCTCTGCGTCGAGGTGACCAGTTGTTCACGTCCGGGCTCGCAACTCGCAGCCTGAGCACCCACTTATCTAAAAGGTCTGAAATCTTGAATGAATAAGAAAAGTGAGCAGGTGAATCAACCTTACTTGGAACATGCCTTCTAAAACTCACCTCTTGCAAATCGCCGTATTCATCGTGCAAAACAAATAAGTCGAAAGCCCCAAGTGCACGTTCAAGGGAAACACTATCCCCCTTACTTAGTCTCCACCATTCTTCCAGGGCTTGTGAGCGATGGACATGATCTAGGATGGCGTTGCTGTAGAATCTGAGACAATCCTGATCAGTATTGTAAAGGATCCAATGGTCCTAAGCATACCTCCGAGCCAGTACATCCTCAACTCCATCTCCAGTCTCACAATGACGCTGGAGGGTGTCTTTGGCATCGTACCCGAACTGACTTATGCTCTCGAACTTCTCGATGCGTCCAATCTGCCCAGCAAGTATACCATCTAAAGCTTGGGTCGTTTGGAAGTCGACATCCCGTCGATAAAAGTATATTTTCTTCCAGTCAACATCGCCCACGTTGCCTGAAAACTTCTGACGGATGCGATGCTTCGAATCCCAGTATTTAAATGTCGTGCGACAGTGGTGTCGCCATAAAAGTGGCTCATTCGCAAGTCGAGTAAGGCGTTTTGAGGTGTTCTGAACATGTAGAGTGTCTTCGGGCGATATGTAGAAAAGAATTTGCTGGACAATCTCATCCGGAAGGTCGTTGAACGAGCTCATAGCTGCCACTACGTCTCGTGGTCAAATGGCCAGAGGGAAAATGATCGATGAAGTGCGAAGTACGCTACCTAGAACGCCAGAAATGCATGATGTATATACTTTGGTAAATCCTGTTTCATCGTCAGAATCTCGACGCTTCGCAAACCAAGTTCTCACGTGACCACGCGCCGCCTTTGCTCAGGGCGGCTCAGGCCCGGTTAGACCTACTGGCTCACCCACAGCTCAGGCTATAGCAGCAACAGCTCAGGTCCAAAGATGGAAGTTGAAGATGCTCATGTCGAGATTCCGACTTCGAACTACCTGTATTTTATAGTAATAATGACGGAGCTATCGAGGGGCAAATCGTAAGACTGGGGAGCACTACTCCAATAATAATGTCCAATAGCAGATCAGCAGGTTGAACAACTCGCAAGGAAAATTCAAGTATATGGCATTTGAGGTTTGTTCATTTTGTCTTTGAATTGTCTATCTGTAATCCTGAATAGAGTGCCAAATGCGACCGTCAAATAAAGTCAACATGCATGTTATGACCTCATGCTGGGCCCTATACATACTCCATACATCCACCGATCTACAGGAGACCTTTTACAGCTACGAGGCCTGTGATGGAACTCTCCCAGCTAGCCACAGCTAATACAATTGTCATCGCCACGGAGCATGGAAGGGCATCTCTGTAGAGTTGACAGCCCGGGCCCCAATCAAGCTCTGCTCTACCCGTGCTAACGGTACTACACATGTTTTGAATCTCGTCACACTCCAGCGCCTCGCAGTCGTATTCTGTTGTGGCCAGAAGTCCCGATATCTGACAGTAGTTCTTGACCCTTAAAAAGAGGCGGTGGTAGTGATGGTGATGGTGATGGTGATGTGGAAGGTTTTGGCTTCTGGCTTTGTATCTTTTAGGATGAGTATTCTTAATTGAGGCGATGAAGGGATGCAGATGCAGATGAGGACAAGGACGAGGACTCCATTGCAAATATCAAGGGTAGCATTACCTGCAGTGGTGGCACACAGCATGCAGCAAAGTATACCATGAAAGTTGGAAATCTAATTAGGGAGAGTTTAGGTTTTGTACATATCAAAAGTATTGATTCGAATGAATTGTGGTTTTGGCGAACCAATATTTCATAACCTGAAGTCCTTATTTCTCTTGTATCTGATGCCACTAAAAGCAGGTAGCTTATCATAGAGTTCTAGTCCGAACTACTTAACGGGCAAGTTGGGATAAGGTAGGTCACAAGTGTAGCAAAATCCTCCCGGTATAGAGCTAGGCATGTATGTTAAAGCTCCCAATATATTCATTGCTCCGATCCATTGAATAATGAAGGCCACGTCTAGTCCCCTGCCTCTCCCTTTACCGTTCAAAAGTAATTCGATTATGGCTTCAAGCTCTCGCCATTATCCACCTTTTCGTCATTCTTGAAATTCTCGGGCCTTAATGATATACTCTCGTCGCTGAGGCTCTTGTAGATTTTGAGTATGAAAACAACGAACGTTCTAAGTTGATAGTAATTATAAATAGACTATGACATTACGTACTACTGTACTAAGATACACAACGTTTTATTTCCTTGAATCAAAGCAGATAGCGCTATGGGTGGGTATCTTGAGATTATAACCATTTCATGTAGTCCTCCTCACATAACAGTGCATTTTGCATCAGCGTAGCTCTCACCATATAAATCCACACCAACGGCGATCTCATTCTCCTTCTGTTTGGCTTTCGTCTCCTTGGGGAAATACTTCTGCAAGAAGCGCATAAGAGAAGCATCAATATTTGCTATAAAGAGTCAGCAACCCTGTACAGAGAACGTCGTTGGAGAGAAGAAGCATAATAATTTTGTGCAAAAGCCGAGAATCGTTGCAAAAGGTATGCAAGACTACTTACCACTATCTGCATGCATTATCACGTCATTTCGACAAAGAGGGCAAAACTTATCGTGCGCCTTCTGCATTCTTATCATGCAGCGAATACAAAAGACATGACCGCACGTCAAACGCACAGGCTTATACGAGATACTGAAGCAAACGGGGCACAAATAATCATCTAGTTGAGGAACGATCTTGACAATCTCTTTCGATACTTCGGAGCAGATTGTCCGAGCCATGGTTTCGGGCACAATCTTGTCGGACTGAATCAAGAGAGGGAAAGTGTCCTTGGCGCCTAAAGATGTGTGCTTATCAAATTCTAGCTAGAAATAAGCATATAATACTGTTTCCACAAAGGACAACGTACTCTTTAGAATTTTGGAAATCGCGAGTTGGTTAATTTCCTGAAATTTGATGTTGCGGAGGAGCGTCAAATTGATGTTTATAAACATATTGAACGCTTCACGACTTCCGGGGACCTTGAATGACTTTACAAGGCCTCTTTTCGTGACCTCGGCTTGAAACCACTGTAATTGCTTCAGGGCCACCGCACTGTTCCGACTTCCATGATCTAACTCATTGGTAGAAAAAAATACTCTTGCTTGTAAGTAGATATCGAAAAGCTCTCGCCATCGTTCAAGATCACTCTTACTATGCTTGGACGGATTTGTCACCTTCACTATTTCTTTTCCCAAAGTTCTGATTTCTTCGGTCATTGATTTCTGCTCTTCAGCATGCAGACTGTCAAGGGTCGTCATATCGCCTTGAAGTATTTCAAAGAACTCCGCATCAAAAGTGAGTGGAACTTCTATCTGCTGGATGATCGGAGTATCTTGTGAGGTGGATGAGGATGATGCTCCACCATCATCAAGCCTAAGAGTTGTGATAATAACATCAGTCTCAGGCTTGATTTCGTTACCTATATCATTGTGATTGCCGAAAACACAAATCTGCCAATCCATGTAATGAAAACGCATCACGTAGTACAAGGTACATACCGTAGAAATATGAAACCTCCTCTCGAACCAGTAAGAAGAGATTTGGAGTGCATAACACCTCAAAGATTTACTTACTGCATTGGTAAGGTATCCTTAGACGAGTCCCCTCCAAATTGCTGCATATGACTCAGGGACAATCCAACTGGCCGTCTTTGCTTATCTGCAAGACTCATAAGATATTTCCTCGTATCAGGAGACAGGCTTGCATCGATGGCTACGCCATCTTCTAGATGGACATAGATTCTGAGCGTAGGTCGAATCGCGGTGGGATCTTCTGATACTCTGAATTAGTCTGACAGCTATCCAATACTACATATACCGGCCTTACCACCAAGCTGATATTGAAACGCCACAGCGGCGTTACCACTGCCACGACGGGCATTCTGGAACTCGGAGCTGGAAGATGATGGCCCTAAGTGACGCAGAGTCTCTGCATCCAGGCCAAGGCTTTTTAGCTCAGCCTCAACTTTCTTGATTGATTTTTTCAGAAGTGCATATGGGATAGCTGACTCAACCCAGTGCGGGGGAAAGCCCTCTCGTCGCAGAGCTTCTTTTAATTCATGTGCGAACTTCATCGTGAGTTATGAGCACCTTATAATAAAGCACAAGACTTCCAACGAAATGAATGAAACCCGATCCATATAAAAATAAAGAGTGCCCATACTTGAAAAGATTTTCCAGAAGGATGGAAATAGAGAGAAAGGTTGAACTCAAGTAGTAGGAGTAGCAGTCAGTGGCGCATATGGCGAGATGTACTCTGTGGCCCTTGGCCGATTGTAGGTTAGGGCCGATTTGGCGCAGCGGTAGCCTTGTTCCTGAGGGAATTTGGAGCAGAATTTGGCACGGAGCGAGTGAGAAAGGCCATGATACAGCGCGGGCGAGGGCAACAGAGGCGAGAGCGTGTAATTTGATTAAATGATTCTCAGCCAGTCAAGTCAAGTCAAGTCACCGACCTCACTCATTCACTCTCACTCTAGAGTATAAGCAATAACCTGCTAAAATACAAAGGACCGTAGACGCCTAGGGAATCCCACTACATGACGCTACTGCAATAGAAATTAAAGTTAACCTAGAACTATGTCAAGACCGGAAACAAGGCACGTGCGCTCTGCATCTCCGATTCCGCAGTGCGACTTCATCACGTACCTTTTGGCGGAGTTATCGTTATCGCTCTCATGGGTGCAGAGCAGTCATCGGCGCGGGACAGCGCTGGTGCTCAGGGACATCCGCCCGGCGTAGTTAAGGCCTGCTACTATGAGGTACTCGGTGTTGATCGCCAGGCCAGTGATGAAGAGTGTGTATTCTCTTTGTCCTGCCGCTGTATTCTTCTGCTAATCTTCCATCCCAAGAATAAAAAAGGCCTACCGTAGGAAGGCGCTCGAGCTGCACCCAGATCGCAACTATGGAGATGTTGAAAACGCCACGAAGCAGTTTGCAGAGGTGCAGTCTGCATACGAAGTCTTATCGGATCCTCAGGAGCGGGCGTGGTACGATTCACACCGTGATGCTATTCTACGAAATGATGATCTAGGCGAGGAGCACTTTGAGCACAACATCCGATTGACAAGTGCCAGCGATATTATAGCACTTATGAGCAGATTCACAAAGCGTGTCCCTTTTACAGACGCCTCAAATGGATTCTACGGTAGTCTTCGGATTATGTTTGAGACTCTTGCTAAAGAAGAGGATGCCGCTTCTGAATGGGAGGGTTTAGAGGCCATCGAATACCCAGATTTTGGGGGTGCGGGAGATAGCTATGAAGAGGTTGTTCGGCCCTTTTACGCTATCTGGATGAGTTTTACGACAAGGAAGACTTTCTCATGGTTGGATTCTTACAAGTATGCTGAAGCTCCTGACCGACGGATCCGGAGACTTATGGAGAAGGAAAACAAGCGGCTCCGGGACGAAGGCATTAAAGAGTTCAATGACGCTGTGAGATCACTAGTTGCTTTTGTACGCAAGCGTGATCCTCGGTATATACCCAACAGTCAATCAGAAGCTGACAGACAAAAAATACTACGAGGAGCCGCGGCTGCTCAGGCAGCTCGATCAAGAGCAGCCAATCTAGCAAAACTTGATGAGCAAAGTGTACCAGAGTGGATGAAAACCCAGGAAGCGGAAGCGGATACCCCATCCGAATCCGAGCCCTCGGATGAGGAATACTTCGAATGTGTTATATGTGGAAAGATTTTCAAAAGCGAGAAGCAGTACGAAACACACGAGAAGAGTAAAAAGCATATAAAAGCTGTGCAGCAGCTGAAGAGGCAAATGGAGAAGGAGAACAAGCTTTTCAATCTTGAGAGCGATGCCATTCATAAGAATAAAGTTCCTCCACAATCTGCGTCTAACGAGGACCTCTCGGTGCCGCCATCGAAACAAAGGTCTTATCAAAATGGGTCTCTCTCATCTGATCAAACTTCAAATGTTAACACACTGCCGGATTCAATCTTAATCCCTCAAACGAAGCAGCATGAGACAAAGCCTAGAAATTCTCATTTAGATTCAAGGCAACCTGTCGACCTAGAAACGATTTCAGATGACCTCTCCGCTAGTGAGGATGAGCCTGATGAGGATTATGCATCAAAGGAAGAGGTAGAAGCTCGCTTGTCTGGATTGACTGTCGTTGATCGCCCGTATTCAAATCATCACAACCGAATAAGCGGGGAACCTTCTGAGGAAGTAGCGAATATTCCCAATACCTTCTCAGTTGCTAATGATAGCAACGGCGATGGTGAACAGAGCCAGAAGTTAGGCAAGGCCAAAGCGAAGAGGGCGAAAAAGGCTGCCCGACATGAAACTTCTGCACAAGGTAACACAACTGTATGTATCTTCCCATGAACTTCTAAGAAGCGTGATGCTGACAATAGTCCGGTTAGTGTGCCACATGCAATCAAACTTTCAATTCGAAGTCCAAACTTTTTCGTCACATAAAGGAGCTAGGTCATGCTCAACCTATACAAAAGGCCGAGAAGAGTGGCCGGGGAAAAAATCACTAGTACTAGAGATTGCCATGGGCAATTAATGATTAATAAGGTAGCATAGCGCGGTGTTATGGGAATCCCTCCATATTAGATGTCTACATAGCCGAACACTCATTTAGTTGTTTTGCCGTACCTTCTATTCCATGACTATCCTATGGCTTGCCACTACCGATCATACAGTTATGGCCTGCCATAGGTCTTTCTATCTTGCCTTACAATGCCATGCTCCAATATTACCAAGTCTCGCGGACGTATCGATGGTTAATCATCCAAAACTGTAACGCCATCATCACCGTCGTCGTCGTCGTCAAAAGACTCTACTTCATCAATCGCTGCATCCCGTTCCCCACCAAGCCCAAGTAATGCCGGGTCCTTGTCTGCAACTTGAATGATCGCCTTACCACGCATGCCTTCTACTTCATGTCGCCATTTGTGCCAGTCATCTTCGTCTCGCATCAAAAAGCCTATTAACATGCTTGGATCCATTTCTTTAACATGTATTCTCCGTAACCTTCGGGTATGGCAAGAATCAATATCGGATTCTGAATATTCATCAACATTCGCTGGTAAAGGAAAGGCCGTTCGGGTGTGATGAGGATCTAAGTAGAAATAATATGACCCTTGTACACCGACAAAGTAATGAGAAGAGGACGGCCGGCCACTGCGACGATTAGTTTACATACTTTCGGAAACGAGATGAGGAATCTACCCTGCAATGCCAACGGATTGCGTCATCTGTAGGGAAGCCCGCAACGCTTCCCAGTATGCTGGCGTTACTTTTTCAATCCCCAGCCGAGTTCCAACAAGGACTAGAGTTGGCTTGAACATAATGCCATCAGGCTTAGCGATATTCATGAAACTATCCTCATACACATCCGAGCCATCTCCAGTAATATAGACGCGAAGATCTGAACCCTTGCGACTATTCGTCAAGGCCCTGGCTCCGTATTAGCAGGAATAATAATACATGGAGAAGGCCTTCTACTGAATACACCGTGCCGTAGCCGACGGCCCAAACCATTCGCCTGGGTGTTTTCCACAAGCTGCTGCACCGTGTTCAACAAACCTATGTATTGAGTAAGGAGCTCGTGGATCGTCCGCAAATAAAGATAAAATTTCCCGCTCTTCATGAGTAGCAGTGCCTCTTCTCCAGTCTATTCACAATGTTAGCTCTCGCTCATCAAAGGGCTTTTGGCCGGACTTCATACCTCTCCCGAGACGTAGAATAAGGATGGCATTTGCCAGAAGGCTCTGTCCAGACCTGATCATGCAGCCCCAGCCAGTGTCAGATGTAAAACCATTTTGATCAACAAGTTGACTCCGCAAGCGCACCGAGAATGGCATAGCCGAGAGAGCCTTTGGATCCTGGGACTTTGCAATTGCTGGAAAGTTAGATCTATACGTGAGCCATATTCTTGCTTCAAAATCGTCGAGGAACGGGGCTGGCCAGCCGCCGTCCTCTGCAATATTGTTCCCAGTAGATTCGTCGTAAGCTAGTGCAGAATCAACGCTGCTATTCATGCTCTCAGGAGGCGTTGCACCTTGTCCAGCTTGGTTGGAGTCGCCTATATCTGTGAAGCTCTCATCAAGAGATGGCTGGAGAGGTAGCTTCCTCTCTGGGTTGGAAGGGAGAACATATTGTCGACCTAAGCACCATACAGGCGATCTCAATCCGTCAACGTTTGTCGGTTCTGGATCCCAAAAGTATTGAACTATTCGCTTGTATCGACCGAAGTCAACGTTTGTCATATTCGTGTTCGGGATTTATTGAGTTAGGTTCGAGCTCTGACATTCGCCGGACGCCTTGGGTGTCGTCTTGAAGATGTGCGAATTCCTCTGGTGCGGGGAGACGTTTCCCGGTGAGTGGGCAAGGTTTGGGTAGACTCAAGGGCAGACAGCTAGGAAATGGAAAGACGTCGTGAAAAGAATAGAAGAGACACAGTTCGCAGTGAGATTAGGGCAGAGAAACACTTTGGTGCAGGTCTCATCAATCTCGAGTTCACGCGTCGAGTGGCCATGTGCTTCCACAAGGGTCGGCAGGCTGATGGCTTTTGGTTACTGGTACCGGCCTGGCACGGCTGGTTACCTGACTCGCCTGAACCCACTGCGCTTATCTTATCTTAGTGTCACTAAGAGTACCTGGTGTGCCAGGCAGCTAAGACAGAGCCCCGCCCACCAAACGTTGCACTGCAGTACTTTTTATTCATAACAGGGCCCACCCAATAATTTGATTTATGTAGAGAGATAGTACGGGGTTTGTGACGTTAATTGATTGTCGTGCACCCATTTCCTTCCGTATCATATTTCTGCAATCGAATTTCGCCCACCTAAACTAAGGCAAATCAACGTCATTCCCACAGACGCCTCTTCGTTTGTATTCGCCATCTATATGAAGAGGAGGGGTTTCCGCCCGCTGTCTGAGCAATGTAGATCATAGAGTTAAGGTATGCCACGCTCAAAGAAAGCTGCTTCCCGGAGAAGGGGAAAGGGAAGTGGAAGGGGCAAGGGGTCCTATAGTGGTAATGGAAGACATATGCCAGGCTTGGACTCCTCCTTCGTTCCATTTACAGGTACCCGCATCAAACAAGAGGATGATGGTGAGACCTCATCTTCTTTGGTGGCTTTGGAAGTACACTATCACTGATATCATTCAAGGCTATTCTTTGCAATCCGAAGCGCTCCACACGCAGCTCCATCAGTCTTCCTGGGATTCTTCCGACCAGAGGCTGCGACATACGAAGGTCATGTTTGTTAGCGCTAGAGACTCCGAGAAATCAGAAGTCACAGAACCCGAAGCAGAACTAGCGCACATGACGTTAAATGAAACTTCCAAGGACTTACAAGGTGACGAAGACGGCACAAAACTGGAATTGCCTTTGGATCATGACACATCCATTCCAGTTCAGGACGAGAAGCTTTCTGAAATTGTTGACGACGCAAGTAGCCCGTTCATTATTGATACTCAAGGCGGTGATCCAATCACAGCTGGTCTACCGCTACCGCAGATACGTTCAATTTCTCCAACACCATCAAGCTCAAGCGATGAAGTGATTGTATTCGCCGGCAGAGACACAGCCGGCAGAGGCTTAAGCAAGCTTCCAAAAAGCAGCAATAAGAATACCGATCCTTGTGACTCCCGGATCAGGATGACCGATAACAAGATCCATGAAAATCAAAAATTGCTTGTCATGAATTCCCAACTTGCAGAGAAACCATCGTCAATTCAACCACCAACGATTAGCGACCTTTCTAGACCGCAAAGGGATAGCCCGCGGGGAGCTTTTGTGGAAACTTATCAACAGCCTGCAAAGCTCATACCAGAGGCGGATGATCTCAACGGTGGCTCTTACAGACGTGGTCGAAGGCGCCACATCAGGAAGTCGAAGCGCGAACATGAGCAGGCTCTGATTGATGACTATATCTCCAATATGGAGGCGCAGGAGCTGGACCTCGAAGTGTCGTTCAATCAACGCGATCTGGGCGGCACAGATAGTGATCCTTGGCAAGCAAACGAAACATCGCCGGTTGGTCCCTCAAAAATGTTATCACTGAATGAATGGGGCCGTTCGGAATTGGATGATTTCGATGTCATGAGTACTTCTGATGAGGTACTCGGATCTGTTCAGGCAATCATTTCGAAAAGGAGTAGGAAAAATGGTCAGCAGTATCTAGTCGTCTGGGAACATCTTAGTGTAGACGAGGCACGCTGGGTCCCAACTTCGTCCTTGACCGATGTCAATTCAATGAAGCTTATTGCTCAATTTGAAGCCAAGGAGAAAATGAATGCTGAAATCTCAAATGAAGAGGAGGACGGCACGGATTTAGATACTGATAGCGATCCTTCGGATGATGAAGATGTCAACGCTTCCGATGATGATGCAGATCTTTTACAGCGTAAGATCGACCGCATGACTGACGAGAAAATTGCAAAGCTTCTTGCAAAGCAAGAGGAACTTGGAATGGGATCTTCTGAACTGGTGCTTTTTGACGACTCTCCTGGAGCAGATCTGGATGAAGAAAATACTATAAATCACCATCGCTTCAAATCAACTCGGCGTATCTTTCGAAATACGCATGATTTCAAACGGGCAAAAGAGGACTTCCCTGCAGCATCTGCTTTGGCTGATGCATATGATGGCTTTGATGTGATGGACTTCGAAAGACCGAGCCTCAAGAAGAAGCCCAAAGGCCGTAAAGGTCGACTAGAATTTGATCTTTCCGACTCGGAACTTGAAGCATCTATGGCTATTGCCTGGGATAAAGACCGGTTAAAGAAACGGGAGAGGAAGGACGAGCGTCAGGCCTTACGGGCTCAGGGACTCCTGGGAAAGAAGGACACCAAGCCTGACCTAAAGGCCAAATATAAGGAGGGCATGGGAATTCACGCCGTCAAGGACGAGATCAAAACCTTCCTTATGGGTGATAACACAACGTAAGTCACCGCAGCTGATTTAACTTCACCCTTCAATGCCTCTTCACTATCTTTCGGGCAAGTCTGTTCCTGTGGTGCGATGCTTACTTTCCCTGCAGTCTCGCTTTACCACCCATGGACAAGGCCGATCGAAAGGTCGTCCATGAGCTGGCAAATGCCTTCAATCTTAAATCCAAATCGGCGGGCAGTGGCAACAAGCGCTTTCCAGTGCTTTATCGAACCCAGGGCACATCTTCCTTTTCTGAGACCAGATTTGCTGCCATCGAATCTCAGCTGAAACGTCGTTACCTCCCCCGTATGAACCTTGGAGAGAGAGATTCGATCTCGATCCCAAAACGCTCAGGTCGCGGAGGAGTAAGTAATGCAGCCGTAAGTTATAGAAACGGTGACATCGTCGGAGGGTCAGCCCCAGAGCTAGGAATCGAAAACAAAGGCAGAGCGATGCTTGAAAAAATGGGATGGAGCACTGGCACTGCGTTAGGCGCTCTCAATAACAAGGGCATCTTGCAACCAGTCTCGCATGTCGTCAAAACAAACAAGGCTGGCTTGGGGTAGAAAGTGCAGGAGTCTGATATGTACTTCGACTTATAGCTTTGACGGAGCCTAATATGACAATGTCGATATGACATTAGAATGTACATTTCAGCTATAAGTAAAATCAAGATCCCCACTAGGCATTCCTATTCATTGTCTTGGTTTTCTAGACACTTTCGATCCATGATCAATCCCAGTCAAGAGGCCATTTCCCAGATATTGTTCCGCGAATGTTCACAATTGAAATGTAACTTTCAATATCGAGTTTGATCTTCTGAATTCCTAATTCTGAAATTCCTTATTGTACAGCCACGTTACCCCGAAAGCAGACCGTGAAGACATTTGCCCCCATAAAAGCAGACCATCCATAACGCATTAATGAAGAACCCGAGCAAATCGAATATCCCAGTCTTGAAATTTAGACTTTAGATGACCCGAAGCCAGAGAATCCGATAACCCATGAAAACCCAGAAAAAACCACTTATTTCGTGGACGAAGAGTACTTGGTGACTGCCTTGGTACCTTCTGAAACTGCGTGCTTGGCAAGTTCGCCAGGGAGGATGAGCCGAACACTATAGTTTAGTCAGCGCGATGTATTTATGATACAATTCAAGTTTTACTTACGAGGTTTGGATCTCTCTGGATGAGATAGTAGACTTCTTGTTGTATGCCGCCAACTTAGAGGCCTCCGTTGCAACGCGCTCGAAAATGTCTGATGGACGCGTCAATACATGTGTCATATACCAAAAGTAAAATGGCTTACCATTGACGAATGAGTTCAGGATCGACATGGCACGGTTGGAGATACCAGTATCCGGGTGAACTTGCTTGAGGACTGTGTTGTTTGTGTCAGTAAATGAAACCCAATAATAAAATTTTGATGTTGTTTGATTTCCAAAAATTGGCAAAAACGCCGAGGCGCTGGCTTCAACACGGCAACCACGTTGAAACGACGCGGTGAGGAAGTGAGATCATACCTTTGTAGATGTATGAGGAGTATGTCTCCTTGCGAGTCTTGGTGCGCTTCTTCTTGTCACCAGTCGCAGCGGTCTTCTTGCCAGCATCCTTCTTCTCGGCAGGAGCCTTTTGAGCTGGGGCCTTCGCGGCGGCGGGCTTCTTCTCGGCGGCACCCTTTGGAGGCATTTTGACTATTTTGGAGGTAAATTGGACTGAAAGTCGAGAAGTTGTTTTGAATAAAGGGATGGATGGGTGGACGAATGTACTGCGGCGGTGATGGGCGTTGGTGGATAGATGAAGAGAGAGGAAAGAAGAAGTGGGCGACAGCGGGGAGATGGCGAGCTCTTATACTGGCCGATGGTGATTTTGCGTGCACGCGAAGGCATGGTGGCCACTAAACCGTATTGGGAGGCGCGTTCGGGTCAAGTTTGAAATTCAAAACAGAACAGGAGCCCCACCCCGCTTGTGATTGGTGCAGCGATTATCGGCAAGCGAACGTGATTGAGTGCGCAACGTCAATCTACAGCACCTTATAAGTAGTCAACGACCGCCAACTTCCTGATCGCTTCTCCTCTTTCTTCTCATCTCTTCACATCGACTACCATACACCATCACCGCGACTTACGTCCATCACCGTCACCAAACACCACCAAACAACTTTCTCAAAACCCATCAACTCATCCAAAATGACTGGAGGCAAGTCCGGCGGAAAGGCCAGCAGCGGTTCTAAGAACGCGCAATCGTAAGTCTACTCCCTCATCCAATATTCTCACCCCATCCACCTAAATCTTTTGACGCGTCTCACTCACCTTATACCTTTTTCTATTTTGCATCTCGCATTGAATAAATAATTCTTATCTGTTGATTACCCTGGCTAATTTCACACGTTCTAGCCGATCATCTAAGGCTGGTCTCGCATTCCCAGTTGGTCGTGTCCATCGTCTTCTCCGAAAGGGCAATTACGCCCAGCGTGTTGGTGCCGGTTAGTAATATTTATATCGAGATGCAATTCCATAATACTGATAGCTTTCTTCAGGTGCTCCTGTCTACCTTGCTGCCGTTCTCGAGTACCTTGCAGCTGAAATCCTCGAATTGGCTGGCAATGCTGCCCGTGACAACAAGAAGACCCGCATCATTCCTCGTCATCTTCAACTGGCAATCCGTAACGATGAGGAGTTGAACAAGCTTCTCGGTCACGTCACAATTGCGCAAGGTGGTGTCTTGCCCAACATTCACCAGAGTACGTGTTTTCTCCTGCTTTCCACGATTGTTACTAATTCAACTGCAGACCTTCTTCCCAAGAAGTCCACCAAGGGTGGAAAGACTGCCAGCCAAGAGCTATAGAATGGGTTTTTCTTCTGGGTTGTGGCTTTCTCAAATGTTTGCTTTCATGATAATGGGGTGTCGTCCGGGATATGGGCTCACGGCTGCTTTCTGCGTTAGGGTTGTACATTAGGTCCATGGCAATGGGTCAGGATTCTGAATCAGAATCAATCTTATGAAACTGAGATCCAACTTGCAATTGTGACATGAGTTGACTAATACGTATTTCAAGCGTTCCTTAATTCATTCAGCATCTTGCATTGTACATCTAATAAAATGGTATTTTCTACTAATGGCATCTGAAGCTTCTCTTTGATGGCGCATGCTGGCTTGGAATGGTCTTCATTCACCATTTAATCGAAAAGAGGCTCAACCATAATATGCCAGACTTTAAAATATTTTTGTCTACGCGCGAAAACCTCCCAAGTACAGAACAATACGCCTTGGTCCAAACATCCTATAGGGTCATATGCGGCGGAGCTATGAGTAAGCTCCGTTAACTGCTGAACCACGATACGAGAGCTATGAGAACTTACGGTCAAGTATAGGTGCTGGCAAGTTTCTTTCATACTTAGATCCTGCAATTGATATTTGTTAGCAACAAGAGTCATGTAAACCTGTAAACCCATGCTACGTGGAGACGTACCTCCAGGAGCAGTTGGTGGACGGTATGGATCTGGATGCTTCCACTTCTCCAATAAGTCTTCAGTCTCTTGGAATAAAGCCTGCCACTTCTATGTTAGGACACGCAAGAAGAGGCAGAACTAGTGGAAGACTTGCTCTCTGTTGTCTAGGATCACGGACACCGCTGTTTGCCTCAAACAAGGAACGAATGTACATAGCTTGACCTCTCCAGAGAGAGCGATGAACCGACCAATCCAGTGCAAGCTTCAGAGAACGTCGATACAGCGACCTGTTATGAAAGGTAAGTTATTTATGCTCATACATGCAAGCCCCGTATGCAACTTACGACACCGTCTGTTTGGTAGACATAGCTCTAGGACAACTAAGACCGCGAGTTGTGAGGCGCAGCGGACTGTACTGTGTAGGGTCAGGCCAAGGTGCCGGATTCCACACACAGCCCGTCCAATGCAGTAACTATAGCAGCCTTGTTCAAGTGGTAGAAGGTGTATTTGCGTAGATAAGACCAGTCGTTCTGTTATGTTCCATACGTCGTGAAGCTCTGGCACCAGTTCTCGCTTCGGGGCGGTCCATTAGCGACTAGACTAGTCCTTTAAGGTTACTGAATGGACAAGACTATAACAGATTTTTTATCACCCTTCTTTCTCTCCTCTTCTCTTGTCCTCACCACATTTCTTTTTCTTCAAGTGGTTTCTTTTAATAACACGTGTCATGATTTCCCGTCGTATCTTGGTCGCTTCGCGGTTGTTGCGAGCGGGTCGAACACTGCAATTGCGATATCCATTCCCTATCCAGCAATTCCGCAACTATGCGGACAGAATCATCAAGGTGCCAGACATGGCAGAATCAATCACAGAAGGAACTCTGAAACAGTGGTCGAAAAAAGTTGGCGACCATGTTGAGCAGGATGAGGAGATTGCAACCATTGAAACGGACAAAGTTTGTTTAGCCTAGGTCAACTACTATGTGTAAATCACCGCTGACAACCTTTCAGATTGACGTTGCGGTCAATGCTCCAGAAGCAGGCATAATAAAGGAGTTACTAGTTAATGAGGAGGATACCGTGACCGTTGGGCAAGACTTGGCGAAATTGGAGCTTGGAGGCTCACCTGAAGGTGCAGAAAAGGCGAGCGCTTCATCGGAGCCAAAGGAAGCTGCACCAAGTGATCAATCAACGTCCCCAGAACCAAAACCTTCCAAGAAGGATGATTCGGCCCTATCTCCCCCGGCAGAAGAGAAGAAGTCTGAACCTCCGGTACAAGAACAACCCAAAAAGGAATCTGTACCAAAGCAGACAGAGTCTAAGGCCGAGCCTAAGAAGACCGAGCCAAAGCCAAGCAGCTCTGCACCTACACTTGGAAATAGAGAAGAGCGTCGTGTAGGCGTCATTTGTAGTAACCTAGTGGTACAGCAGCTGACAGATTTTCCAGGTCAAAATGAATCGGATGCGTCTACGAATTGCTGAACGTTTGAAGCAGTCACAAAATACTGCGGCTTCCTTGACAACCTTCAATGAAGTAGATATGTCATCATTAATGGAATTCCGGAAATTATACAAGGAAGAAGTTCTGAAGAAGACAGGTGTCAAACTTGGTTTCATGAGTGCGTTCTCTCGAGCTTGTGTTCTCGCTATGAGGGATATCCCTGTTGTCAATGCTTCTATCGAGGGTCCCAATGGCGGCGACACTATCATTTATAGGGATTACGTTGATATCAGCGTTGCTGTCGCTACCGAGAAGGGATTAGTCACTCCAGTGGTACGGAATGCAGAGACTATGGATCTCGTGGGGATTGAAAAGGCCATTGCAGATCTCGGCAAGAAGGTAATCGCCTCGTTATCACAGCTCGTTCCGCCTTCTGACAACATTTAGGCTCGTGATAATAAGCTTACCATTGAGGATATGGCTGGAGGCACTTTCACGATCAGTAATGGAGGCGTCTTTGGTTCATTGATGGGCACCCCCATCATCAACCTACCCCAAACTGCAGTTTTGGGCTTGCACGCCATCAAGGACAAGGCTGTCGTTGTCAACGGCAAGATCGAAATCCGACCAATGATGTATCTGGCATTGACTTACGATCACCGTCTCCTTGACGGCCGGGAGGCTGTTCAGTTCCTAGTCAAAGTCAAGGACTACATCGAAGATCCCCGCCGTATGCTACTGTAAGATTAAGCATTCATTCTTGTGCTAATTCCGATCTCACTTGCGCTCCCTCAGCGCTTCCCCCAAAGAATGTACTTATAGCATTAAGAGGCGTTAAAGCCGCGTACATAGAAGACATACATGTGACTTGTCTCTTGGTTGACTATATATGGCCTCGTTATTAGTATATAGTCCAACTTGATTGAAATGCAGCATAGAGACGTACTTAATCTTGAAGATCATTCAAAATTTTCCCGCGATTTAAGCCGCATAAATAAATAACACGAAGAAAATGCACTCCAGCATCTTCAATATTTTATTAACTAATATCTTCTCGAATGACATATTTCAATTTTTCAACATAACTTTTAAGGCGATTTTGGAGTTCCAAAAAGTGTTTCATTACTTTTTGCCGCTGCAAGCTTTTTCTGTAATCTACAAATAATTTTAAACAGGCCAAAAAAATCCCCAAAAACTATTGAAATGCTCTACGTTTAAGAGCATACTGCAGAGCAAAAGTCAGAGTATCTTTTGCTTAATTTGCGCAAAAATTAAATTTTTGTTTTATTGATAGATTAAGTTTTTACAATCTTCGGGATTTTTTTGCCTTTGCCTTCGTATACGCCCAAAAGCCTAATATTTAACCTATCAGGGAGGCGAAAGACTTACTGTAATGATACTTATATAGACCAGGTGAAATAGGCCAATTTACATCGAAATGAAATTAGGGTGCAGAATGGCGTAGGAAAGCTCTATCTCCGACTAGTATTGTAGTTTGCTGTTTTATCAATGACATATGATTGAAAAACAAAGACGAAGACTTTAAAATAGACTTGAGTCGAAGCTGGAGACACACCTTCAGCGTCGATGAGGATGGCATAAACAAACAGAAAGTCAGACTAGTAAAAGGCACAAATTAAGTACACCCGAATAACAGTAGAAAATGCCTAAAACATTCGTAAAAGAAGCTCTTTAGTAGCCGGAATGCATGCCGGTTGAGCTACCCGGCTTATCGCTGCTAAAATAATTAGCTGCAAATAATTACAACAAATCCTCTCAAATAGAGGATTAAAACGAG
>Ga0335072_10001234_pt1 | contig 42399 bp, 40 predicted proteins | sample Lox_Sample_21_FD_206725 | JGI IMG/M metagenome (GOLD analysis project Ga0335072, IMG submission 206725) | Soil microbial communities from Loxahatchee National Wildlife Refuge, Florida, United States - Lox_Sample_2.1 | ecosystem: Environmental > Terrestrial > Soil > Wetlands | place: USA... | reverse complement strand
CCTCCAGCCATAACGCCAGGATGCCTTCCAGGACGGCGCAATACAGCCGCTCCTTGGTACCGAAATAATAGTGCAGGTTGGCCTTCGGCAGGCCGGCGGCGGCGGCGAGCCTCATCATGGTGGCGCCCTCGAAGCCGTACTGGGCGAAAACGTTCTCCGCCGCGACCAGGATCTGGTCCACGCTGACCTGCCGGATGGTGCCAATCCCTGTATCCATTTCGAGCAGTTACGGTCCTGGACCCGTTGGTTGCTCGATTTTTGGACAAACTTGCCCGATTGGTCAAGAAATCCGTTGACAGCCAAGCTGGCCCCGCCGTTACCTTCCGGCCCGTCGCCGAGCAGGAGGCGGACCAGTGGGCGGGACAATGGGCGAGCCAGCGGGCGGGGCAACGGCCGGTATCGGCGATATCCAGGCCGGCCGGTTGGATGCCGCGACGCTGGCCGCGAATTTTGCCGACGCGCATCCGCCGTTGACCCCGGCGCAGGCCGTCGTGGAGGCAAACCGCTGCTATTTCTGCCACGACGCGCCCTGCGTCGAAGCCTGCCCCACCGGCATCGACATCCCCGGCTTCATTCGCAAGATCTCCACCGGGAATCTGCGCGGCTCGGCGCAGACGATCCTGGAGGCCAACATCTTCGGCGGAAGCTGCGCCCGCGTCTGCCCGACGGAAGAGTTGTGCGAGCATGCCTGCGTCCACACGGCGCAGGAGAGCAAGCCGATCCAGATCGGCGCGTTGCAGCGCCACTCGGTCGACTGGCTGATGCAGCGCGGCATCACCTTGTTCACCCGCGCGGCGCCGACCGGCAGGCGGGTGGCCGTGGTCGGCGCCGGCCCCGCCGGTCTGGCCTGCGCCCATGCGCTGGCGCGGCACGGCCACGACGTGACGGTGTTCGAGGCACGGCCGAAGCCCGGTGGCCTGAACGAATACGGCATCGCCGCCTACAAAGTGCCTGACGAGTTCGCGCAGCGCGAAGCCGCCTTCATTCTGTCGATCGGCGGCATCGGCATCGAGTACGGCAAGGTGCTGGGTCGCGACATCGCGCTCGACTCGCTGCGGCGGGATTTCGATGCCGTGTTCCTCGGCATGGGCCAGGCGGGCGTACGGGCGCTGGGCCTCGCCGGCGAATCCATGCACGGCGTGCGCGACGCGATCGATTTCATCGCGGAGTTGCGGCAGGCACCGAAGGGGCATGTCGCGGTCGGGCGGCGCGTGGTGGTGATCGGCGGCGGCAACACCGCGATCGACGCGGCGACGCAGGCGCGATTGCTCGGCGCCGAGGATGTCACCATCGTCTATCGGCGCGGTCCCGAACACATGGCCGCGACCGACAAGGAGCAGGCGTGGGCGCAGACGCATGACGTGCGGATCCGGCATTGGGCGGCGCCGGTGCGGCTGATCCCCGGCGTCGGCGCGCGGGGCGAAAGCGTCGCCGGCGTGGAGTTCGCGCGCACGGTGCTGGATGCGGCCGGCGGGCTCGCCCTCACCGGCGAGCAATTCGTGCTGCGCGCCGACATGGTGTTGAAAGCGATCGGCCAGAGCCTTGCCGCCGATGCCGCGGCGATACCGGCCGTGCGTGGCGGACGCATCGTGGTGGACGCGGACCGCCGCACCTCGCTGCCCGATGTCTATGCGGGCGGCGATTGCGTCGCCGGCGCCGACCTGACGGTGGTTGCCGTGCAGGACGGCAAGCTCGCCGCCGCTGCCATTCACCGGCAACTGACCGGAGGCTTGTGATGGCGGACCTGCGCACCAGTTTTGCCGGGATTGCGTCGCCCAATCCGTTCTGGCTGGCCTCCGCGCCGCCGACCGACAAGGCGTACAACGTGGCGCGTGCCTTCAAGGCGGGATGGGGCGGCGTGGTGTGGAAGACGCTTGGCGAGGACCCGTCGATCGTCAACACCGCCAGCCGCTATGGCGCCGTCAGCTATAATGGCGTGCGCATCGCCGGGTTCAGCAACATCGAGCTGATCACCGACCGGCCGCTGCAGGTGAACCTGGACGAGATCAAGGCGATCAAGCGCGACTGGCCCGATCGCGCGGTGGTGGTCAGCCTGATGGTGCCATGCACCGAAGCAAGCTGGCAGAGCATCCTGGCGCGGGTGGAAGCCACCGGCTGCGATGGCGTCGAACTGAATTTCGGCTGCCCGCATGGCATGTCGGAGCGCGACATGGGTGCCGCGGTCGGCCAGGTGCCGGCCTATGTCGAAATGGTCACCCGCTGGTGCAAGCAGCACACGCGGATGCCGGTGATCGTGAAACTGACACCGAACGTCACCGATATCCTGGCGCCCGCCGCGGCGGCGCAGCGTGGCGGCGCCGATGGCGTGTCGCTGATCAACACCGTCACCTCCATCACCGGCGTCGATCTCGACCTGATGGCGCCGGAGCCGGTGGTGGATGGCAAGGGCACGCATGGCGGCTATTGCGGCCCGGCGGTGAAGCCGATCGCACTGCGCATGGTGGCGGAGATTGCCCGCGCGTTGCCGGGTCTGCCGCTGTCGGGGATCGGCGGCGTTTCTACGTGGCGCGACGCGGCCGAGTTCATCGCGATGGGCGCACAGAACGTGCAGGTCTGCACCGCGGCGATGCATCACGGTTTCAAGATCGTCGAGGACATGATCGACGGCTTGTCAAATTGGATGGATGGCAAGGGGTACCGCTCGGTTGCCGCGGTGAGCGGCCGCGCGGTCGCCAATTTCGTGCATTGGAACGACCTGAACCTGAACTACCGGATCATTGCCAAAATCGATCAGTCGCTGTGTATCAAATGCGGCCTTTGTCATATCGGCTGCGAGGACACCTCGCATCAGGCGATCGCCGCGCTGCGGGTGGACGGCCAGCGGCGCTACGAAGTGATCGAAGCCGCGTGCGTCGGCTGCAATCTGTGCTATCTCGCCTGCCCGGTGGATGGGTGCATCACGATGGTGCGGCAGGAAGGTCCGGGTGGCGTGCTGACCTGGGAGCATCACCCGAACAATCCGCTGCGCAAGGAGGCGGCGGAATGAGCGAAGCGGACCCTGTGGTCCCGGCCGGCAACATCGCCATCGACGGCGACCGGCTGTGGGACACGATCATGGAAACCGCGCGGATCGGCGCCACGCCGAAGGGCGGCATCTGCCGGCTGACCTTGACCGACCTGGACCGCCAGGTGCGTGACTGGTTCCGCGCCCGGTGCGAAGCGGCCGGCTGCACCGTCACCGTCGATGACATGGGCAACATCTTTGCCCGCCGGCCCGGCCGCGATGCGACGCTGCCGCCGATCGCCATCGGCAGCCACCTGGATACCCAGCCCACCGGTGGAAAATACGATGGCATCATCGGCGTGCTGTCCGGCCTGGAAGTGCTGCGCACGCTGAACGACCAGGGCTATGAGACCAACGCGCCGATCGAGGTGATCGACTGGACCAACGAGGAAGGCAGCCGGTTTGCGCCGGCCATGCTGTCGTCGGGCGTGTTCGCCGGCGTGTTCGACAATGCCTTCGCCTATGCCCGGGAGGACCGCAACGGCCAGAAATTCGGCGACGAGCTGGTGCGCATCGGATACAAGGGCGACGTGCCGTGCGGTTCGCACAAGCTTGGCGCGCATTTCGAGATTCATATCGAACAAGGTCCCATTCTCGAAGACGAGGCGAAGACCATCGGCGTGGTCACTGGCGTGCAGGGGATGCGCTGGTACGAAGTGACGGTGACCGGCACCGAGGGCCACGCCGGCGCGACGCCGATGCGGCTGCGGCGTGATGCATTGCTGGCGGCCAGCCGCATGGTGGCGGCGATCAACCAGGTCGGCCTGGACCACGCCCCCGATGCGGTGGCGACCGTGGGACTGCTGGAGAATCGTCCGAACAGTCGCAACGTCGTGCCGGGATCGGTGTTTTTTGCCGTCGATCTGCGCCACCCGAGCGACGGCGTGGTCGCCGCGATGGAAGCCGGGATGCGCGCGGAACTGGCAGGCATCGCCGCCGCTTGCGGCGTGGACATTGCGATCGACTGCGTGTGGGATTCGCCAGCGGTACGCTTCGATGCGGACTGCATTGCTGCGGTGCGCCGTGCGGCGGAAGCCGCGGGTTATGGCCATCGCGACATCGTCTCGGGTGCGGGGCACGATTCCGCCTATATCGCGCGGGTGGCGCCCACCACGATGGTGTTCGTCCCGTGCGAAAAGGGGCTGAGCCACAACGAAGCGGAGCATGCCGAGAAAGCCGACGTGATCGCCGGCGCGAATGTACTGCTGCGCGCGGTGCTGGAGACCGATCAGCGCCTGGCAGACCATGCGGGCCGTGGCGCCTGAGGCGCCGGCCTGGCCGGATACCACGGTGCTGCCGGGCGCGGCGGCGCCTCCCGATGAATCGCCCGTCGGCGAAACGGTCATCGCGGCCCGCGACCTCGGCGTGACATTCGCCGCGGGCGGCCACGAGACCGTGGCGCTGACCGGCGTGGACCTGACGATCCGCAAGGGCGAGTTCGTGTCGCTGATCGGACCATCCGGTTGCGGCAAGACCACGCTGCTGCGGCTGATCGCCGACCTGACGCAGGCCACCAGCGGCAGCCTGACGGTGAATGGCACGACGCCGGCCGAGGCGCGGCAGCAGCGCGCCTATGGCTACGTGTTCCAGGCGCCGGCCCTGTATCCCTGGCGCAATGTCGAACGCAACGTGATGCTGCCGCTGGAAGTGATGGGCCTGCCGCGCGCGGAACGCCAGCAACGCGCGGCGCGCGTGCTCGATCTGGTCGGGCTCGGCGAATTCCGCCGCCGCTTTCCCTGGCAGTTGTCCGGCGGCATGCAGCAGCGCGCCTCGATCGCGCGCGCCCTGAGTTTCGAACCGCGGTTGTTGCTGATGGACGAGCCGTTCGGCGCGCTCGACGAGATCACCCGCGACGGCCTCACGCTGCATCTGCACCAGTTGTGGCGCCGCACCGGATTGACCGCGGTGTTCGTCACCCACTCGGTGCTGGAGGCCGTGTTCCTGTCGACGCGCATCGTGGTGATGTCGTCGCGGCCGGGCCGGGTGGTGGCCGTGATCAACAGCCGGCTGCCACGCGAACGCGATCTGGACGTGCGGGAGACGCCGCAATTCCTCGCCGTCGCGCACGAGGTGCGCGTTGCCCTGCGCGAGGGGCATGAAGATGGCTAGCCGGGCACGGTCACCCGCAAGGCTGTCCCGGCCATCGTGCGCCGATGGCAGGCGCGGAAACGGCCGGGGCGCCGGGTGAACCGCGTGCTGCCGGTACTGTGCGTGCTGGCCGTTGTCATCGCGGTATGGTTCGCCGCGTCGGTGCCGATGAACTGGTCGCAGGCACAGGCTCTCGCGGACGACGACGCCACGTGGACCGATATCGCCGAAGCCACGCAATCGCTCAGCCGTCCGCTGCTGCCGACGCCGGCGCAGGTTGCCGGCGAAATGGTCACCACGCTGGTGGGCTATCCCGTCACCTCGCCGCGCAGCCTGCTGCACCACGCGCTGGTCACGGCGTGGGAATCGGCCCTCGGCCTCGCCATCTCGCTGGCCGCCGGCATCGCCCTCGCGGTCGGCATCGTTTACGTCCGCACGCTGGACCGCACGCTGATGCCCTGGCTGGTGGCGAGCCAGGCGATTCCGGTGCTGGCCATCGCGCCGATGGTGGTGGTGGTGCTGGGCAATATCGGCGTCACCGGCGTGCTGCCAAAAGCGCTGATCGCCGGCTGGCTGAGTTTCTTTCCCATCACCACCGGCATGGTGAAAGGCCTGCGTTCGTCCGACGTGATGCAGCGCGACCTGCTGCACACCTACAGCGCCACCAAGCTGCAGGCCTTCACGAAACTCCGCTGGCCCGCATCGATGGCGTTTCTGTTCCCGGCGATGAAGGTCGCCGCGCCATTGGCCCTGGTGGGCGCGATCGTCGCCGAGCTGCCGACCGGGGCGCAGGCGGGACTTGGCGCGCGCCTGCTTACCGGTTCCTATTACGGACTCACCTTGCAGATCTGGGCGGCGCTGCTGATGGCGGCACTGCTCGCGGTGCTTGCCATCGGCCTGGTTGACGCGGCGCAGGCGCTGCTGGTGCGCAGCCGGGGCGGCCGCCTGTGACCACCACGCTGCTGCTTCTGCTGTCGCTGCTGATCGGCGCCATCGCCCTGATCTGGCTGGCACGTTACGACTCGCGCGCATTCCGCATCGCCACGCCCATCGTGTTCGGCCTGCTGGTGCTGTGGATGTGGCAACTCGCCTGCACCGGCTACGGCGTGCCGTTCGTGTTGCTGCCACCGCCGTCGGATATCGCCGTCGCCATGGCGACGCATGTCCCGATGCTGGCCGCGGATTTTCACCAGACCGTGCTGCGCGCGGTGATTCCCGGCTGGCTGATGGGCAGCGGCTCCGGCTTGCTCGCCGCGATCGCGCTGGATGGTTCGCCCTTCCTGCGCCGCGGCGTGCTGCCTCTGGGCAGCCTGGTCAGCGCCATGCCGATCGTCGGCATCGCACCGATCATGGTGATGTGGTTCGGCTTCGACTGGCAGTCGAAAGCCGCGGTCGTCGTCGCGATGACCTTCTTCCCGATGCTGGTGAACGCCGGCGCCGGCCTGGCGCAGACCGGCGCGATGGAAACCGACCTGATGCGCACCTACGCCGCCGGCTACCGCACCACGCTGCTGAAACTGCGCCTGCCCTCGGCGCTGCCGTTCGTGTTCAACGCGCTGAAACTGAACGCGACGCTGGCGCTGATCGGCGCGATCGTCGCGGAGTTCTTCGGCACGCCGATCGTCGGCATGGGGTTCCGCATCTCCACCGAGGCCGCGCGGCTCGATCTTGGCGTGGTGTGGGCCGAGATCGTCGTCGCGGCGGCCATCGGCACGCTCTGCTTCGCCCTGCTGTCATTGCTCGAACGGGCGGTCACGTTCTGGCACCCATCCTACCACTGAAAACGAAAGGGGACTCTGTCATCATGCGAAGGCTACTTCTCGCCGCGTCATTGGCGCTCGGCCTGTCCGGGGCGGCGCATGCCGCCGATCCGCTGACGCTGCAACTGAAATGGGTGACGCAGGCGCAGTTCGCCGGCTACTACGTCGCGAAGGCGAAGGGGTTCTACAAGGACGCGAATCTCGACGTCACGATCAAGCCGGGTGGGCCGGACATCAATCCGGAGCAGGTGATTGCCGGCGGTGGGGCGGATGTGGTGATCGACTGGATGCCGTCGGCACTGGCGGCGCGTGAGAAAGGCGTGCCGATCGTCAACATCGCCCAGGTGTTCCAGCGTTCCGGCATGGAACTGACCTGCCGCAAGGACAGCGGCATCCGGACGCCGGCCGATTTCAAAGGCAAGACGCTGGGCGTGTGGTTCTCGGGCAACGAGTATCCGTTCCTTGCCTGGATGAACAAGCTGCATTTCAGCACCAGCGGCGGACCGAACGGCGTGACCGTGCTGAAACAGGGCTTCAACGTCGATCCGCTGCTGCAGAAGCAGGCGGCGTGCATCTCCACCATGACCTATAACGAATACTGGCAGTTGATCGAGGCGGGCATGAAGCCGTCGCAACTGGTGGTGTTCAAATACTCCGACGAGGGGGTGGCGACGCTGGAAGACGGCCTGTACGCCAAGCAGGATGCGATCAGCAATCCGGCGATGGCGGACAAGCTGGCCCGCTTCCTGAAGGCGTCGATGGAAGGCTGGAAATATGCGATGGACCATCAGGCCGAGGCAGTGAAGATCGTGCTGGCCAATGACACGACAGGCGCGCAGACCGAGGCGCACCAGGCGCGCATGATGTCGGAGATCGCCAAGCTGCTGGTTCCGGATCCGAATGGCATGGGCTACCTGGACACCGCCGCGTACAACCGCACGGTCGAGGAACTGATGGCCGGAGGCTCGGCGCCGGTGATCACCAAGAAGCCGGAAGGTGCGTGGACCCGCGCGATCTGGGAGAAGGCGTTCGGCAAGCACCCGATCATGGCGAAGTAGCCACGCTCGATTCGTCATCTCCCGGCCGGCTCGAACAGAGGCGCCGGGATCGGGCGGCTCAGGCGCCGCCCTGGCGGATGTGCCCGGTCAGCCGCGCTAACTGTGCGGCCAGATCGGGCATCGCGCCCGCCAGCGCCGGCAGCCGGAGGCTGACCCGCTGGCGCAGTGCCTTGGCCTGCCCCAGCGCATCGCGCAGGGCGGCGGCTTCATCGAACGCCACGATGCGGCCGTCGCGCATCGCCCAGGCGCCGTCGATCATCACGGATTGCACATGCTCCGGGCCCGCGTGTTGCACGAGCGCATCGACCGTCGGCTCGGCCGCCAGGCTGGCGGCATCGGTCGCGCGCAGCAGCACGAGGTCGGCAAGCTGGCCCGTGGCGATGCGGCCGAGCTGGCCGGGCAGGCCCAGGGCCGCGGCGCCGCCCTCGGTCGCGGCGTGAAACACGTCGGCCGGGCGCGGCCATGTTGCGAACGCGCCGCCGGCATGGCGCGGCAGCATCAGGGCCAGGCGCATCTGGGCAAAATGATCGTGGCGGCCGCCGGTGTTGGCCGAATCGTTGCCAAGCGCCAGCCGCACGCCGCTCGACGTGCAGGCGCACCAGCGCATCATGCCGCTGCCCAGCATCAGATTGCTCGCGGGGTTGTGGCTGATGGTGACGTCGTGGCGCGCCAGCGTTGCGAGATCGGCATCGTCCAGCCAGACGCCATGCGCGCAGGTCAGGCGGCCATCGAGCAAGCCCTGGCGCTGCATCTCCGCGACAAGGCCGCCGGGCCAGCGCGGGTTCAGCGAGGCCTGCGCGCGGGTTTCCATCAGATGCGTGTGCACGGCGATGTCGTGGCGGTCGCGCAATGTGCGCCACAGCGCCCAGGCCGCCGGGCTGCAACGCTGCGGCGCATTGGGACCAAGCTGCACCGTGACCCGGCCTGACCCGGCGCGTGCCGCCGCCACCAGTGCCGCGAACGTCGTGGCATAGGCATCGGCGTCGAGCGGTGGCGGACCGCCAACCAGCGGCCCCAGATCAGGCGGCAGCCGCATGCCCAGCAGGTCGTAGTCGGACAGATCGTGCAGGAACGGCGCATAGGCGACGCGCAGGCCGGATGCCTCGTGCGCGGCCAGAGCATCGGGCGCCAGATGCACCATCGGCGAATGGTCCAGGATGCCGGTGATGCCCCCGCGCATGCGCTCGGCGGCACCGAGAAGGATGGCGGCACGCAGGGCAGCGGCGTCGAAGGCACGGCCGTAGAGCGTGGTGTACAGTGCCCACAGTTCCAGCGGCAGCGCATTCTCGGTGCCGCGCAGCAGCGTGCCATAGGCGTGCGCGTGGGCGTCGATCAGGCCGGGCATCAGCCACTGGCCGCTGGCGTCCACCACTTCGGCGGCACGCGCGCGCAGATCGGCGCGATCCTGCGGCGACCAGGCCATGGCGGCCACGTGGCGGCCTTCCACCAGCACACTGCCAACACGTGGGCTGGCGCCGGCGCAGACGAAGGCGCCATCGATGCAGATTGGCGGCATCACGACTCCTCGGTGAGCTGCTGCAACTGGCGGGTCAACGTCGCCACCACCAGGCTCGCGGCCGGCGACAGCGTGCGGCGCTGCGGAATGAACAAGCCGACCTGCAACTGCCGCAGTTGCGGCGAGGCCAGCGGCACCCAGACCAGCGCGCCGGTCGCCAGTTCACGCTGGAAGCCGAAGCGGGTGAGACAAGCGACCGCCAGGCCGCCGCCCAGGATGCCACGCTGGAACTCGATGGAATTGGACGTGAAGCGCGCGGTCGCACGGTTGCGGAAGGCGGCGAATTCGCCCTGGGCATCGGTCGGCGCCGGCAACGAATCGCTCTGGAAGCTGACCGGGTAGTGCTCGAGTTCGGCGAACGTGAGGTGCTTGCGATCGGCCAGCGGATGGTCCGGTGCCATCACGCAGCCCAGCGGCGCCGGCGCGCTGGCGACAAGCTGCAACGGCAGCGTGGTGGGCATGACGAAGGTCAGGCCGATCTCGACCTCGCCGGCGGCAACGGCGGTCAGCACGGCGGCGGGCGCTGCGGCGAGCGCGGTGAAGCTGACCACCGGATAGCGGCGCGATACCTCGGCCAGCGCGCGCGGGATAACGCTGATCAGCAGGCTGTCGAGCGCGGCCAGCGTGACATGGCCGCTGCGGATGCCCTGCAGCCCGTCCATCTCCGCGATCAGCTTGTCGAAATCCTGCAAGGTGCCACGGACATGTTGCAGCAGCAGCTCGCCGGCCGGCGTCAGTCGCATGCCGGATGGCAGGCGGTCGAAGATGCGCGTGCCGAAATCACGCTCCAGCCGCAGGACCTGGCGATTGATCGCGGAGGACGCGACGTTGAGCCGGGCGGAGGCGCGGCGGATCGAGCCGAGACGCGCGATCTCCACCAGGTAGCGCAGGACGACAGCGTGCAGGTTGATGCGGCGGGGCGGCGGTGTCGCGGCGCGTTTGGGAGCAGGAGCGGCGGACGGCCTGGCAGCGGACACGGCACGCGCCATGGCGGGCGACTTATCGCCCCGTCCAGGCCGGCGGGCGCTTCTCCAGGAAGGCGCGGACGCCTTCGTCGCCATCCTCGGATGCGAGGCAGGCGACCACCGCCGGCAGGCGCAACGCCTGCGCCTCCTGCGCCGCCAGATGCGCCGTGCGCCTGACGGTCTGCTTGATGGCGCGCAATGACAGCGGTGCGCAGGCCAGGAGCTGCGCCAGCCAGCGATCGACGGCGGCGTCCAGCTCGCTGCCCGGCACCGCTTCGCTGATCAGGCCGTATTCCAGCGCGGTGTCCGCATCGATGCGCCTGCCGGTGAGCATCATGCCCATGGCGCGGCGATAGCCGATCAGCCGCGGCAGCAGCACCATGCCGCCATCGATCGGCAGGCGGCCCACGCGCGGCTCGGGCAGGCCGAAGGTGGCGTGCGCGGCGGCGACAACGATGTCGCAGCCCAGCATCATTTCCAGCCCGCCGCCGAGTGCGTGGCCGTTCACCCGCGCGATCACCGGGATATCGAGCGTCGTGCGCAGCGACAGGCCGCCGAAGCCGGTGGGATGGCCGTGCGCCCAATAGTCGATCCCGGTGCGGTCGCTGCCGGCGCGCATGTCGGCGCCGGCACAGAACGCGCGCTCACCGGAGCCGGTCAGGACGATGGCGCGCACATCGGCGTCGGCTTCAAGCTGTTGCCAGACCGCTTCCAGTTCGGCGGTGGCCGCCTGGTCGAGCGCGTTCAGCACGTCCGGCCGATCGATGGTGACGCGTGCGACGTGATCCGCGATGTCCAGGCGGATCGTCATGCCAGCACGCCCTCGGCGCGCAATGCCGCGATGGCGCCGGAGTCGTAGCCGAGTTCCGCCAGCACGCCGGCGCCGTCGGCCCCAAGGCGTGGCGGCGGCAGGCGCAGGGCGAAGCCGTCGCCGGAGAGGTGCACCGGCGAGCCGACGACGCGCAGCTCGTCGCCGCTGTCCTGCGGCATGCGCAGCTTCATGCCGTTGATTCCGGTCTGCGGATCGTCGAGCGCCGAGAGCAGAGTGCGGACCGGCGCGCACAGGATGTCGCGCGCCTCCAGCGCGGCGATCCAGTGCGCGGTGGTGTCGGTGGCGAAATGCGCCCGCAGGATATCGTGCAGGGTGGTGCGGTTCCGCATGGCAAGTTCGAAACCGCAGAAGCGCGGATCCGCGGAGAGGTCGGGCAGGCCGATCGCCAGCGAGATCTCGCGCAGCGGATTTTCCTTGAACGCGCCGACAACGACCAACGCGCCGTCGGTGGTGGCGAAAGCGCCGTTGTGCGGCAACGCGCCCCATGAGAAATCGACGCCGCGCATCAGGGCCATGGCGGCTTCCTGCATCTGCATCGCCAGCATCGAATCGTACAGCGACACCGACACCATCTGCCCCTCGCCGGTGCGTTCGCGCTGCATCAGGGCGAGCAGGATGCCCTGCACCAGGTGCATGCCGGCGGAATAGTCGGCGAGGGACGTGGGATAAATGGTCAGCGGATCGGTGGGATCGCATTTGCGCGCCATCACCCCGCTGAGCGCCTGGGCCAGGATGTCCTGGCCACCCTTGTGCGCATAGGGGCCGCGGGTGCCGTAGCCAGTGCCCTCGGCGTAGATCAGCCGCGGATAGGCAGCGTGCAGCGCGTCATAGCCCAGGCCCATGCGTTCCATCACGCCGGCACGGAAATTGTTCACCACGACATCGGCCCGGGCCAGCAAGCGATGCACGATCTCGACGCCGGCGCGCGATTTCAAATCGAGCGCGATGCTGCGCTTGTTGCGGTTGAGACTGCAGAATACCGGGTTCTGCTGCCCGCCCGGATCGTCGCCGATCGACCAGCGGGAGAGGTCACCGGCGCCGATGCGCTCGATCTTGATAACGTCGGCGCCATAGTCGCCGAGCGTTTGCGTGGCACACGGCCCCATCATCACCTGGGTGAAGTCGACGACGCGGACGCCGGAGAGAGGCTGGGTCCCGGTTTGATCCATTGCGTTCATGCCACGGCCTCCGCCGGACGTGCGCGGGTCGGCGGCTGGTCGCCAGGATCGGCGCCCTGCGCGCGCAGGCGGCGCTGCAATTCCGCCACGTCGACGTCGCGCACCGTGGTACCGGCCGAGAGCGCCATCGCCGCGGCAATGCCTGCGGCCTCGCCCATTGCCATGCAGGGCGGGATCTCGCGGGAGATTTTCTGTGCCTGCGGCGTGGCGGAATAGTGCCGGCCGGCAACCAGCAACTGGTCGATCTCCCGCGGCAGCAGCGCGCGATAGGGTGTGTAGTAATCGCGGCCGCGGGCGATGCTGTCGGGGAAATGCACGCGATCGAGGACGTCGGATTTGGTCACCACGTATTCGCCTTCCAGCATGCGGGTCTGACGCACGCCGGTCTGCGGCGCGACATCGACGATGTAGCAATTGGCGAAACCGGGCAGCCTGGCGCGGACATGCTCCACCATGGCATGGATGCGGCGGCGGCCTTCGAATTCGGCACGCGTCAGGTCTTCCACCTTCATGCCGTCCAGGCCGGTCATGTGCGGGCAGTTGCACCAGACAATGCCGGGCAACGGCGTTTTCAGCCACCAATAGTCCCATGATCCGCCGATCACGCGGCGGGCTTCCAGATCTAGCACCGCGTAGCGTTCCGGTTCCTCGAACTGGAATCGCTCGGCCTCGACAGTGTCCACGCCGCCGAGGCGGAACACCGTGGTGACCATGTAGGAGTCTTTGCAGAACGCCGCGCCGGCCGCGGCGGCGACGTCGAGATCGCCGGTCGCGTCGATGACGACGTCGCCCATGACCGCTTCGCGCCCGGCCTTGCTTTCGACGATCACGCCGGTGATGCGTCCGTCCTCGACGATGCTGCCGGCGAAACTCGAGTGCAGCCGCAGCTCGATGCCGGCCTGCTGTACCATATCGTCGCTGGCATGCTTCCAGCCGTCGGGGTCGAAGGCGACGGCGTAGCAGATCGGGTGCGGGCGCGTGCGCACGTTGAAATCGAACAGACCCCAGCGCGACCATTTGCGATACATCGCGGGGTCGTGGCCGCGCTCATGTTCGGGCGGATAGACGGCGAGGCCGCGCGCATGCATGCGATCGACCAGCTCGGCGCAGATGCCGCGCACGGTGATCTCGGCGCCGGCACACATGTCGTCCAGCACCAGGACCAGGCCGCCCGAGGCGAGGCCGCCCAGATAGGGGTAACGTTCGATCAGGCACACCGATGCGCCCTGGCGGGAGGCCGCGATCGCCGCACCGAAGCCGGCCGGGCCGCCGCCCACCACGACCACGTCGGCGCGGGAGACGACGCGCATGCTGCGGGCTGGTTCGGTGTAGGTCGTGGAGAACATGGGGCACTCCAAGGTGGTTAAGCGCCGAAATGACGAGTGCGTTGCGTCACGGCCGGTCGGCGACGGGTCGGATCGTCACGCCGGGTGCGGGACCCAGCGCACGCACAGACGTTCGGCCATGCGGATGGTCAGAAAGAACAGGACCGAGAATGCCGATCCGGTGATCACGGTGGCATAAAGCAGCGCGCTGTCGAAATTGTACGTCGCCTGGATGATCAGCGCGCCGATGCCGATCTGCGAACCGATCCACTCGCCGACGATCGCGCCAACCACCGAGGTACTGGCGGCGATCTTCAGTGCCGAGAACAGATAGGGGATCGAGGTGGGCAGGCGCAGGCGCAGGAAGATCTCCCATTTGCGCGCCGACAGCACGTGCATGAGTTCCAACGCCTGCGGGCTGATCGCCTCCAGGCCGCGCACCATGTTCACCAGCGTCGGGAAGAAGCAGATGATGGCGGCGATGGCGATCTTCGGCGCCATGCCGTTGCCCAGCAGCAGGACCAGGATCGGCGCCTTTGCCACCACGGGGATGGAGTTGATCAGCACGACGATCGGAAAGAACGCCATCTCGATCCATTTGCGGTGCACGAACAGAATGGCGATGGCGATGGCGACCAGGTTGCCGAGCGCGAAGCCGCTGATCGCCTCGATCATGGTCGGCCAGAGATTGCTGAGCAGTACATCGGATTTCTGCAGCATCGTCAGCGCGACGACCTGCGGCGACGGTGCCACATAGGGCTTCACGTCGAACACCGCGACCAGCGCCCACCAGACGAACAACAATGCGGCGGCGCCGAGCAGGGGCAGCAGGCGGCGCTGCCATCGTGCGCGGGATTGCGCGGCGAGCCACTGCGCGCGCGCCTGGTCGGCTTCGGTCGCACTCGCGAGGCCTGCTTCGGTGGCGTGTACCAGGTCGGGTTCCGCTGACGACGCCCGTGCTGCTGGCGGCGGAGCGTCTGCTTCGGTGGCGCGTAACAGGTCGGGTTCCGTGGCGCGCGCTCGATCCGGCTCGGTGGCGCGCAGCGCCGCGGTGTCGATCGCGGCGGTCAGGCCGAGCTCGCGGGCCATCAGCAGGTCTCCAGAATCGCGCGCAGGCGTCCCGCCAGGGCGCCGAATTCGGCGGTGTCGCGGATCGACAGATGGCGCGGCTCCCGCAGGTCGATCGGCACGATCTCGCGCACGCGGCCGGGATGCGCGGCGAGCATCAGCACCTGCTGGCCGAGATAGGCGGCCTCGTGAATCGAATGCGTAACGAACAGGATAGTGGTGCCGGTCTCGCGCCAGACATGCAGAAGTTCGTCGTTCAGCCGGTCGCGCGTGATCTCGTCCAGCGCGCCGAACGGTTCATCCATCAGCAGGATGCGCGGATCGCCGAGCAGGGCGCGCGCGATCGCCACGCGCTGGCGCATGCCCCCCGACAATTCGTGCGGCATCGCGTGCTCCCAGCCGGCGAGGCCGACCAGCGCGAGCAATGCCTCGGGGCTGCGGCCGCTGCGGCTGGAACGCGCGCCGCCGCCGACCTGCAACGGCAGGCGCACGTTGTCGATGGCGCTGCGCCAGGGCAGCAGCGTCGAATCCTGGAACACGAAGCCGATCTCGCGGCGCCGGCGTGCCTCGCCGGGCGCATGGCCGAGCACCCGTACGCTGCCGGTGCTCGGCGTGATGATGTCGGCCACCACGCGCAGCAGCGTGGATTTGCCGCAGCCGGAGGGACCGAGCAGGGTGAGGAAACTGCCGGGCTGGAGGGCGAAGCTGATGTTCTCCAGCGCGACGACTTCGCGCTGCACGCTTTCGAACCGTACCGTGACGCCGCGCAGCTCGATCGCCGGCGGGCCAGGCTGCGCGGCGGTTTCGGCCAGAAGCGCGGCTGCTGCCATGCTCAGCCGATCCTCGGCCGCGACGCGGCGGTGGCGTTGAGAATCTTCAGCGTCATCACTTCGTCGAGCTTCGGCGTGCGCTTGGCGAACTGGCCGAGCGTGGCCCAAAGGTCGATCTGGTCCTGCCAGACCTTCGGATCCATCGCGCCGTAGCCATGCTGTTTGGTATTCTGGTCGAAGGCGTAGTCCAGCATCACGTCGGCGGCGGCGCGTTCATCGGCCGCCACCAGGTTGGGATACTGCTTGATCAGCAGCGCCACCGCCTTGTCGCGGTTGTTATAGGCATAGCCCCAGCCTTTCGCGCTGGCGCGCAGGAAGCGCTCCAGGGTGTCGGCGTGCTTCGCCAGCGTGTCGGGCGTGGCGTAGTACGGGTTGGCGTACAGTTTCACCCCGGCGTCCCAAAGGCGCAGCGCGACGCGATCCGGTCCCAGAACCTTCAGCGCCGTGGTGTTGGTGAGCCAGCCGGTCACCACGTCCACCTGGCCGGTCATGATCGGCATCATGCTGGAGCCGATGGTCACCACCTTTACGTCGTCCAGCGTCATGCCGTTCTTCACCAGCAGCGCGCGCAGCAGCACGACGCCGGTGGCCTGGATGCCGACGCGCTTGCCTTTCAGCTCGGCGACGGTGCGGACCGGGTTCTTGGCCAGGGAGAAAAATGCATAGGGATGCTTCTGCGCCGAGACGGCGAAGCAGCGCACCGGCAGATCCTGCGACGCCGCCAGCATCAGTGACGGGCTGGACGACACCTGGCCGACTTCGCCATGGCCCGATGCGACAGTTGCGACGCCGTCGTTGTTCGGGCCGCCCGGAACGATGGTGAGTTCCAGGCCTTCCCTGGCGAAATAGCCAAGCTGCGACGCCGCGACTTCGCCAAGCTGGTTGCCGCCGCCGAGCCAGCCGAGTTGCATGGTCACGGGCTGCAGCGCGCCCGCGGCGCGGGCACCGGTGGTGGTAATGACGGCGGCCGCGGCGCCAGTGGCGGCCAGCAGCGAACGGCGCGACACGTGTGGTGCAGACATCTCGGACCCCATCATTCTTGATGTATCCGGCAAGTGTTGCACGAAAGCCGCCATGCCAAATAGCGCCTTCTTTCGCCTTGGGCGATGCCTTTTCGGCAACGCCTGGCGGGCGCGCCACGCCATTGCGCGCTGTCGGGACGGACGCTGCGGCGCAGCGGCGGGACGTTTACACGGCGGAGGTCAGGGCGGTGGCAGATCCGGTCTTCAGGCCCGCATTGCCGCGTTTGCCGCGGCGTGGTGGCGCAGCAGGGCCGGGACATCCTGGCCGGGGATCGCGCCGTCCTGGACCACCCAGCGTCCTGCCACCATCACGCGATCGGCGCGATGCGCGCCGCACAGCACCAGTGCGGCGAGCGGATCGCCGGCGCCGGCAAAACGCAGTTCGTCCAATTTGAACAACGCCAGATCCGCGGCGGCGCCGGCCTCGATGCGGCCAAGTTCCGGCCGTCCGATGCAGGCGGCGGACCCTTCCGTCGCCCAGCGCAGCGCGTCGCGGTGGCTGACGCGCGCCACGCCGTAACGGGCACGCTGCACCAGGAACGCTGCCCGCACTTCCTGCATCAGGTTCGATGCGTCGTTCGACGCCGAGCCGTCCACGCCCAGCCCCACCTTCACGCCGGCGCCGGCCAGTTCGCAGACGCGGCAATGGCCGGAACCCAGCGCCTGGTTGCTGCATGGGCAGTGCGTGATGGCGACTCCGGCGCGTGCCAGGCGTGCCATCTCGGCGGTGTCGAAATGGATGCCGTGCGCGAGCCACGTCCGGTCGTGCAGCCAGCCGCAGGCATCGAGATAATCCAGCGGCCGGCAGCCAAGCGTCTGCTGGCAGAATGCCGTTTCGTCGGCGGTTTCCGCCAGATGCGTATGCAGCCGCACGCCGGTGCGCGCCGCCAGCGCGGCGGTGGCGCGCATCAGTGACGTGGTGACGCTGAACGGCGAGCATGGCGCCAGCGCGATCTGCACCATCGCGTGCGGGGACGGATCGTGATAGCGCACGATCAGCCGTTCGCTGTCGGCCAGGATGGTATCCTCGTCCTGCACCACGCTGTCCGGCGGCAGGCCGCCATCGCGCTGCGAGCGGTTCATCGAGCCGCGCGTCGCGACAAAGCGGATGCCGAGCTGCCGCGCGGCGGCGATCTCGATATCGATCGCGGTATCGAGGCCGGGTGGGAAGACATAGTGATGATCGGTCGTGGTGGTGCAGCCGGACAGCAGCAGCTCGGCCAATGCGACGGTTGCCGCGCTGTCCAGCGCTTCGGGCGTGATGCGTGCCCAGACCGGATACAGCGCTGTCAGCCAGCCAAACAATTCGCGATCCAGCGCTGCGGGCAACGCACGCGTCAGTGTCTGGTAGAAATGGTGGTGCGTGTTGATCAGTCCCGGCAGTACGACATGCGCGCTGGCGTCGAAGATCGCATCGGCTGCGGGGGTGGCGCCGGCCGGGACCAGTTCGGCGATCCGCCCGACGGCGATGATAACGCCGCGGTCCGCGCCGTCGGCGAGGATGGCAAGCGGGTCCTTGATCCACAGGCGCTGGGTCATGGGGCGGCGATGGCTGGGAGATGGGCGGGGCAGAAACGTGGGCGGGGAAAACGCGGGCAGCGGCGGAGCATCCCTGCCGCGGCAGCCTTGACCACACGGCAAGCCGCATTACTTTTCGTCCAAAGTAATGCGAAATGGGTCATGGACGCGGCAGTCACTGCCAAAGGGCAGGTTACCCTGCCCAAGTCAATTCGCCAGCATCTTGGTTTGCAAGCCGGCGATCGGGTGAAGTTTTTCGTGCATCCGGACGGCAGCATGGTGTTGCTGCCGATCCTGCCCGTCACCGCATTGAAGGGCATGCTGAAGCCGCGCAAGGGCCAGGTGACGATCGACGATATGAGCGAGACCGCAGCGTCCGGTGCGGCGGACGCCATGGGTGACGCGCGCAAATGATCGGACTCGATACCAATATTCTGGTTCGTTATCTGATGCCGGACGATCCGGTGCAGTCGCCACGTGCAACGGCATTCATCGAGCAGAGGCTTGGCGCGGCTGAACCGGGCTTCGTCAGTGTTGTGGCGATGGCCGAGACGGCCCGGGTGCTTGAACGCAGCTATGGGCTGAGCGCAGCGGAGATCGCCGCGGCCATCGAGCGAACGCTGCAAATCGACAGGCTCCAGGTCGAGCAAGAGCAAGAGGTGTTCACGGCGATGGTCGCGTTGCGGTAGGGAAGTGGATCGTTCGCCGACGCGCTGATTGGGGAACTTGGACGCAGGGCCGGTTGCTCCGGCACTGTCACGTTCGATCGCGAGGCCCTGCGCCTTCCTGGTTTCGAATCTCTGTAGCCGCCGCGTCACGCCCGCGCCTGGAACGGCCGCCCCAGCATTGCGGGACGATGCAGCCGGATGCGCCGCGCGTCCCGCGAGATCAGCACCAGCACGACGATGGTGCCGATATAGGGGACGGCGGACAGGAACGCCGTCGGGATCGGCAATCCCAGCGCCTGCACATAGAGCGACAGATACATCAGCGCACCGAAGAACCACGCGCCGATCAGCAGCCAAATTGGCCGCCAGGCCGAGAATGTCACCAGCGCTACCGCGACCCAGCCGCGTCCCGCCGTCAGATCCTGTGCCCAGAGCGGGGTATAGGCGAGCGACATATAGGCACCGCCCAACCCGGCAAGCGCGCCGCCAAATAACACGGCGGCATAACGGATCGGCACCACCGCGTAGCCCAGTGCATGCGCCGCGTCGTGCGAATCCCCCACCGCGCGCATGATCAAGCCGAGATGCGTGGAGCGGATGCACCACGCGACCAGCGCGAGAATCGCCAGCGCGGCGTAGACCAGGATGTCGTGATGGAACACCACCGGTCCTAACAGCGGCAGGTCCGACAGCACCGGGATGTCCAGCTTCGGCAGCGTGGGGGCCGGGATGCCGACATAGCCGGCGCCGACCAGCGCGCTGAAGCCGCGGCCGAAGATGGTCAGGGCCAGGCCGGTCGCGGTCTGGTTTGCCTGCAGCGTCAGCGACAGCACGGCAAACAGCAGCGCCAGGATCATGCCGGCAACGATCGATGCACCGACCCCCAGCGCGGTGATGCCGGTGTCGTGCGACACGGCGAACCCGGCGATGGCGCCGGCCAGCATCATGCCCTCGACCCCGAGGTTCAGCACGCCGACTCGTTCCACCACCAGTTCGCCGGTTGCCGCCAGCAGCAGCGGGGTAGAGGCGGCGATGACGCTGACCAGGAACGGGACGAGGATGTGCTGCATCAGGCAGCCTTCACCGGCGCGGCGCGCCAGCGGATGCGGTGCAGCAGCAGGAAGTCGCAGCCCAGCAAATAGAACAACAGGATGCCCTGGAAGATGCCGGTGACGGCGTTGGGCAGGCCGAGGCTGATCTGCGCCGCGTCGCCGCCAAGGTATGTTAGTGCCAGCAGCAGCCCGGCGGGAATTGCACCCAGCGGATTCAGCCGGCCGAGGAAGGCGACGATGATCGCGGTGAAGCCGTAGCCGGGCGACACCTGGGTGGTGAGCTGGCCCAGCGTGCCGGTCGCTTCCAACAGACCGGCCATTCCCGCAAGTCCGCCGCTGACCAGCATGGCGATCCACACCAGGCGGTTCTCGCTGAAGCCGGCGAAGCGCGCGGCGCGCGTCGCCTGGCCCAGCACGCGGAACTGAAAGCCCAGCAGGGATTTTTCCAGCATCACCCAAAGCGCGACGGCGATCAGCGGCGCGAGCAGGATGCCGAGATGCACGTTGCTGTCGGGGACCAGGCGGGGGCCGGAAGCGGCGTCGGAGAACTGCGCGGTCTGCGGGAAGCCAAAGCCCTGCGGATCGCGCCACGGACCGGTGACCAGGTACAGCAGCAGGTACTGCGTGACGTAGGTCAGCATCAGGCTGGTGAGGATTTCGTTGGCGTTGAAGCGGATGCGCATCCAGGCGACGAGGCCGCCGCTCGCCATGCCGCCGATCGTGCCGATGACCAGCATCGCGGGAAACAGCAGCCAGGGATTGGCATCGGGGAACGCCAGGCCGATGCCGCCGCCGCAGATCGCGCCCAGGGTGAACTGTCCGTCGGTGCCGATGTTCCAGACATTGGCGCGATAGGCGAGCGACAGGCCGACGCCCATCATGATCAAGGGCGCGGCCTTCACCACCAGCGCTTCCAGCCCACCCTGTTGCAGCAGCGGCGTGATCAGGAAAGTATAGACCGTGCGTCCCGGCGGCTTGCCCATGATGGCGAAGATCAGGCCGGCGGTGGCGCCGGTCAGCAGCAGCGCGAGAATCGGCGAGGCATAGCCCCAGAACTTCGATTCATAACCGCGCGGTTCGATCTTAGGCATCGATAAGGCTCGCCTGCTCCGATGCCGCGGCGTGCGCCGTTGTGCCGCCCATCAGCCGGCCGATCGATTCGATCGTCGCGTCGCGGGTCGGGATCGGTTCGGACACGCGCCCGCCGGCGATCACCGCGATGCGGTCGGCGAGGACGAAAATCTCGTCGAGGTCCTGCGAGATGATCATGACCGCCGCGCCTTCCTGCGCAAGTGCCATGATGGCCTCGTGGATCGCCAGGGCGGCGCCCGCATCGACGCCCCAGGTCGGCTGGTTGATGATCAGCACGCTGGGGTCCTGCAACACCTCACGTCCCACCAGGAACTTTTGCAGGTTGCCGCCGGACAGCGAGCGTGCCTGCGCTTTCGGCCCGGTGGTGCGCACGTCGAACCGGTGGATGATGTCGGCGGCCACCCGGTGGGTGCGCTTCTCGTCGATCAGCCCGAAGCGCACCAGGGCGTGCAGCACGAAGCCGGACAGGAAGGCGTTCTCGGCCAGCGTCATGGTGGTGACGGCGCCGTGGCCGTTGCGTTCCTCGGGCACGAAACAGCCGCGCAGGCGGCGGCGCTCGGCGGGACCCATCAGCCCGGCCCCGACGCCGTCGATCAGCACGTTCTCCGGGTGGCCCGCGGGAATCTCGCCCGACAGCGCATCCATCAGTTCGTTCTGGCCGTTGCCCGCGATGCCGGCGATGCCGAGGATTTCCCCGCCGGCGATCGACAGCGAAACGTCGTGCAGATCGGTGCCAAAATGATGCGGCGAGCGCACCGTGAGTTTGTTCAGCACCAGGCGCTGCCGGGTGTCGCCGGCAAGGCCGGGGCGCGGCGTCGGTTCGCGCAGGTCGGCGGCGATCATGATCTCCGCCAGTTCCTTCACGGTCTTTTCCGCCGGCACCACCTGCGCCACGTTGCGCCCCAGCCGCATGATGGTGGCGGCGGAACAAAGCGCGCGCACCTCTTCCAGCTTGTGGCTGATATAGAGGATGGAACACCCTTCGGCGGCGAGCCGGCGCAGGGTGACGAACAATTTCTGCACCTCGGACGGCGTCAGCACCGAGGTGGGTTCGTCCATGATCAGCAGTTTGGGGTTTTGCAGCAGGCAGCGGACGATTTCGATGCGCTGACGTTCGCCGACGGAAAGATCGTGCACTACCCGGTCGGGATCCAGCGGCAGGCCGTACTCGTTGGACACTTTGATGATGCGCTCGCGCAGGCCGACGCGCTCGGCGGCGCTGCCGAGGCCGAGAGCGATGTTCTCCGCCACCGTCAGCGCTTCGAACAAGGAGAAATGCTGGAACACCATGCCGATGCCCAGGCGCTGGGCATGGCCGGGGTTCTGCACGGTGACTTTTTCGCCTTCCCAGATCATCTCGCCGGCGTCGGGTTTCACCACGCCGTAGATCATCTTCACCAGCGTCGATTTGCCGGCGCCGTTCTCGCCCAGCAGGGCGTGGATCTGGTTGCGCTCGACCGTGAGCGAAACGTGGTCATTCGCCAGGCAGCCCGGATACTGCTTGGTCATGCCGGTCATCGACAGCAGCGGTCCGGGCGGTGGTGGCGTGGGCATGGTCATCTCGACGGGAATGCGGGAGAGGGTACCAGTACACTCCCCGTCCCATTGTGGGAGGGGGTAGGGGATGCGCGCAGTAACCACGCTTCGTCCCCTCCCCCCTCCCACAAGGGGAGGAGGAGAATTTGCGAACTAGGTCAGCTTGCCCTCAATCCCCTGTACCAGCCACTGCATCTGGTTCAATTCGAGATCGCTCATCACCGTGCCGGGCGGCACCTTCACCGCCCCGGTCTGATCCTTCAGCGGCCCGACGAAGACCTTGTTCTTGCCGTCCGTGATGTCGGCGACGGTTTTCGTGGCGAGCGCCGCCACGTCGGGCGGCATATTCTCGAACGGCGACATGGCGAGCATGCCTTCCTTGAATCCGCCCCAGGTGTCGGTGCTTTTCCAGGTGCCGGACAGCACATCCTGGACGCGCTTGATGTAGTACGGCCCCCAGACGTCGGTGCTCGCGCTCAACTGGGTCTTGTCCGCGAACTTCGCCATGTCGGTGGACTGGCCGAACGCCAGCACGCCACGGCTGGCGGCGGCCTGCAACGGGGCGGGCGAGTCGGTGTGCTGGGTGAGGATGTCGCAGCCCTGGTCGATCAGCGCTTTCGCGGCCTCGCCTTCCTTCGGCGGATCGTACCAGGAATTGATCAGCACGAATTTCAGCCGCGCCTTCGGATTGACCGACTGCATGCCAAGCATGAAGGCGTTCAGCCCTTGCACCACTTCCGGCACCGGCACCGAACCGACATAGCCGGCCAGCCCGGCCTTGCTCAGCTTGCCGGCGATCACGCCTTGCACGTAGCGGCCTTGGTAGAACCGGATGTTATAGGTCGAGACGTTCGCCGCGCGCTTGTAGCCGGTGGCATGCTCGTAGAACACGCCTTTGTGCTTCTTGGCCGAGTTCAGCACGTAGTTCATGTAGCCGAACGAGGTGGCGAAGATCAGCTTGTGCCCCTGATTGGCGAGGTCGTTCAGCACTTTCTCCGAATCCGGACCTTCCGGAACGTTCTCGACGAAGGTGGTCGCGATCTTGTCGCCGAAATGCGCGACGCAGGCCTTGCGCGCGATGTCATGCTGGTAGGTCCAGCCGAAATCTCCCACCGGGCCGAGATAGATGAACCCGACCTTCAGCGGTGCCGCCGCGCGCGCCGGACGGATGACGGTGGGGATCGCCGATGCCAGGGCACCAACGCCGGCAAGGCGGGTGAAGTCACGTCGCAGCATACTGAACTCCATTGACCTGAACAGCATACGGGGTGGGGACAAGGCTGCGCCGGACGGTCGCGCAAGCCGGGCAGGATTGGGTACGGGCCGCTGAGTTTGTCGGCAGGGTTGGCGTTAAGGTTGCGGAAAGCAAACATCGTGCCATTGGTTCGGAAGCCGCATCGCTCATCGCCAGAACCCCTCGTGCACGGCGCGCGATTCGGCTTCAAGCAACGGGCCGGCGACCTCGATGGCGCGCTGTCCGGCAGCCAGCACGATGCGGCACGGCAGGTCCATCGTCAGGTTCTCGGGATGCGGGCCGATCAAGGCACGCAGTTCGCGTTCCGACAGGCCGTAGACGACGCGCCCGATGCCCGCCCAATAGGCGGCGCCGGCGCACATCGCGCAAGGTTCGGCGCTCGCATACATGGTGCAGCCGGCAAGGAAGTCGGCAGCATACCGCTTGCTCGCCTCGCTCATCAGCACGCGTTCGGCGTGCGCGGTCCGGTCGGCGGCGGCATGGGCATTGCCGGCCTCGATCAGCACGACGCCATCCGGGCCCACCAGGATCGCGCCGAACGGATGATTGCCCGCCGCCCGCGCCGCCCGCGCGACCGCGATGGCCAGGCGCAGATAGTGCTCGTCGGGCAGCGGCAACGCCGCGCTCAATAGGACACCCTGTCGGGCTTCTGCTGCCATTCCGCGAAGGCGGCAAACCCTTCCTCCGGCAACAGCCGCAGAGTCGGAATCGCACGCTGCTCCAACGGCAGCGGAATTTCGTGGTAGAGGAAATCGTCGCGGAATCCGATCAGCGCCGCGTCGTTGCGGTCGTTCGCGTAGTAGATGCGGTCCAGCCGCGCCCAGTAGATCGCGCTGAGGCACATCGGGCACGGCTCGCAACTGGTGTATATTTCGCATCCGGACAGATCGAAACGTTGCAGTGTCCGGCAGGCACGGCGGATCGCCACCACCTCGGCATGCGCGGTCGGATCGTTCTCCGAGGTCACCTGGTTGAAGCCTTCGGCAATGATGGCGCCGTCCCGCACGATCACCGCGCCGAACGGTCCGCCCTTGCCGCTGCGCATCATCTCCAGCGACAGCGCGATGGCCCGCCGCATGTGGGCTTCCCGTGTCATGCGCCGGCCTCGGCGGTCAGGTGGCAGGCTTTGCACGCCGCCTGATCCGCACAACTTTGCGCGGGCGGCGCGGTTGCGCCCGCGGCGTTACTCGCGGCGTGATCGGCCGCGCCGAGCCACTGCAGCATCTGCGCCGCGACCGAGATGGCAATCACTGCCGGCAGTTTTCCGCCGATGCCCGGCAGGCCGATCGGACAGACCAGGCGATCGATCGCGTCCGCGGGCAGGCCCCGCGCGGCCAGGCGACGGACGAAACGCGCCCGCTTGGTTGCCGAGCCGATCAGGCCGACCGCGGCAAGATCGTTGCGGGCCAGCGCCGCCGCGGTGATGGCGAAATCGATCTGATGGTCATGCGTCATCACCAGCACGAAGCTGTTTGCCGGCAGGTGGACGACATGGTCCGCCGGCTGCGCAAGGCAGCGCGCGGCGACGTTGGCGGGCAGCGCGGCGGGAAACGCATCCGGACGGGAATCGATCCAGGTAACGCGCATGGGCAGCTCGCCCAGCAGCCGCGCCAATGCGCGGCCGACATGACCGGCGCCGAACAAGGCGAGGTGCGGGCCGGCGGGCCGGAACGGTTCGAACAGGATGCTGACGTGACCGCCGCAGCATTGGCCCAGCGCCGGTCCCAGCGGAAAGTCGCGCGTCGCCGGCCCCGAACCGCGATCCAGCATGTCGCGGGCGGCATCGATGCAGACGAATTCCAGGTTGCCGCCGCCGATGGTGCCGAACAAGGCGTCGGGCGTGACCACCATCTTGCAGCCGGCCTCGCGCGGGGTCGATCCGCGGGCGGAAAGGATGGTGACCAGCACGCAGGTTTTGCCGGCGCGGTCGAGTTCACACAGCGCGTCGAGCCAGGGCTGCATCAGCGACGGCTTCGCGAAAGGCCGCGGCCCGGCCAGGCCACGGTCACCGGCAGCATGCGCGCCATTTCCACGACCCGCCGGCCCATCATTCCGCTGCCCTCGCTTCCGGCAACGCGTCGCCAATCCGGCGTTGCGCCACGGCGCGCAAGACCTGCTCCGGTGTCGCGGGTGCATCGAGATGCAGCCTCCCGCCGCCGGTGGCCGCGACCGCGTCCTTGATGGCGTGAAACACCGCAATGCCCAACATCAGCGGCGGCTCGCCCACTGCCTTGGAGCGGTAGATCGCGTCCTCATGATTGCGCCCCTTATGGTAGATCGCGACGTAGAATTGCGCCGGCACGTCGCCGGCGGCGGGGATTTTGTAGGTGGACGGCGCGTGCGTGCGCAGGCGGCCGGTGGCGTCCCACCACAGTTCCTCGCTGGTCAGCCAGCCCATGCCCTGCACGAAGCCGCCCTCGATCTGGCCAAGATCGAGCGCCGGGTTCAGCGATGCCCCGCAATCGTGCAGGATATCGACACGTTGCAAACGGTGTTCACCGGTCAAGGTGTCGATTTCGACCTCGGCCACCGCGGCACCGTAGGCGAAATAGTAGAACGGCCGCCCGCGCATCGTCTTGCTGTCGTAGTGGATCTTCGGCGTGCGGTAATAGCCGGTGGAAGACAGCGACACGCGTGAGCGGTGCGTCAGTTTCGCAGCCTCGGCGAAGCTCATTTCCTCGCCGCCGCCGCGCACCATGCCATCGGCGAAGACCAGCACATCGGCCGGCACGCCAAACGCCTCCGCCACCACATCGGCCATGCGCGCGCGGATCGCCTGCGCGGCGGCCTGCGCTGCCTTGCCGTTGATATCGCTGCCCGACGATGCCGCGGTGGGCGACGTGTTCGGCACTTTCGCGGTGCTGGTGGCGGTGATCTTCACCCGATCCAGCGCAATGCCGAATTCCGCGGCGACCACCTGCGCCACCTTGGTATAGAGCCCCTGCCCCATCTCGGTGCCACCGTGATTCAGCATCACGCTGCCGTCGGTATAGACATGCACCAGCGCGCCGGCCTGGTTCATCTGCGTCAGCGTGAAGGAGATGCCGAATTTCACCGGCGTCAGTGCAATCCCCCGCTTGATCCACCGGTTCTCCGCATTGAACGCCGCCACCTGCTCGCGCCGCGCGGCGTAATCGGCTTGCTCCGCCAGCTCGGCGACCAGTTCCGGGGCGATATTGTCTTCCACCGTCATGTCGTACGGCGTGACATTGCGCGACGCCTGGCCATAGAAATTGCACTGCCGCACCGTCAGCGGATCAAGCCCGAGATGCCGGGCGATCTCATCGATGACGTATTCGATGCCCATCATGCCCTGCGGCCCGCCGAAGCCGCGGAACGCGGTGTTGGACACGGTGTGCGTCTTGCAGCGGTGCGAGACGATGCGCGCGTTGTCGAGGTAATAGCAGTTGTCGGCGTGGAACATCGCCCGGTCGGCGATGGCGGCGGACAGGTCGGGCGAAAACCCGCATTGTGCCGCCTGCATGAAGTCGATGCCGAGGATGCGGCCCTCGGCATCGAACCCCACATCGTAGTCGATGCGGAAACCGTGGCGCTTGCCGGTCTGCACCATGTCGTCGTCGCGATCGAGCCGCAGCTTCACCGGCCGCCTGGCGCGCTGCGCCAGCAAGGCGGCAGCGGCGGCGATCAGCGAGGCCTGCGATTCCTTGCCGCCGAACGCCCCGCCCATGCGGCGGGTCTGGCATTCCACGCAGTGATCGGCAATTTTCAACGCGCGCGCGACGAGATGCTGCACTTCGGTCGGATGCTGGGTGGAACTCAGCACCAGCATGTCGCCGTCCTCGCCGGGAATGGCCATGGCGACCTGGCCCTCCAGATAGAAATGCTCCTGGCCGCCGATATCCAGCCGGCCCGACAGCCGGTGTGGCGCACGCGCCAGCGCGGCTGCCGCGTCGCCGCGCGTCATCACCTGGCTCGGCAGCACGAACGACTGCTGCTCCAGCGCGGCATCGACGGTCAGGATCGGGGGTAGCGGTTCGCATTCGACCACCGCGCGCGATGCGGCCTCGCGCGCCTGTGCAATGCTGCCGGCGGCTACGGCAAACAGCGACTGGCCGCAATATTCGATGATCCCGTCGGCAAAGATCGGGTCGCCGGGGAAGGCAGGACCGACATCATTCACACCAGGGACATCCGCCGCGGTCATCACTGCCGCGACGCCGGGCATCGCCGTCACGGCGGATACGTCCAGACGCGTGATCCGCGCATGCGCATGCTCGGACAGCCGCAGGAAGGCATGCAGCAGGCCCGGCGGTTCGGGCATGTCGTCGATATAAAGTGCCTCGCCGCTGACATGCCTGGCCGCGCTGTCATGGGCGACGCCGTTGCCGACCGGCGAGGGGCGGTTGATCGCGTTCATGCCGGCACCGCCAGCCGCGTGCGCGGCGCATCGGCCGACGCGGTCTCCAGGAAGAATTTATACAGCAGGTTGCGCGCGACCATGCCGCGATAGGCCGCGCTGGCGCGCATGTCGGAGATCGGCGCGAACTCCGCGTCCAGCGTGTGCATCGCGGTGCGCAGCGCGGTCTCGGTCCAGCGCTGGCCGATCAGCGTTTGCTCCGTATTGCGCGCGCGGGCGGGCGTTGCCGCCATGCCGCCCAGGCCGATGCGGATGTCGCGCACGCGCCCGTCAGCAATCTGCAGGCGGAATGCGGCACAGACGGCGGAGATATCCTGGTCGAAGCGTTTCGCCACTTTATAGCAGCGGAACTCCCAGTCGGGCTGCGGCAGCGGCACGTCGATGCGCTCGATGAATTCACCGGGTTCCAGCGCGGTACGGCGATAGCCGAGGAAGAAATCTTCCAGCTTCAGCGCACGCTGGCCGCCGTCGCGGCGCAACAGCAGCGTTGCATCCAGGGCGATCAGCACCGGCGTTGCGTCACCGATCGGCGAGGCGTTGCCGATATTGCCGCCGATGGTGCCGCGATTGCGGATCTGCCGCGAGCCGAGCCGGCGCAGCAGCAGGCCGAAATCCGGATACAATGCCTCCAGCGCGCCGAGTGCATCCTCATAGGTGGCGGCGGCGCCGATCCGCAGCATGCCGCCGGTTTGCTCGATATGCGCGAGGTCCGGGATGGTATCCAACGCAACGATCGCCGGCAGGTGGCGGTGCTGCTTGGTCACCATCAGGCCGACATCGGTACCACCGGACAGCAGCAGCGCATCGGGGTGCCGCGACAGAATCGCGGCCAGCGCGTCGATCGAGCGGGGGGCATGGTAGCTCTGACCGTCATGCTGCAACACCAGCGGTTCGGCCGTGTCCAGCGCGGCCAGTTGCGCGGCGGCCTCGCGCGTGTCGGTTGCGCTCGGCACGGCGCAGGCATCCAACGCCGCATCGACGATCGGGCGATAGCCGGTGCAGCGGCACAGATTGCCGGCCAACGCCTCGTTCGCTGTTGCGCGATTGATCGGATTGCCCGCCGCGTACAGTGCGAACAACGACATGACGAAGCCGGGCGTGCAGAAGCCGCACTGGCTGGCGTGGCGGTCCACCATCGCCTGCTGCACCGGATGCAGCGTGCCATCGGCGCCGCGCAAATGCTCCACCGTCAGCACCTGCTTTCCGTCCAGCGCCGGCAAGAACAGGATGCAGGCGTTGACGGCGCGATAGCGGACGGTGTCGCCATGGGGTTCGCCGAGCACCACGGTGCAGGCGCCGCAATCGCCTTCCGCGCAACCTTCCTTGGTGCCGCACATATGCTCGACGATGCGGAGATACTCGAGAACAGTGAGTGTGGGACTGAGATCGCGCAGGCTGCGCGGATCGGAACCAAGCAGGAAGCGGATGTCTCTGCGCACGGCCGTTAGCCGGGCCGGACGGAGTGGATGCTGCGATGATGCCGCCAACGTCGCCGCGCCAAGGCGTCACCCCCTGCTATGCTCAAGCCTCCGGCAGCGTAGGTATAAAGCGGCGCACGGCGCAACCGGTTTCACGGTGTCGTGGGTAATTTTTTAAGCGACACGCTTGGTGTAGTACAGATAATAGGCCCACCGAGGTCTATTTGTAGGCAATTGCCTATAATGCGGTGAGGGCAACGACAGCGGCAGCTCCGACGCTGCCGCCGTGGGCGCCGATCGCAGGCAGTGGGCACGGGCATGCCGGCGCGTCGGGGCCGGTGCCAGGCAGAGTCCGGCGCATTAACGGCGGCCACAACAGGCAAATCGGCGCGCTGCGCACCGCCTCGCCTGGGCGGATGCGGTGGCCCGCCGTGCATCGATTGCTGGCACGCCGTTTGCTTGGCCGAACGCTGCAAATCTGCACCAAACGTCACAACCGGGGGTCCATGATCACTATCCCCGCCGAACCATACCCGTTCGAATTTGATCCCGCGCACGCCGCGCTGCTGATCATCGACATGCAGCGCGATTTCCTCGAACCGGGCGGCTTCGGCGAGATGCTCGGCAACGACGTGTCCCAGCTTCGCCGCACCATCGAACCCAATCGCCGTCTGCTTGCCGCCTGGCGCGCCGCCGGCCTGATGACCATGCACACGCGCGAGGGCCATCGTCCCGACCTCGCCGACCTGCCGCATGCCAAGAAAATCCGCGGCCGCAGCGCCACCTGCATCGGCGACGCCGGCCCGATGGGCCGCATCCTGGTGCGCGGCGAAGCCGGCCACGACATCATTCCCGAACTCTATCCCGCCCCCGGCGAGCCGGTGATCGACAAGCCCGGCAAGGGCGCGTTCTTCGCCACCGACCTGCACGCGATTTTGCAGAACCGCGGCATCTCGCAACTGGTGGTCACCGGCGTCACCACCGAGGTCTGCGTCAACACCACGGTGCGCGAGGCGAACGACCGCGGCTACGACTGCTTCGTGCCCCAGGACTGCGTCGGCTCGTATTTCCCGGAATTCCAGGAGATGGGCCTGAAGATGATCAAGGCACAGGGCGGCATCTTCGGCTGGGTCGGCCAGGGCGGCGACGTGGTCGCGGCACTGCAAGGCGTATCCGCATAAAGCAGCAACGACGGAGGGTGGGATGAGCGCGACCGCGGCATTCAAGCCGAAACTCTGGGTCCCGGGCGATTGGAATGCCTTGTTCGGCTTCGGAACCAACATCCTGGTGAACGTGCTGGTGCTGACCGGCCTGCTGCGCTTCGTCCTCAAGATGCCGGACGCGCTGGTGTTCGGCCGCATCCTGCCGGCACTCGGCCTGATGCTGTGCCTGAGCACCTGCTATTATGCGTACCTCGCCTATCGCCTGGCCAAGCGTACCGGCCGCACGGATGTCTGCGCATTGCCGTCCGGCATCAGCGTGCCGCACATGTTCGTCGTCACCTTCGTGGTGATGCTGCCGATCCTGCTCAAGACGCACGATCCGATGGAAGCATGGTCGGCGGGCCTCACCTGGGTGTTCGTGCAGAGCTTCGTGCTGATGGCCGGCGGCTTCATCGGCCCCTATGTGCGCCGGATCACCCCGCGCGCGGCGTTGCTCGGGTCGCTGGCCGGCATCTCCATCACCTTCATCTCGATGAGCCCGGCCGCGCAGGTGTTCTCCACGCCGGTGATCGGCGTGGTGTGCTTCGCGGTGATCCTGGCAAGCTGGTTCGGCGGGGTGAAATATTTCGGCGGCGTGCCGGGCGGCCTGGTGGCAATCGCCGTCGGCACGATCATCGCCTGGGTCTCGAACATATTCGGTCTCGACTACGGCGGCCTCACCGTCGCCAAAATGCTGGGGTCGGTGTCGAATTTCGGATTCTCCTTCCCGATCCCGGCGGTGGAGCACGTGTTCGGCGGATTCAAATATTTCGGCATCATCCTGGTCACCGCCATCCCGTTCGGCATCTACGACCTGATCGAGGCGCTGGACAACGTGGAGAGCGCCGCCGCCGCCGGCGATCCGTTCCCCACCACGCGCGTGCTGACCGCCGACGGCGTGATCAGCCTGATCGGCTGTCTGCTCGGCAATCCGTTCATCAACGCGGTGTATATCGGCCATCCCGGCTGGAAGGCGATGGGCGGCCGGATGGGCTATTCCATGGTGACCGGCATCGTCGTGCTGATCCTGACCTGGTTCGGCATCATCTCGGTGCTGATGGCGGTGATCCCGGTCGTCGCGATCCTGCCCATCCTGCTCTACATCGGCATGCTGATCGGCTCGCAGGCGTTCCAGGAATCGCCGCACCGGCACGCACCGGCCATCGTGCTGGCGCTGCTGCCGCAGCTCGCGGCCTGGGGCAAGACGCAGATCGACAACGCACTGGGTGCGGCCGGCACCAGCGCGCACGCGATCGGCGATGCGAAGCTGGCGCAGGTGGGCGTGCTTTACAAAGGCCTGGAGACGATGGGCGGCGGCGCGACGCTGGCGGGCATCATCCTGGGCGCGATCACCGTGTTCATCATCGACCGCCAGTTCGAGAAGGCCGCGGCATTCGCCCTGGCCGGCACCATCCTGACGTTCTTCGGCTTCATCCACGGCGAGGCGATCGGCATCGGCAGCTCGCCCGAGGTCGCCGTGGGATATCTCGCGGTCGCCGGCGCGTTGTTCGTACTGGCGAAATATGCCGAGTTCCATCCGCTGCCCGCCGAGACCGTGCACCACGCGGTGGAAGCGGATTAGCCATCGCACGGATCGGGTGCCGTGCAAAACCTCTCCCGCGAGCAGCCGCGGGAGAGGTTTTCGTTTCAGCTACCGCGATAGGTCGAATAGCCGAACGGCGACAGCAGGAGCGGGATGTGATAGTGCGCGGACGCCTCGGTGACGCGGAAGCGGATCGGCACCAGATCGTAGAACCCTTCCGCGTGGTCGTCGTGCGACGAACGCCAGGCGCCGACATCGAACACGATCTCGTAAACGCCGGGCCGCAGCGCATTGCCGAGCAGCAGCGGCGCATCGCAGCGGCCATCCGAATTCGTGTGCCGGGTGGTCAGCAGCGTGCGCGCCTCGCCCTCGATCCGGTACAGGCCGAGCGGCATGGACGCTGCGGGCATTCCGCGTGCCGTGTCCAGCGCGTGCACGGTCAGTCGGCCTGTGGGTTCATCCGGCATTGGCATCTTCCACCAGCAGATCGTTCAGGCGAAACCGCGCGATCTTCGCAACTTCGGCCAGCGCCGTTTCCTGCTCTTGCGCCGGCGCGTTGTGCATGCGGGTTTGCAAAGCGGCAAGGATCGCACCGTGATTGCGCTGGCCCCGAACAGCGATGATGAAGGGAAAGCCGAAGCGGGCACGATAGGCGTGATTGAGCGCGCTCAGCACCGCGCTTTCATCGGCGGCGAGGCGATCGAGGCCGATCCCGGCTTGCTCGGATGCCGATGCCGCGGTCAGCGGCGTGCCCTTCGCCGGCGCCAGCATCGGGTGTGCCTGCAGCAGCCGGATCTGTTGCTCCGATCCGGCATCAGCCACCGCGCGCAGCATCGCCGCGTGCAGCTCGGCGATCGAACCGAACGGGCGCGAGCGATACGCAGCCCGTGCCACCCACGGCGAATGCTCGAAAATGCCGCCGAGCAATGCGGCGAACGCCTGCGCGTCCAGGTCGTTGAGGGCGGCTATGCCGTATTCCGGCCCCGGCACGATCAGTTCACCTGCGAGCCATGGGCGATCCAGGCGCCCAGCGCACCGCGTTCGGCCTGGGTGATGCGCGTGATGTTGTTCAGCGGCATGGCGTGAGTCTTCACGGCCTGGGCATAGATCTGCGACGACAGTAGCGCGATCTGCGCCGGCGTATCGAACATCACGCCCTTCGGTGCCTGGGAAAAGCCGGGATAGGTGGGATGCGCGGAATGGCAGACATGGCAGCGCTGTTGGACGATCTGTTGCACCTCGGCGAAGGTGGCTGGCAGGGCGGCCGTGCCGGCGGGCGCGGTTGCCGGCGCGGACTGACCGAACAAGGTCAGCAGCATCGCGACGAACACCGGCACGGCCGCGGCCGGCCACAGCCGCCAATCCGGTGCCTTGCCGGTGTGCATGGTGTTGAACCAGTGCCGCACCAGGAAGCTGGCGATGAAAACGCATGCCAGCACCAGCCAGTTCCACTTGGTCTCGTAGGTGAACGAGTAGTGGTTGGACAGCATGGTGAACACGACCGGCAGGGTCAGGTAGTTGTTGTGAATCGACCGCTGCTTCGCCTGATAGCCCCAGATCGGGTCCGGTTCGCGGCCGGCGAGCAGTGCGTCGACGGTTTTGCGCTGATTGGGAATGATGATGACGAAGACGTTCGCCACCATGATCGACCCGACCAGCGCGCCGACCTGGATGAACGCGCCGCGGCCGGAGAACAGATGGGTGTAGCCGTAGGTGATCAGCACCAGCAGTACGAAGCCGGTCAGGGCGAGGCGGCCGGTCTCGCGGCCGATCCAGGAGCGGCACAGCGCATCATAGGCGAACCAGCCGGCCAGCAGGGAGAACGCCGCCAGCGGCACCGCGTCGAACGGACTGATATTGGCGACCGAGGTATCGATCAGATAGAGGCTGGGGTTCGCATAGTACATCAGCACCAGCAGGATGAAGCCGAAGATCCAGGTGGAATAGGCTTCCCATTTGAACCAGGTGAGGTGCGCCGGCAGGAATTCGGGAGCAACTGTATATTTCTGGATCTGATAGAAGCCGCCGCCATGGACCTGCCAGGCCTCGCCGCTGACGCGCCGGTCCAGCCGCTGGTCCGGCTTCAGGCTGGCGTCGAGCGCGATGAAATAGAACGACGAACCGATCCAGGCGATGCCCGCCACCACATGGGTCCAGCGGACAACCAGGCTGATCCAATCGAGCACCATGCTCCAGTCAATCAGCGAGTACGGCCACAGCATGTCTGGTCTGTCTCACGCCGTTGGTGCGGCAGGCGGGCACGGCCCCGCGCAATGATAGTGATTGCGCGGGGCAGGGTCCATCGATCCGTTACCCGCAATGCGCGGTCAGAAGTGGATTTCGATGCCGATCGTCGGCGCCACCTGCTCCGAGCCGGACACTTTGTCGCTGTTGCCGAACTTATGCTCCCACAGCTCGACGGCGAGGTAGATGTCGGGCTTGTGGGGCTTGTTGAACGCCAGCGAGCCGACATCCAGCGAGAGCTCCGGCCGGGCCAGGATTTCGGTATAGGTCTGGTTGCCGAACCCGTCCTTGCCCTTGGGTCCGACGACGTTCATGAAGCCCTTGAAGTCCAGCGGCAGGCCGGTGAGGCCCTTCAGGCTGTAGAACCATACGAATTCGGCTTCGGGCGCCGGATCGAAGCTGACGGGGCCGCCGACACCGCAGGCTGTGGGGCAGTCCGAGAACCCGTTATGGTTCCATTCCTTCGAAATATGCACGCCGACGTTGAGGAACCCCGGACCCAGGTCGAAGTGAAAGTTCGGCCCGGCCACGAACAATTTCTTATTCGGCGCGAAGGCGGTGTTCTCTGATTCAAGGTCGCCGCCGATCTCAAAATTGATCGCGGATATCGGGCCGAACTTGGTGCTGATGCCGAAGAGCTTGTCGGGGCTGAGCTGGGCGCGGTACACCGCGTAGAACTCGGTCGAACCGCCGGTCGAGTTCAGGGCCGGCTCGTTCGGGTTGGACAGCAGCGCATCGACGTTGAAGAAGTTCGTGCCGTAATCCCACACGTCGAAATGGCCAACGTTGAAGATCACCTTGTTCACGTCGCGCGAGCCCTTTTCACCGCCCACGTTGGCGACGAATTCCTGATCGCGGACGCCGATCGAGGTATCGCTGAAGCCCTGTGCCCGGGCCTGCGTGGCGGTCACCGCCAGGGCCGCCGCGAATAGCCAGTATCTCAGTTTCATGTCGGTTCCTTTTGTTGTTACAGGCCAGGCAGCGCCGACTGCTGCTTCCTATGCGTTCGCCCCTTGTCGCGCGTCGTCATCGGTGTGATGGCGAGTCCCGTTGCGTGAGTCCGGCAGTCATTGATGGATGCTGACCGTTGCTGTTGCAGAAATGTTGCACAGCAAGCGACATGCCATGCCTGGCGCGGCGGCATCTGTTGCCGCCACGTTCCGAACCGGTCGTGGCAATGCTGCAACAGCCGCGCACGTTACCGCGCGATCGTATCGCTGCGCGGCATCGGAACGATGGAACTGCCCGGAGATTGGGCAGCCGTGTGCCGGGGATGATCGCGCGGGATTGCCGGCCCGTCCCGAGCGGTGTCGCGGATGCGAACAGGCCGAAAAATGATATGACGCATATGTGAACTGATCGGCACCATGACGTGAGCAATTGCCCATAAGATCGGCATAAATGTTGCTCGCCTCGAATGCAGCCGGGAACAAGCCGACGGCCGCCCCAGGCTGTCCTATGGCATGTGACTTGCTTGCAGATCGTTGCCACGCGCGAACGCGTTGCCACGCACCAACGCGTTGCCACGCGCGAACGCATCGATCCCGCAACGCAGCCGATGCGGCCGCATCGCTGCCTGGCCCGCAACGTCCAATGATCCCGCCGGCATTCCGCCGGCCGCAAACCGGAGCCCTGTCGCATGCTGCATAATCGAGGCCTGTCGCGTCGTTCTGTCCTTGGAGGCCTCGGCGTCGGCGCTTCCGCTCTCGCCGCCGGCACCGCGCTGCCGCTGCAGCCGGCCGAAGCCAAAACGCTGGTGGTCGGCTTCATCTATGTCGGCGCGAAGGACGATTACGGCTACAACCAGGCGCATGCCGAAGCCGCGGCCATGCTGAAAAAGACGGCAGGCCTGAAAATCGTCGAAGAAGAAAAAGTGCCGGAAACCGACGACGTCCAGAAGACCATGGAGAGCATGATCCAGCTCGACGGCGCCACCCTGCTGTTCCCCACCAGCTTCGGCTATTTCGATCCGTACATGCTGCGCATGGCCACGAAATATCCGAAAATCCAGTTCCGCCACTGCGGCGGCCTGTGGACCGACAAGGATCCGAAGAATGCCGGATCCTATTTCGGCTACATCAGCATGTGCCAGTACCTGAACGGCATCGCCGCCGGCCACGCCACCAAGACCAAGAAGCTCGGCTTCGTCGCCGCCAAGCCGATCCCGCAGGTGCTCGAGAACATCAACAGCTTCGCGCTCGGCGCACGCAGCGTGCATCCCGACATCACCACCACGGTCATCTTCACCGGCGACTGGTCGATGCCGGTGAAAGAGGCCGAGGCCGCCAACAGCCTCGCCGACCAGGGCATCGACGTGATCACCTGCCACGTCGACGGCCCTAAGGTGATCATGGAAACCGCCGAGCGCCGCGGCATCTATTGCTGCGGCTACCACGCCAACCAGTCCAAGCTGGCACCGAAGGGCTACCTCACCGGCGCCGAGTGGAACTGGATCACCGTCTACCGGATGTTCACCGGCGAGATGATGGCCGGCAAGCCGCTGCCCAATTTCGTGCGCGGCGGCCTGAAGGAGAACTTCGTGAAGATGTCGCCCTACGGACCGGCACTGTCCGCCGCCGGGCGCAAGAACGTCGATACGGTGAAGGCACAGATCCTGAAAGGCGATTTCTCGGTGTTCAAGGGCCCGATGAAGGACAACAAGGGCAACATGGTGATCCCCGCCGGAAAGGCCTATCTCGAAACGGCGATCGAGCTCGAATCGATGAATTACCTGGTGGAGGGCGTGAACGGCGCGATTTCCTGATCGGCGCGTGCCATGAGCGAGGCTGGCGCCATCGCGGTCGCCGTCACAGGAGCGGAGGAAAAACGGCCGGCGGGGGATCGCACCTACCCGCTGCGGCGGGCATTGGAAGCCCTGTTGGCCCCATTGCTCGCCCTCGGCGCCGCCGTCGTACTGTTCTGCATCTTCCTGCTCGCGCTGGGCCAGTCGCCGTCGGACTTTCTCGACGTGATCTGGCTCGGTGCGTTCGGCAGTTGGTTCTCGATCCGCAATACGCTGCAGCACGCCGCGCCGCTGCTGCTGACCGCGCTGTGCGTGGCGCTGCCGGGACAGCTTGGCCTGGTCATCATCGGCGGCGAGGCGGCCGTGGTGCTGGGCGGTCTTGCCGCCACGGTTGCCGGCCTGCCGCTGGTGCATACCGATCCGATCATCGTGCAGGCCGCGATGGCGGTGGCGGGCGCCGGCGTCGGTGCGCTGTGGATCGGCATCAGCGGCGCGTTGCGCGCGCGGCTGGGCGTGAACGAAACCATCGCCAGCCTGGTGCTGGCCTATATCGGGTTGGCCATCTTCAACCACCTGGTCGAGGGCGTGCTGCGCGATCCCGCCAGCCTGAACAAGCCGTCCACCTATGGCATCGGCGATGCCAACATGATGGGCAATGTGCCGTTCCTCGACGTTCATCCCGGCATTCCCGTCGGCATCGCGGCCTGCGTGCTGTGCTGGGTGCTGATCTACCGCACCAGCTTCGGCTTCGCCGCGCGTGTCACCGGCGGTAACATCAGGGCCGCGCAGTTGCAGGGCCTGCCGGTGTCGCGGCTGATCATCCTGTCCTGCGCGCTCGGCGGTGCCTGCGCCGGATTGGCCGGCATGATCGAAGTCGCCGCGGAATACGGCCGCGCGAACGCGTCGCTGAACGCGGGCTACGGCTATACCGGCATCCTGATCGCGTTCCTGGCGCGCTTCAATCCGCTGGCGATCATGCCGATGGCGGTACTGCTCGGCGGGCTGAACGCGGCGGGCGGGCTGATGCAGCGGCGCATGGACCTGCCGGACGCCACGGTGCAGGTGCTGCAAGGCATGATCTTCGTCGCGATCCTGACCAGCGACACGTTGTACGGACGGTTCAAATGGTTCCAGCCGCGCGGCTAGTCACCTCTCCCGCTGTGCGGGGTTGCGCCGCGAAGCGGACCAACGCGAGATGCGAAGCATCGAGGGTGAGGGTGATCGGGTCGGCACGCTATAAGTTTGTACCGACCCGATCACCCTCACCCTCGTCGCTAACGCGCCTCGCGTTGGTCCGCTTCGCGGCCCAACCCCGCGGCGCTGGCGAGGTATTATTATGACCCCCGCCGCCACCGTTGCGACCGCGATGCTCGCCGGCAGCCTGCGCGTCAGCACGCCATTCCTGTTCGTTTCGATCGGCGAATGCCTGACCGAGAAATCCGGCCGCATCAACCTCGGCAACGAGGGCGTGCTTGTGCTCGGTGCCATGGTCGCCTACGCCACGTCATACGAAACCGGCAGTCCCTGGCTCGGCCTTGTCGCCGCCGCCATCGCCGGCATGCTGTTGGGCGGCCTCCACGGCGCCGTGTGCTCCCTGGCCCGAGTCAACGACGTGGCCATGGGCATCGCCATCATGCTCGCCGGCACCGGCATCGCCTTCTTCTTCGGCAAGCCCTACGTGCAGCCCAGCGCGCCCCTGCTCCCCGGCATCCATCTCGGCTTCTGGGCACAGTCCAAGGATGTGGCCTACGCCCTCACCGTCAGTCCCCTGTTCTTTTTGGGCATCGCCGCCGCACTGGTCATGCACTGGTGCTTCCGGGCAACGCGCATCGGCCTGCGCATCCGCATCGTCGGCGACAGCCAGGACGCGGCCCTCGCGCTCGGCCTGCCGATCGACCGCACCCGCTTCCTCGCCACCGCGGTCGGCAGCGGCCTCGCCGGAATCGGCGGCGCGTTCCTCTCGCTGTATTATCCCGGAAGCTGGAACGAAGGCCTGTCATCCGGCCAGGGCCTGATGGCCGTCGCGCTCGTGGTGTTCGCGCGCTGGAACCCGATCTACTGCATCTATGCATCGCTGTTGTTCGGCGCCGCCGGAGCGCTCGGCCCATCCTTGCAAACCATCGGCATCACCTGGGGCTACTACCTGTTCTATGCCGCGCCCTACGTTATCACCTTGGTCGTGCTGGTGATCGCCGCACGCGGCGGACGATCCCTCGCCGGCATGCCCGGACAACTCTCGATCGGACGCTGACCATGCCAACCATCGAAGCCGACCCCTATGCTTGGCCCTATGACGCGTCGCTCGCGCCGCACAACACCGCGCTGATCGTCATCGACATGCAGACGGATTTCTGCGGCGTCGGCGGTTACGTCGACAAGATGGGCTACGACCTGTCGCTGACCCGCGCGCCGATCGGGCCGATCTCCCGCGTGCTGGCCGCGCTGCGTGAGCGTGGCTACCACATCTTCCACACGCGCGAGGGCCATCGCCCCGACCTCTCCGACCTGCCCGACAACAAACGCTGGCGGTCGCGCCGCATCGGTGCCGGCATCGGCGACGACGGCCCCTGCGGCCGCATCCTGGTGCGCGGTGAACCCGGCTGGGACATCATTCCGGAACTCGCCCCGCGCCCCGGCGAAATCATCATCGACAAGCCCGGCAAAGGCAGCTTCTGCGCCACCGACCTGGAACTGATCCTGCGCACCCGCGGCATCGTCAACATCATCCTGACCGGCATCACCACCGATGTCTGCGTGCACACTACCATGCGCGAAGCCAACGATCGCGGCTTCGAATGCGTGCTGCTGGAAGACTGCTGCGGCGCGACCGATGCCGGCAACCACGCTGCCGCCCTGAAGATGATAAAGATGCAGGGCGGCGTGTTCGGCGCCGTCAGCGACAGCACCAAGTTCCTGGCGGGCCTGCCGTGAACGACGCCGCCGCGTTCCCCTCGGACCATCACGCCACCCGCGCGATCGGCGTCGAGGCCATCGGCATCGGCAAGCGCTTCGGTTCGTTCCAGGCGCTGGCCGACGTGTCGCTGAAGGTGCGGCCGGCCAGCGTGCACGGCCTGCTGGGCGAAAACGGTGCTGGCAAGTCGACGCTGGTGAAATGCCTGCTCGGCTACTACCGCGCCGACGAAGGCTCCTTCCTGGTGAACAATCACGAGGAAACCATCGCCCGTCCCGCCGATGCCGACGCGCTCGGCCTCGGCATGGTGTATCAGCATTTCACCCTGGTGCCGTCGATGACGGTGGCGGAAAACCTGGTGATGTCGCGCGCCGACGTGCCCGCGGTGATCGACTGGCGGGCGGAGCAAAAACGCCTCGCCGAGTTCATGCGGCGCATGCCGTTCCAGGTGCCGCTGAATGCACAGGTTGGCACGCTGGCAGCCGGCGAACGGCAGAAGACCGAGATCATCAAGCAGCTCTATCTCGAACGCCGCTTCCTGGTGCTGGACGAGCCGACATCGGTGCTGACGCCGCAGGAAGCCGTGGAAATGCTCGGCCTGGTGCGCGAGCTGGCGCATTCCGGCCAGCTCACCATCGTCATCATCACGCACAAGCTGAAGGAAGTGGCGCAGTTCGTCGATGAAGTGACGGTGCTGCGCCGCGGCCGCGTGGCGGGCAGCGGCGCGGTGCGCGATCTCGGCCCCGATGACCTGACCGCGATGATGATCGGCGAGCCGCACGCGCCGGAAAATCCGCAACGCGTGGGTGCGCCGGCGCCGGAGATCCGCCTCGATGTGCAGGCGCTGGTCACCGCGGCCGACAAGGGCCGCAAAGGCCTCGATGTGCAGGCGCTGAAAGTGCACGCGCACGAGATCGTCGGCGTCGCCGGCGTGTCCGGCAACGGCCAGAAGGAATTGCTGGAAGTGCTCGGCGGCCAGCGCCCCGCGGAAAGCGGCGCGATCGTCGTTGACGGCGCCGGCTATGGCGCCACACGGAACGAATCCCAGGACCATGCCGTGCGCGTGCTGCCTGAGGAGCCGTTGCGCAACGGCTGCGTGCCGCCGATGACCGTGGTGGACAACCTGGCATTGCGCAGCTTCGATCGCTCGGCCGAGGGCAACAAGCGCCAGTGGCTCGATCGCGGCGCGATGGCGGCGCGGGCGCGGGACATGATCGCGGCCTACGGTATCCGCGCGCCGTCACCGCAAGTGCCGATCGGTGTGCTGTCGGGCGGCAACGTGCAGCGCTGCGTGCTGGCGCGGGAACTGGACGGCGACGTGCGCCTGCTGATCGTCGCCAACCCGTGCTTCGGCCTCGACGTGAAGGCCGTCGCGGAAACCCGCGCGCGCATCATGGCGGCGCGCAATGCCGGCACCGCCGTGCTGCTGATTTCCGAGGATTTGGACGAGATCCTGGAACTCGCCGATCGCATTGTCGTGATGCGCGAGGGTCGCATTTCAGCCGAGATGCCCGGGGCCGGTGCCGATCCGCAGGTGATCGGCCGGCATATGCTGGGGCACGAATAGGACGAAACCCTCGTTGCCACGAGGCGTTTAGCCGCGGCGGCGCCAGGCGCCCCCCGCGATCGCCCGGTCGCGGGCAGCTGGCGCCGGCCGGCACTTCACGGGCCTGTGCACAGGTGATGCACCCGCCGCGAGGGTAGCGCCCGCTTCGCGCGGAACCAAATAGCGGTGGTGGATTGGGGTGCCGCGCTTCGGCGGCGTTCCGCAATCATCAAGGAGAGACTGACATGAAGGCATTGATTTTGGCGGCGATTGCCGCGCTGGGGCTGGGAATTGGCGCGGCTTACGCGCAGACGCTGACGCCGCCGGACACGCAGCACTGGGCCGCGGCCGCGCCGAGCCACACCGACCATCGGTAAGGGCTGGCGGGCAAACAGGTGTTTCTTCTGGAGCGCCTGCCGAGCATGCTGGGTCACGGTGGGCGAAGGCGAGCCATCCACGATTCGTCTGCTGTACGCTGCAAAGCCGTGGATGGTGCGCCTGCGCCACTGGTGTCCGGCACAAATTTTGCTGGAAACGGCACAACTATCGCTTGTACGGCTGCATGGCATCGATTCTACTCGAGGGAGACGTTCGCCAACGTTCCCACCGCCGAGAGAGCCGATGCC
>Ga0335072_10001233_pt1 | contig 42411 bp, 42 predicted proteins | sample Lox_Sample_21_FD_206725 | JGI IMG/M metagenome (GOLD analysis project Ga0335072, IMG submission 206725) | Soil microbial communities from Loxahatchee National Wildlife Refuge, Florida, United States - Lox_Sample_2.1 | ecosystem: Environmental > Terrestrial > Soil > Wetlands | place: USA... | reverse complement strand
CGGCGCTGGCAAAGGCAATCGCCAAGGTCAAAGAGCTCGTACCATATGGTCCTAGTATCTCGACGGTCAAATGCGATGTCAGCAAAGAAGCCGACGTCCAAGCCATGGTCGAGTCGCAAGATGAGTTCGGTGGAATCGATATAATGTTCAACAACGCCGGCATAATGCACGCAGATGATGCCGACGCGATCAACACACCCGACAAAATCTGGGATTTGACTCATAACATCAACGTCAAGGGCGTCTGGTACGGCTGCAAGCATGCGGTATTGTCAATGCGCCGTCACAAGAAACGCAACGGCTCCATCATCAATGTTGCAAGCTTCGTGGCACTGATGGGTGCTGCCACACCCCAGCTAGCATACACAGCATCGAAAGGTGCGGTTCTAGCAATGACCCGCGAATTGGCAATCGTACATGCCAAGGAGAACATCCGCTTCAACGCACTCTGTCCTGGTCCGCTCAACACGCCACTCTTGCAAGACTGGCTTGGCGATGACCAGGCGAAGAGACAGAGGCGGGAGATCCACTTTCCGATGGGAAGGTTCGGCGAGGCTGTCGAGCAGGCTCAGGCAGTCCTCTTCTTGGCCAGCGACGAGAGCAGCTTCGTGAACGGGACAGACTTCGTTGTTGACGGCGGAATGTCACGGGCTTACGTCACAGCGGAAGGTCCTGCCACGGTAGGACCCCAGAACTTCGCAAGATAAGGTGGTCCGCCAATATTGCCTCGCTTATCGGCAAAACTTATGAAGTGCGAATATTTACGAAGGGATCAGCAACTCTCATGGCGTCGTTTTAGTGAGGTTGTTATTGGATCTGAGCGTGTTTAGGCTTCTCCGCCTGCCTAGAAAGGGTATCTAGAATTTTGCTCAGGCGCTGCTAGGCTCCAAGACCGTTGTGTTAGACACAGTTTCTAGGGTAAGAAGTTGATTGCTTGGATAGATTTGCTTCCAAAGCTTTTGCATTTGCAATTTTTACATTATCAACTTCCGCGGAGCAGCCAATGCGCTCATTGTTCGTCACATCGAATACTCATCCATCTAGCATCCAAGAACAGTTGGAAGAGAATGCAAATCGTGCGCGGGCGATGGATTTCCTTTGTCTTCGGACTAATTTTCGTACTTCTGATCACGTCTTCAGAGTAGCGAAAATAGTACCTGTCGTTTCTTTGAGGCAGTCCGAGTCTCGAACTCTTTCTTTATTTACGACGATGAATACCAGAATAGCAACCGTGTGGGATAATAAGAGGTCGAGTCGACTTTTGCGCGGTTTGCTACTCTCCTTGGCTCCTACTTTTCAATTTTGTGTCGTTCGCGGACTTTTCTTGCTCTATTCTGACTTCGTGCCCCTCAACGACTTTTCGCTCTCAAATTGTTTTATGCAGCTGCAGATTATCTGCGAGAGGCAATGGCAATCAGGAGATCCGCTAGAAATCTAGCAGGAAAAGCGGAAACGAAGACAGCTAGAAAGTCAGGGAGAAAATACAAGACGAGTCCGACGCCGCCACCTGGGCTACCGCTAACCCATGGCTCATTCCTGCGTGACGCGAACGGCTATTTGCAACGTATCTATACTGCTGTCGATCAGATTTACAGACGTGGACGAACCAAGCCGAATACACCGCATCTAGTCACCAATACCATCATCCGAGCCCGTTGTGCACAAGCTCTAACAGATCTTTCATGTAACGATAGAGCGGCATACCTAGCTGCGATTGCGAGGGCTAGCCCTTCTCTTGACGGCCGAGTGAAAGCCATTGCTGAAAATTTGCAAAAGATGGGCCAAGAGCATATCATCTGGCAGCGGTTCTCCGCCTTTGTGGACCGCTTTGGGTTTCTCTTACTATCTATTTGTGCCTACTCCAAGTCGTTCCGGTTCCTTCTTGAGCATGCTGATCTAAGTAATCAAAACCGAGGTCTGTGGCGAGATCTGAGCGATTTGATCGAAAGTCATGCTCACAGCATCGAGCTATATGCTTGTACACGAGGTTTGGACTGGAACACGCCTCTGACAGAAGGCAGTCACGATTGGAACCAGCTAATTTGCCGATCTCTGCATGATATTTTGGATGAGCACGGTACTTTTACGGAAACTCCGGTTCTCAGTATCAGCGACGCGGAATATCGCATGCGGCATGAGCTTCCGGAGAAGATTGGTCATTACCACGAATGGGTTGTGTCCTCGGAGTACAGGACAGCGTACAATCCTGAGCTGACGTACCGCACTGCAAAGGGTAAAAGCAGTCGATTAGTGACAGAACGACAGTTGAATATCGACGCCTCAGTCATCCTGGATAAACCAGTTTGGGTCAATCGAAAAAAGTGGCCGGTCGATGACCCGCGATATCGAGGCCCCCTAAGCGACGCATGTGAAGTTTGTCTTGAAGTTACCGATCACGCAACGCTGACCAGAGAAGATTGCGGGCATACTCTAGATAACTTGTGTGCAGTCAAAGAAGGCGGAATCAGGAAAGGCAATATCGCGAAAGCTTCCTCCAGAGTCGAACTCTTACAATACCCAGGTAGAGGTATCGGAGTCCGAGCCCTGAAGGCGTTTCGGGCAGGGGAGATCATGGCTGAATATGTCGGCGAAATTTATCCCGAATATGTCATCAAGAAAGACGGTAAGAACCGCGTGAGCCTCTATCCGAACAACGACGGCATCAGTTACAAATTCCACCAAGCTATGGAGGATCGTGTTGAAGAGAGAAGAAAATCGACGAGTCCGGACAACGAGTCTAAGAGCATGATCATAGATCCAGCTATTAAGGGTAACTGGACACGGTACATGAATCATAGTTGTCGAGGAGCCACAGAGTTCGTCTATAAGTTTGTTGGCGACAAAAAGCTACCTATAGTAATTGCTACCCGCGATATTCAATTTGGTGAGGAAGTCACTGTGGATTACGGTGCCGGCTATTGGAAGGATCTCCCCTATGCATGCGCTTGTGAAGAGGATCGATGCAAACTCTGGGATGTCGGAAAGAATAAAGTCGCGGGTTCAAACAAGATAACGTGGGCAGAAGAGAAGGAGCGACGCCAGTTGGGCTCAAGGAGATTGGCAAATCGTAGGAGCATATGCCTGCTGACAAGGGCGAGAAACTAGTTGCCAAGCTGAATAAGAGCAGAAAACAGAGGCTTCGGCAGCACAGCCCGCCGGGGCGAAGAGAGAAAGCCCCGGAGATGAGGATGACGACTTGCCCTGAAGAGAGTGAGAGGAGGCGCCAGAGAAAATTAGTAGCGGTGCTGGTTAGATCATGGATCAGCCCTTTTGTAGACAATGTATGTACCTGAAGTCGGAGCCTTGCACGTAGCCTGATTTGCCAAAATTGCTGAGTTGGCGTTCAGGTTAAGTCATTAGTTAGGGTAGGTCGAGGGTGGTGTACCGATCACGTGCTTGGTGTATCTGTCGCGAATTTTGCAAACATTCAATCGCGCGGCACAACCTACAACCAATGCAAGATCACAACCACTTATGAGCATTCGCTGCCCTTACCGGCACATCTCGTATACAATATGGCGCTTTCAGACCTTCCAGTGGCTGTTTGCAGGCTCGAACCAACCTTCGACCGCGCCACAATCTCCAATCGCCTGCGGCAATCGTCGACGTCGAATATCAAGCTTTCCCCAGCCTCGAGCATACGAAACCGTTGCGCCCGAAGCTCAAGCGGAATCTACGAGACAGGGGAGAGGAGCAGATGATGCGAATCAGAGTCAAAGACAGCATGACCGCGTCCAAGATGATGGCACAAAAGTAGCAGTTTGCAGAGGGGGGCATGGTCGACAATCCGAATTAAGGCATTTTTCTGAAGTTGAGGAACTCCAACAATCCCAACTACATGATCGTGCTTCCCCGGAATGTGCAGAGCGCAGGTATATCGGTAGTCAGGACACATTGGTCATGCCTGAGAGACGGAGGCATAAAAACACGCTCTCGAAAGTCGGACACAAGCGGCGGCCATGGTTGCCATACGATGAACGTGGAAAAGGAGACTTGAGGGTTTTGGCCGCTTCTCTACAGAAGTCACTAGAAACATCTGAGCTCCCTGGTCATGATGGCACCAAAGCTACTGCCCAGCTGAAGCCTTCAACCAGTCTACCCGTCTCTCCATTGGTTCAAGCATTAGAGCGCAAAAATACTAGAAAGTTACCACTCAAGGGTGGAGAGGAACAAGAGCTCGCCAATAACCCCTGGGCGAAGATGCTGGCGAGTCCGATGAGACTTTGTTCCGCTACTGGAGTCAGATTACCAAAAGACTTGCTGGTGCCATGGGGCTTGGTCAAGAATCCTGCCACGGAAGAAGTGTATTTCATGCCAACTGAACTGGCTGAGTTGGATTCCCTAAAGGACAAGCGGAAAATTTCGAAGCCAGGAGCAGCAAAGAGACCTACGACTGCGGAAGAAAGTCTTTCAAACCAGGATGCAGATGCCAGGTCAGACAAGGAGAAATTCGAAGTTAACTTGGCTACGAGTCACCGTCAAGAGAATCTAATTGAAGGAGATTGTGGGCTCGACGGAGGCCGGGCCGGATCGCAAGCTTTCAAGGCCTCATCGCTGCGCTCGTCTACCTCCATGGTCTATATACTTCCGTTCTTACCTCTCCTTCATCATCTAACGCTTCGCTTTACCTCTCTCCAAAAGGACATGGTCACCCGGCGAAGCAAGCCCAATGCAATCAACAGCATTTTGCCTTGGCGATGGAAGGCTAGTGTTGATCGCGCCAATTTTTACGCTGAACAACGAGCGAAGACTAGGCCCTCTTCCACCCTCAAGCAAGCAGCAAATGCATCATCACCTATCAGTTTCCAGCACGTGAAATGGGAGGTGGATATCGACGAAGTGATGCTGCACATTCTTCGTGAGCGTGTTCTTGTAGCGCTCGAGATGATGGGCAACCGTAACCAGAAACTGTGGCGTCAGCATCGGGAACTGGTCAAAGCAATCCGTGTGATGAGGACCTCCGGCACGAATGATAAGGAATGTTTTTGGAGATTACTAGATAGGGACGGTCTAATCCAGCCTAAGCCCGTGTTTGATGCAGAGAAAGTCCCAAACGTCAACCGCGCGCAAATTTGCCTTCTCGTCCAAGAGGATGGCACAAATTCACCAATATTGCAGGAAGCGGCTGAAAGAAAAGTTGACCGAGGGCATGCAGAGCATACTTCGCAGATGTCTAGTAATGTCTCATCTCAGTCCACAAATCCTTTTGCTGGAATTGGCGATAGGCGGAGGGAATCCTCGGATCTCGAGCCTTCGACTATCACAGTGGACCAGTCTTGCAATGTTCCACTATTCTCCTTGAACGACCTCCTCGACGCAGACTATATTTCTCGCTTCCGCCAGTTGTCGACGTCCATCAGTGTCTTGGCTCCTAGAAAATTGGCTCCTGGGGAGGAACAGGGAGATGCGTACGTGCTGGTTGTTCCTGCCAAAGCATTCGGTGGGATGTCTGTGATTGAAGAGGTCTGGCGCCTGTGGAGGTTCCTTGGCGGTAAGCGCTTATAAAACCTGTGTAAGGTCGTCGCTCGTCTGGGTAAAGCAGTAGAGCATTCTGCCGCTGAAAAAGAGGAGAAGCTATCCGGCTTGAACCAAATCATGTTCAAACAGGCCTCTTAATGGCTACATATGGTCCAGGACATCTGTGCAGTGATAAACTCAGTTCCACACCATAAATAGCAAGAACAAGCTACCCAGTACCATTACTTTTGGTCTCATTCTTTCGCATGGCGTTGGAGTTGCTCTCTACGACCACGTGTCTGATCCTCTCTGGCTAGTCTCTCAGAACTGCGGTCAATGACCATTTCGAATTTCAAGTCTGCCGAGCTCGATCGTCGCCAATCTAGACTACACTGTTCATATCAACCAACCAGTCTGAAGGATTTAGGATTTCTTCAGACCCAGATTTACCACAAAGGTGGATCACGCAGAAACTGCACTAAGCGACAACTTCTCGCATTGAGAGGTAACAACCTTGTGCTGTCCGGGGTCTAGCGTCCTCCTCAGTGACCGCCCGATTCTGCCAGAGCCATAACATCGAGGCGAAATGGAAATACGGCCAGTCAGATTGAATGATCTAATGAGGACAGACCAAGTTCTCTGCAATGCTGTGCAATGGATGTCAGAGCATTACACTTGAGACCCTCAGCAGCCCTGGTGGCCATCTCATTCATGAAGATTGGCCGGCTTTATCAAGTTGCTCAACATGCGAAATCTGCAAGTGCATACATCAACAACTCTCAGCAGAACTTTGCAAGGCGTACTTGACACAATTGGACCATGACAGCGACCTCGCCCATACTGCGGAGTACGCTCAAGAGCGGAAAAGAAGATTGAAGAGGAGCGCCTCTATCAGACTGGCACGGGATTGGTACACAGAGCTTGACACATCGATATACATACGGCTATTTAATCCTGGTACTCAGTACCTTCCGTTTGATCGCCGCGGTGGTGGACCAATGAATGTTTATTGTGGTGCACATGGCGTTCGCGATGGATTCTGTTTTGATCATGACGATGACGATGGCAATATCTACTTGAGACCTGGGTTGGAGAAAGAGTGGCAATGGATGCATAACAGCTTCGAAATCCAGATATACGTGGACGAAGGTGTGCTTCCCTGACTTCACCTGAGGCTGTCCATTAAAACGAACACAGGAGATCCTTGGGCCAAGCTTGGGTTCCAGCAGCGAAAACCGCTCGCGAGCGATCCAGGCGCTGATTCAATTATTTCAATGGCACGAACATGGCTGGAGGCTTGCTCGAATCACCATCCAGACTGCAGTCTTCCTCCGCTCCCAGGCCGGACCCTTCCACGAAGGCTCCTCGATCTGTCTAGCGCAGGGACCCAGAGGATTGGAATTTTTGAAACCACACCAGCGTTCTCCGATGAGTATGTCGCATTAAGCTATTGCTGGGGACCAGTCAAAGACACTCCGTGGCTCTCTCAGTGGCTGTCATACATCATTGAGACTCAACAGCAAAGCAAACATGCCCTTGACATGAGACGAATGCCTAAAACCCTCCAGGATGCAGTCCAAGTATGTCTAGCGCTTGGCTATCAATGGCTGTGGGTCGACTGTTTGTGCATTTTGCAGGGCTCGAACTCAGACTGGCAAATCGAGTCAGCCAAGATGAGTGAGATCTACGAAGGATCGGCTTTGACGTTGTCTGCAAGTGAGGCTTCTGATTGTCGCGATGGCTTCCTGATTCCCAGGTCAGAAGCACAACTGCAAGGAGCGGTGCTGAAACTTCAAACCGCAGACGGCAACGCCGGTTCCCTCCACCTCTGCATTCAGTCGAATGAGTTTGGAGATCTTGTGAGGAGTGGAGCCGTCAGTTCTCGCGCTTGGTGTCTACAAGAACGCATCCTCGCTCGAAGAGTTCTCCATTACTGCACCAGCCAGGTGTTCTTCGAATGCACTCGATGCAGGCGACACGAGTCCGAACTTAAGCCTACCCTTGAACTTGCAAGTCCGTCTGATTATTCGAGTATCCCGAGGTATGAGTACGAGTTCCAAGGACTTGGCAAGCCTTCTGCACAGAAGACAAGTATTCTGCAGTGGTACTCAACCGTGGAAGACTACACATTGCGAAATTTGACCATGGCTTCAGACAAGTTCGTCGCTCTGTCTGGGTTAGCTAAGAAGTCGAGTGAAAGTTTTCAATGCGAATATCTGGCAGGGTTGTGGTCAAAGTACATCCACGTGGGCCTCGCTTGGGAAGTACCTACAGACGTACATGCTGTGCGAGTTCCTGCTCGAGCACCTTCATGGTCCTGGGCTGCAGTCGATGGTCCTGTTAAATGGAAGAGTATGGACTCAGGTGGATCCATCGCAAGTGACGACGGTCTCCTCGAATCAGCTATCACGCTTATGGAAGCAACACTGGAGAGGACAAGCCCAGATCCTTTCGGCCCAGTGAAGAGTACCGAGCTTACGATCACTGGTCGTTTGCGATCGGTACCTGCGCAGTTCATGCTGACGAACTCCATCCTGACGTATCCACAATGGCTGTCTGGCGGGACCGAGAAGATTGGCTACGTTCTCGAGGACGAAGAGAGAGCGATTGAAGGTGATTTGTTGTGCTTAATGCTTGCTAAGAAGCCTTTCGGTACTGGCCCGAGTTTACCGCCAGTCAACATCGTATTGGTCCTGGAGGATGCCGAGCAAGGGGTATCGACATACCGGAGGCTAGGATGTGGGCAAATATTTCCGTCTGATTTTTTCGATGAGACGGCCATGACAACCCTGCGGCTTGTCTGAAAACTTGGAGCTGAGAAGGCTGTTCCTAGAGCTAGAATACTACAGGTTTCGTTATGCTCTCTGACTATCATAGTGATCCTGGGATTCAACGTGTCTGCGATTGCCATCGGAGGATTACGATATTTGACGGCAGGTTAGCTGAACCCAAGATAGAATCCAGGGGAGATTCCAAACCTCCTGGTTGCTAGTATCCCTTCTGGGAACTCTTTCTTAGCGGTGTTGTATGTAATAACGGGCATGAGAAGTGATGTACACTTCGTGACCTTCGCCTGATTTGGAGCTCTAGCCTTTTCCCAAGCCGCTTTCCACTAGGACCAGTAGCGGATTCCATTGACACATGTCTCCCTCCTTATCGAACATTCCTGACCAGACCTCCAACCCTACCCAGACCTTACCTTCCACTTAGACTCTCTTGCGGCGTTCTATTCCATCATCGCTAGCCTAATTTCCAATGGACCGTCTGCATCGAGGATAGCCTTTATGCCTCTCTGGCGTTGATTTACGTATGCGTAAACATTGTTATCGACTCACACAGCGCACCATCTCAATGGACGATCACTAAAATGCTTGTCAAATTTGTAGATCTTCAAAGAGGCATTCGCTAGAGGCCCTTATCTACACTTGTCGCTCTGCCTGTATGTACATGACAAATTTCACACCATCCTCTTAAAGCCTCGCCTTCGGTCTGCTAGCATCCTCAAAATCACTTAGTTCACTCTTTGGCATGACTTTTTCGTGAGCCCCCCGGGTTGTCCATTCCCTCTTCCACTTCCACGCCTTGTCCTTCTCCTCGCCGTTGGACTTACCATTGAGAACGTTGACTATGTATGCCCCTACTGTAGGCAAGAATTTCCAACTGTGCAAGGATGCCCCTGTGGCAAAGTACAGATTCGATAGCCTTGGATCAGGGTGCTGGGTAAGAAGCCAGTTCTGGTCAGGTGAAACGGCATCCCAGCAAAGGCGCCATTCGTCCACTTTACGTCCGTTATCGAGAATTCTCGGCACACGCTGGCGAATGATCTTCAGAGACTCTTGCTTCAATTTCTCTGGTACAATGGTCTGGTCTCGGAATGGTGGCACAGATATTCTTCGCCCGGATGGGTGGGTCTGAGTGTTTTTGAATGTGTTCGCGTTTGTAAATTTGAAGAGCCTGGTTCTGTTTGGTGGCATCACCTCACCTTTCGCACCTTGGGTTCTTCGTAAGCGCGTATTCCAATTGATCCAGATTGAGTTGCTGGGCTGAACCAATAACAAAGGAAATCCATATGTCATAAAAGAACGTACCATAAATAAGGATCGGCATCTGACGGTAGTATTCGGCTTCCTGCTGCGATAGCTTGAATGCGGCTGTGCACACTCCTGTGGCAAAAAGTTGCCGATCGATGCTGTCTTCATATTTGATCTTCAATGCTTCTTCTAAAGGTGCCATCAGCCATGGTGTCCATGCTCCTGTGGCAAGCAATATCTTGCTCGCAGTGTATACTGTGCCATCGGCTGCACGCACCCCATCAAGTCTTTGCCCAGACGTCAACAGTTCTGTAACTTCTCCAACCTCAAACCTGACTCCTTTTGAAATGGCATCTTGCATCATCGCTTTCACCGCCAGTGAGGCATCTGCCCAACCAGAGCTTGGATTTGTGTATGCCTTCCCATATTCCGTCAAGTCAATGTCACTGAACACTCCGTCCCAGTTGGTTCGGATGTCTTCCAGACTGATATCTCGCGAGGGGTCGGGCCTTCCACTATTTCCAAAATTTCTCCGTATTCGGTCTGCAAGGTCGCTCCCCTTCTCGTCGATCATTACCCAGCCCGTGCGGTGAAAGTATGGTTTCAGTAACGACCATGTTTCCCATGCATTCAGTGCATCATATGCCAGATCCATGTAGAAGGTGCTGCTGTAATCGGCGCGGACGATCTTGTTGATGTCGGTAGATGCTGCTCGAGGGGATGGGACAGGGGCTCGATCAAGAACTGTCACTTTTCCTAGATTCTGGTTGTTAATTGCGAGATGGAAAGCAGCACTCGTCCCAAATGCTCCCGCTCCTAAAATCAGGATATCGGAGTGAAAATTGTTATTAGGTGCCATGTTGGAAGGGTCTCAAGACAGCCTCCACACAGTGTAAATTCTACAAGTGTGGAGACTGGGCGGTTGATCATCGGGCTGTATCAGCTCGCTAGTTGCTTCGAGCTCGTCAATAGATTGCGATCGATGTGTTACTGTACTTTGAAGTATGCCCTGCAGCCGTTGTCCGCACCGTTGGCAATGCTTGGCAAATTTAGCAGGCAGACCCTTGCGCCGATCATTCAGGTCATTGCTATTTCGCTGAGGCGGAGTACTTTCATTCATCTGCTTCAAGTCTCTCGAGATGACTCGGCTTCTGGAGCATCAGAAATAGCAGAGGCATGATGTGCGGCACCGCCAAGGCAAAGCAATCGTCACCAAATATCAGGAGGCCATTTCGATCTTCGGCCCAACAATGTCTAGTGGGTTGAGCCACAAGACCAGCCCATAGTCTCGTCGCTAGTCTACCTACCAAGATGACAATCTCTACCATACTTCATGACCATTACGTATGGCTGCTTCAGGAGGATTTTGTCAAGATATTCGCTGGTTTCGCGTAGGGACGGGGTGCGCCGAGCTTGCGCATTGCAACACCAGATAGTTCGAGTACCTTGCTACCACGCTTCTTAACGACGATAATTTACTCAACAAGGCTGCTCTTCTATCACTCAAATAGTATCTTGTCCAAGCAGATCACCAAGTCTCTCTCCACCATGCATCCAACCGACCTCGAATAAAGGCTGACACAAGGATTCATGTCCGCGAAACTCCGACCACTGACCAGAAGAGCAGCGTCATTTGTTCATACCTGACTGCAGAACTAAGCCACAACAAATGGGTGGGCGTGCCCCCGATATGCTGCTTCCTTATATCTGGTCTTGTCGATGATGTGGCTTTCAACACATGGGGCTGCTTTGTCGGAATGCAGACTGGTAAGTTAGCGCCCTCTTACCTTGGTAAAATACAAACAACTGACTAGTTCTTCATGTAGGAAACATAGTTTTCGCGGCTTTAGGCATATCTGGCCTGCCCGCAGCTGCAAATGGCCAGCAATGGACTAAATCACTTACAGCCATCGGATTTGCTTGCTTCAACAGTGCTTCCTTCAACTTTTTACACCGCTATCCTAATCTAGATCAAGACCCGAGATTCCTCAAACGTTGGGCCCTCTTCGCTAGGCCATTCAAAGCATTTTGATGATTTGATCATGGTTGCAGCCCTCTACCTACTGCGGCGTTGTGTCCAACCGGCCAGATATCCGACCATTACAATTACGTTGATCTTGTGGCTATCGCTCTTTTAGCCTTTCAGGGCGCCGCTCCGGTCTGCCTCTCGCGCATCCTAGGCATGAACAAATTTCTCACCATTGCTGTCAGCTCGATCTATCGCTCCTGGACCAGCGGTGTGTATGAAATGAGGAAGAGATGGAGGAAGAGATGGAGGAAGACACAACGTGGAAGAGTTTCTTTTTGGACACGAGTGAGAAGAGAGAGAACAAATAACTACTGCACCTCAGCGCAATCTCGGCACTCTTTCTAGGTGCGCTGAGCACTATCCAGTCCTACAGAAAACGGTACGGCGCCGCCAGCTCATTATTGATAGCAGTTTCGTTGAAAGGGTTAATGGTTATTATGTGGTGTTTCTGGCCTCGGAAAGCTTCCAGCGATGAGCGCTTTTGTCGATGCGACACGTTGGTGTGCTCGATTTGCGGTTAATGGAGCTCAAAATAGCCAGAAGCGGAGATACGACCCCACCCTCACCGACGGGACATGAGACTGGAAGTGATAACGACATTCTCCTGAGGCATATATAAATGCCTAAGCGAACTGGTTCTTGATTCTTCGGCAGTGGTCTATGTTACCTACTTTTCCGGCTTGGAAACAATCTTTACATCGAATCACAACTGTTAGGGCTCAGCAAGATCCCGCCCGGGAAAGTAGATGATCCCCAGTCACCTGATTTTCCCATGAAGTTGGCTATTTATCATGTCCAAAAGGCAGCGCGTTCTCGGACAGGGTGAAATCGGCTCCTACTGGCCCGCTGGTCAACCACCAACCCCAATACCAGATAAATACATGCCGGATACGCATATTTGGCGCTTAATTCCTACGGCTCAGATTTCCCGGATTCGCTTCCTTACTGAATTTGGACCAGGCAAGGGATTTTACCAATGAACGTTTGATGTCCGCCGGCGGGAGCAGAAAGCCGCCTGCCGACCCAGCTCCGGGGGTGACTCTGCTGTGAAGTACAAATAGCGGCCACTCTTGTCTATCCAAAAAGTTAAGTGGTCACAATGGATACAGTTCGTCATTCCTCTGGTTGTACATCTGTCTCGTCCCTTTCACTTGAAAAGAGATCTCCATCTGCACGAGAGAAGCCAAGGTCCCTCAAGGAAAGCCTGAAAACCTTGGGACAGGCCGCTTATTTTCTCTTCTCTTTCATCGTACTGGGAAGGCCATCCTTTTTCTAAACCTCCTAAACTGTCAACACATCCGCAGTTCCCACAGCCCGAAGAGATTCCTGTACTCTCACCGCCGCCCACTCAATACCCGAGAAGCGCCTCCGCTAGAACATCTCACGCCGCTCGTGATACCAAGCCAAGCCGCAATGACATGTGCAACACAGCAATCAAGAACATTACGCGGTATTAAATCCGAGGCTGATGCTCGTCAAAGAAGTCATCCCCGCAAGACAAACATCATCTACATCACGCAATAGAAAGCATTCATCTACAATGCTACCACCCTTGGCCCTAGACTACACCTACAACCAATGTTCTTGCCATGAAGGAAGGATCATGGGTGTTCTGCTCGAGAGTCGGCGGAAAACAAGTCCGGCTACAGGCTTTGCCTTCGGATGCCAAGACGATCTATCCTTCCTTGATCAACCCACGGGCCAAATGCGCTAGGTTTCTCGATATGCTTTACTTCACTGTTGGCCGAGCAAATAGGAGACGAGCACTGTGTAGCAGTCGTTCATGAAGATGCTGTATGAGTCAAAGTTGTACTTGGACACCTGTCAAAGGCCTCAGCTACAACTGAGAAAAAATTTTTTTTCGGGAGAGTAATGCGAGCAGATGCATGACGCAGACATTGGCGTCGGGCTTCGGCGACGACTCGGAGCCGCGAATTTTGACCAATGGCATTCATTTGACCATGGCGCCTTTCCCCTGCTACACGCAACAAGCTGCTGCATCTAGACTCTTTTGCCACATGTCTTCTTACCGCCTGCTTACCCACTGTAGCGGCCCCGAACAGTGGGGGGGAAAGGTGATATCTAGGCATCACTCCTAGTTTAGAATACGTCGGGTACGTTAACGCGCTAAGCATACGTCACTTCTCTAGTCGTGACCACGCGAGAACGTAGGCTTCAGCTGCAACTGAAGTCCCAAAATTCGAAAAGCACACGTACATCAAGACTATTAACGTAACAGTGCCTGTGATGTTATGCCTTGCTTACAGCGACCTTTTCCCTCTGACCTGATGTCGTCCTGATCCTTGAGAATCTGTCCATAGAAACAGTCTCAGCTGCATTTGCATTCCCCTGATCTTCTGTTGCAAGCCTCCAACGCAGTAATCCGTCCCTTGAGGGGCTATTATGCGTCGAATTGCACCTATGGAGCCTCTCACACTAGCAAAGAAGGCATCGGATGGTACTCAGACGTCCAAGGAACACGGCGGGCAGGTGAATAGCGTCCGTACCGCGCACGCTTGCGAATCATGCCGACATCTAAAAGTTCGTTGCCTGTCCAACGAAAACTTGTCTATTCGGAAATGCCAGCGATGTGTAAGGTTAAACCAGGAATGCATCATCAAACCCCGTGCGCCGAGGAAGCCTCGCAAACGGACCGACGCCAGAGTTGGAGAGCTTGAAAAACAGGTTGAGGCCCTGAGAGCGGCGTTTGGCGAGTCTGCCGCTCCAGGTAATTCACCACCCTCAGTTGTAGACTCAAGCGATAGTGGCGCTATGCCGCATGATCACGGGGACGCCTTGGTGCCTGAAGGAGGCGCATTCGTGAATCTAATCCCAACATCCTCACAAATCGACTTTCAAGCCCCCCTAGCTTCTTGTGGCATAATGTCGACAGCCGTACCCCAGTCTCACACTTCGCCAGCGAAAGAAGCCCAGTGCACGTTGAATCCATCAATCGAGACCGATCTTTTCAACAAATTCAATGCCGAGCTCATACAACACCTCCCGGTGATCCTCTGGCCGAATGGAGAAGACGCTTCAGTTGTTCGGGAAAGAAGCCCTACTCTATTCCTTGCAGTTATTGCAGCAGCTGCAGGGAGCTCCGATATTGAAGTACATTCCATGCTCCATGATCGACTAGCCCAAGACTTTGCGACACGTATCGTCATTGATGGTGAGAAATCCATCGAGCTCGTGCTAGCACTCCTTATTGCAGCCGCCTTCCACAATCCGCCGGATGCTTTCAAGAAACCCAAATTCTACCAGTATATCCATATGGCCGCGACCATGGCGACTGACCTTGGTCTTGGAAACAGTGGCCGCGCGGCCATACCAAACAGACCCGGAGAACCTCGATATGGGTATGGTGAGGATGAGATAGAGCGCAATGCCAGCAGCAGAACGTTCATTGCCAGCCACATGAGTTGTCTTTCGTGAGTCTATTCAGCCTCCGATGTGAAATTCGGTCAATAACAAAGCCTTTAGCGTCGCAAGAGGTTTGCGCCGACCCAATTTCACGCAGTCAGACCATGCAGTGGAACAATGCATTGAAGCTTTGGAGAAGTCACCCTACGCTACACTACAAGATCATCAATTGATTGCTTGGGCCAAACTTGAGTCCATCATGAAAGACGTTGCACAATTGCTCGGACTAAATGAATTGGGCGCTGTAGCAGATATCTCGGACCTTCACACACAGCGCACGATCGAGGTCTTCCAAAAACGTCTGGAGCGCTGGGAGAAGGAATTATGTCCAGGAGTCATGTTCCGTATGTATCTCGAGCAATGATCAAAACCAAAATTCTTCTAACCTTGACCAGCTACATTGGAAATCGTCTACCATTATAGCAAGATGTACCTCCACGAAGTCGCTCTTCACAACGGGAACCCGGACGATTTCCGCCCTCCTTTTCGGCTGAGGGTTCCGTCGAACATCTCCTGCACCTCTCCTGATGTTGAGACAGCGAGGCTTGACTCTGTGATCGTCTCTCTCACATCCGCGCATTCGTTACTCGATGTATTGCTCCAGCTACCGGCGAAAAGTTTGCGCGTCTTGCCAATTTTCGTCTATATTCGCGTGATCTACTGCGTCTTCATACTCTTGAAAATTTTCTTCACCTGCAGAGCGGCAGCAAGCGAGCTTGGCAAGGTCCTGCGTCCTGATGCCATAAAAGTCGAACACTATCTGAGCCGTCTAATATCGCATATGCAGGATGCGACAAGTGGTGGAAATTGCAGGCCGGTCGCAAAAATCTGTGCTGTTTTCATCAAATTTAGAGCTTGGTTTCGAAATCAAGTCTCGCGGATGGATAGCACGAGTGGCGCAGTTGACGAAGAACTATTCGAGCCTCTATGTCACTTGACTCTCCACGGCGAAGATGAAGCACCAAAAGCACCACAGCAAACACAGACGCGGAACGTACACCAAAATCCTTTGGCCCATGTCCATGATACATGCTTAGATACCACGGCTAGTAAAGACAAATTTTACAGAAACCTGAGCCACTGGCCAAAGTCGGAGGTACCAGATCATGTTGACGGAAGTTCTACGGCTTCGAACATAGCAACGTGGCAGCACCCGATGACATGGGGCTCACGGCTTCCGAACTCTGCTCCAGCACAACCTGCGGAGAACAACTCTGAATCTGGGACCAGCATTATTGAACCCCAAATTGGAGCTCTGTCGGTGGATTGCAGTACGCAGGCTCCTCTTGACGATGCAAGCAATATCATGGACGATCCTCTCGACCCCGCAATGGAATTCGACTTCGATTCGCAACTTTGGGACTTCGAGATGGTAGACATCATTTTCGAGCAGACATAATTCTTCTGCAGGCGAGGTAGAAATGGTTCTTCCACGCTTTAAGCAGCAGGGCATCGCCGACTTGTGATACCAGATCGCAGTGACGGGGTATGCACCTACTGGAACGCGCAGCCTGGCCAAGCCACAAATATCTAGGAAAAGCCGGAGCCGATTCACCTCCGAGGTTAGCGTCACACCAACCCTCGAGGAACACGCAAGATTTGCTCGAATGTGACGTGGCCTTTGAAAACCAAATCTCTCCCTATGTCAGCCAGGCCAGTCCCTTGACCTTCAACGATACTGCTCTCATGTCGCCAACAACTCCTCAGCGCCAAGCGCAGAGGCCCGCGAGGGCTTCGATCTTCCTCCTCGGTGATGAAGGCGGTCTATTCCTTCATCACCCCTGGCTAACACCAGTTCGTCCTGGTCGATTAGCTCACTGACCAAGCCTCCATGCCGATGCGGGCAGGGTTTCCTTGAAGAAACTCTGTCTCTGCACCTTCCTCCACAACTGACCATATTTGTTCTCTCAACGCCCAAGCTCATCCCACTCGTCAACTCGGCAGTTTGCATTGTTGAAGGCTGTCTTAGCGATGAAGAAAGGCTCTGCAAGGCCGTGGAAGATATTAACGTGGTTGTTAGCTTCCTGGTAAGGACTGGGAGACATCCTGCACCGACAAATTGCCCAAACACCTGATTTGGACATTGTGCTGATTGTGAGTCACATCCAGGGCTCTTATTCTTCTAGTAGTAGCAGGCCAACCACGGTAACTATCAATAAAATCATCCATACCATGAGATGCAATGGTATCAAGCGCTTTCTCCCACTTTCCACGACGTCGTTCCTTCTCCCGACTGAACAGGTGACTTCCCCATGTGACATCTTCTCTACTTGGCCAACCAAGTCCTCCTTTCTCAGTTGGAAATACCTGCTAACCATGACCATTGCAAACCAGCGTCCTCTCACTTGGTACATCCACCTGCTCTTCTCTCTGGCATCCTGTCGCCCCAACGAAGTACAGACTGCCATGCGATAGCCACAACGATCGTCGTACAAGCAGACCTAGACTGCACTATTTTCCACGTCCCGTTGCTCAACGAAAATGATGCAGATATGGCTATGTGGGCTGGGTTGCTTGGACCAACATTCAGAGGAACGAGCTACCTGAGCAGAGGCAGCTTGGAGATGGGTGCTCAACGAGATAGAGGAGAGGAATTGGGTTAGGAAAGCCCCGGCGTTGGGAAATTGGGGCGATGCGGATGATGGGAGGATTAGGAGGTCGACACTCGTCGGTTGTCTCGTCCTAGCTGCTCAGAAGCTGCCTTATACTTCGAGATTGGCTCGAACATGGAACCCCTCTACTAAGTTCTCGCTCAAGCGAATAAGAAAGAGTGTATGAAAGCTGTGACGGGATGAAATAGCCCATCTACTCCTTTAAGCAACACAACATAGCTGTTGACTGGCCATAACCCAAACCGAACCCAAAAAAATTCGTGATCGAATGGTCCATGCCAGGTGCATGCAGGAGGCATGTGCTGCAAGCTATATCTACCACTGTGTGCGCCACTGCCTTACCAGCTTATCAATAATCCCACTACCCACCACATCATAGCCGCCACTCAAGGTCGGACTCGCACTAGCTGTCTTCTCTGTGGCGAAGGTAAGTCCCTTCCTCCCAATCTCGTCATTGTCGTACTTGTTGCTGTAGAAATCCAAAAGCTTTATGGTTGGATTTTTATTAGGATCTGACTCGCTCCTTCGCAGACGATCGACCCATTCTCGTTGTGGCACTGTCTCGAATGATAATCCAGCATCCCGCAACGCTGGAATCAGATCGCGTGTCCAGTGAAAGAGTTTGGGGTTTTGAACGTGATAGACTAGGGATGGATCATGAGACGCTTGTGATACACCGTCTGCAGAGCTAGTAATGCTCGAAAGTTCAAGGATAACGCGGGCAACGATGTCGACAGGAAGCCAAGATGGTGTCTAGATTCCGTTGTCAGTCAAACTTTAGCCTTAAAATCGGCCATGGAGAACTCTGAGTCAGGGGGGACGTACCTCATCTAACGCTGGCAGAGCACCCATGGTGACTGCGCTTTGTATCATCAGCGGGATGGCTTCGGTGGTATTCCAAATGCCTTCTTCGCTATCTCCAATGATTTGCCCGACCCTCAGTACCGTAGCAACCATTCCTGTCTGCTCTGCTGCCACTTTGACGATTCTCTCAGTCACAAGTTTCGAACGGGCGTATCCCATCTTTTGGGCATGAGCAAATTCAGGGACGTGTGCTTCCACGATCATAGCTGGCAAAGGCGTACCTGCAGCTGCGGAGATTGAGGAACAAAAGTAAAATCGTGCGGGTTGGCTCGTTGACGTGCTCAGACATAATTTGATCAGATTGCAGGCTCCTTTAATGTGTTGCTGCTCGAAGCTTCGAACTCCGAGGTTGAAGTTCACCGCCCACGCGCTGTGAATCAATGTAGTGAGTGTCTTTTTGAGTCGATTGGTCACCGCCGTATCCAGCCCTAGATCCTGCCTGCTCAAGTCCGCGGGGAGGCAGATGACTTTGCTAGGATTTGGCAAGGAATCAAGGTTTTTTGCAGCCAACGTCGCAAAGACGCGGTCATGTGCCTTTGATGGTGAAGAAGCGCGGACTAGACAATAGATCGTTTTGACATTGTCTTGTGGAAGGAGCTGAGCAAGGATGTGTGCGCCGAGTGAGCCGGTGGCCCCCGTGAGTAGCTGATAGTAGGAAGTCAGCATAGCTAGGAATTAGTCCAGGTGTTCAGAAACTCACAACTACTTGACCGTCAACTCGGTCAGGCCCAGGAACGTGGTCTGCAAATGACGAATATTTTTGTACAAGCTCGCCCATGACCTCCAACTCATCGTCTTGGCGGATTTCGATACCAGTGCGCAGCGCGTGGAGGTGTTCAGCAAGAAACTTCACATTGGGATATTCGAACACAACATTTTGACCAAGGGTGGCGGACCCTAGATCAACCTCTCGTTTCAGCAAACCCCACAAAGTTATGGCTTGGAGGCTGTCGACACCGGCATCGAAAAAATCCGTCGTCGAAGTCAGTTCGTCGAAACCAAGTTTCGTCTTAAATGCTTGTAGTAAGTACGACTCCAATTCAGCAGCACCCATAACGAGCTTTTCTCCCTTGCCGTCTGCTGCCCCATTTTCAAATCTTTCATACACTGACTCAATAACGTCTGCGAACTTCTTGTATGACGCAGCTCTGATCAAAGTGCCCTTATCCGTACAAGGATAGTCTGTTCCTACTGGCAAGATCTTCACCATCTCCCGTGAGACTTGGCTAAAGCCCTCGACGCGGCGATTGGCCGACTCAACGGAGCGCCACACTCTTTCACACAGCTCATATTCTGAGAGCGCAGACGCTTTCTCGCTAGGAATCACCAAGATCCCAGGAATGCTCTTACCAATGCCAAACACAAGAGCTTCTCTGATGAACTCATTCTGCCTGATTTGATGTTCGAAAGGCAGAGGAAGAACCTTTTCTCCGTTCATAAGAGTGACACGGTCGTCTGACCTGCCCAGATATTTCCAAGCATTGGGGATAGTTGGGTGGGGACTGAACAGGTCGCTGGTACGGAACGAATTAGGCGGGTTCGAGGAGTTGGAGACAACTTTTGATGGTAGCCCATCTAGAACAATACACTCGTAGGTATCCGGACCCTGAGGCTCGAAATAAAGGAATTTTGCGACAGCAGGAAGTGGCCGTAGGTAGTTCCAGGCCTTATCTTCTGGTGATCGAGAAGACAACATTAATTGACCCATCTCAGTTCTGTAAGGAGCCTGTGTCAGCACGTGCTGGTCCTGCTCCAGTAAGGCCTAGTCTATACTTACGCTCCATAATGGCCAACCAAATAAATGCCTTCTTTGACCAGGCGATCCCCAAGTTCATCTGGGCAACTGCTTCCACCAAACATCACTAATTTGCATTTCCTCAAGGCAGAGATGCCTCTTTCCGTCTCGCCCAATAATTTCAACGCGTATGGCACACCGAGAAAGCTTTCCGGTTCCACACTGTCCATAGCTTCGATCAAGTTGGTTCCGGAAAGCGGAAGACTTGCGTTGACCAATGCGATTGGTATTCCGGAATATATAGCGCGGAAGAAGTTCGAGAGCCCATGGTTGTGGTACAAGGGGAGAGTGAGGAAAGCTCGGTAGCCAGGGCTGACGGAGTAATTGGACAAGCAAGCGCTGTGAGTCTGGAATATAGGTTTTGGGAGCCCAGTGGAACCTGATGAATGAATGATGAATGCATTGCGTTTAGACGCCTCAAGGCCACCTGCTTGCCGCGAGTAACGTGGACCAGATGGGCTGGGTAGATCATACACATGCCTTTCCGCAACAGGGAGGTAATGCGCAGTATACTGGCTTTGAATAGCCTTGATGGACTTGTTGGTGACAGGCGATCCAAGTATGTAGTGACAGTTAGTCTTTTGGAGGAGCGAAACGTATGCTTCAGTAGCTAGACGATTGGATAAGAAGAGTACTGTATGGCCCAACCGGGAAAGGGCAAGGACCGATACTACGTAGTCGAGATTTGAAGGCGCTAAGATTGCCACTACGCTTTCTCCAGTATCTGGGGTCTGCCAAATCCATCGAGGTTAGCTGGGACGTCATTTCCTAGACTTGCCTATAAGGCTAGATACGTACATTTGAATGTAAGCCCGAAGAGATGAGATTTCTGGCGACCTCATCGGCGAACCGATCGAGATCACTGTTTGAGTAATACACATAGTCGGCACAGCCTCGGGCTGACGCTGGATATCCCAATACTGGTGCGTTTGGCGATGTAGAGGCACGATCGACGATTAGGTCGTCAATCGTATAGAGGCGATTAGTCTTGAACTCTTCTACAGAGGTGTCCTCTCTGTCGATACTAAGACTCTTCGTAGCACCGGTCGAGACTGTGGAGAGCATTGTTGTCGTCATTGTGAATGTCAAATTCAAGCTTGCTGCAATAGGCTACTGTATTGAAGATTTGCACGTCCTCGAAGAAATGATCTATGGTACGAATAAGATGCAAAATGTAAAGAGAGGAGAAAATCGAAATAGAATTGATGAAATGAAGAGAATTTTTTCGGGGGAGGTCACTTCTAAAGTACCCCATTTTCGAGTTCTGGGAGTTGATCATTGACCGATCACTTCACCTGGACCCCCCGTCATGGCGCTGAGTGGAGGTCGCTCTTTCATGCTCGGATACGACACTTCTGTCAATAGACGAAGCATTTCGATTCGTTGTCAATGGCTTCATGATTTAGCACAGAGTGCGGGGGCGGCTTGCGGAAAAGAAGGCGTGAATCGGAAAACTGGCTACTGCAGGAACTAGGTCGGAAAAGGAGCGTTGAGAACGGGAGATCGATAATGGGGTGGTTCAGGAAGGTTATCAAGCACACCATCATTGAGCGTTCTTGAGGTTACTTTTGTAGATGGAACTTTGCCAGCTGTCGTGCAAATTTCGGAAGCTAATAACCTTCTAGGGTAATAGGATTCCCTTGAGTAATGCATAACCATGATTTCCTTTTCGCTTTTTTGAATCGGCTACTCATAGATTCACTGCGGGAATCCCCTGGTCGCCTACATTGAACGTCCAGTTCGGCGGATCTGGCTCTGCTTCTGAATCAAACGAATTAAGGCATCCCGAGAACATTGCTTCAGAATCCCACATACATGCATTTGCCTGGTTCAGACGTCAGCAATGTCGAGGAATCTTATTTGGCGAGGCCATTTACTTACCAGTGAATCGAATTCAGCCCACCCAAACATTTCAGAGGGACTAGGTCCGGAACATGTGTCTGTGAACGGCAGGTGTGCTGCAATTGTCGCATCTGCTGGAACTGAAGGCAGCACGTAGGTGGAAGTTAGAGGAATATTCGAGACTCCGAGATTGCATTCCGTAGACCATGAGGTCGAAGGGATATCAGTGGCCTGGGAGATAAAAGGCGTAGGGAGATTTGAGTCTGATTGCTGAACAGCGATGTCCAAGCTTTGGGCTTCCTCTCTGCGCTTGACAGACTCACTGTTATCTGACTTGCTGTCGATGTGGGCTTTCTTTATCTGCTTAACGACTTCTTGCCTTAACTCTTCTAGCACAATGCCGTAGCGTTGGACTAACGAGCTTTTGTCCACTTGAGACGTTAGTTGGGCCTGACATTTTTCGGCCGCCAGAAAATCAAGACGCCAGTTATCAGCAAAGTCGAAGCGCCGCTGAATGGTGTGGATGTAGAGAACTACTATGGCACAGAAGGCGATGTAAGGTGTGAACTTCATCCAGTCAGCAAGTGGCCTTTGGCACTGGTCGAAAACGCAATGGGACAGGCACGCTCATACCCAGAAAGCCTGATACAATTGCCCTGCTTCACACAAGTCGTTGACTATCCTTAGAACATCTAGCGCAGCTTGACGGCAGTCGGCCACACTATTGTCGGTTAAAGTTCGCAGGTCATCCTGCTCATCGATCGACGGCTTTGTTAGACTCGCAAAATTGCTCAGCAATGAGGGACGATGTAGTAGTATAAGCGCATGCCGAAAAGCCAAGTTGAGCACCGTATTCTGTCGCTGAAACAAAGGGATCATCAATGAAGTATCCATTGGATGCAGGTCCAGGAAATGGGAAATACCATCCCGCCACTTTCGAAGTTCCTCAGAGTATTTTTTGGTGAGTGATATCCGGACAGTGGAATTGATCCAACGAATACCGTAAAGGTCTTTGAGAATACCACTCATAATTTGAGAAAGCCTCGCATGGTAGACTGATGCTAGCATCACGCTTTGAACTTTCGTGGACCTGGGTTTAATGCCTGCAGATGTAATCTCGGAGTCGTTGACACAAGCTGGTAGTTCCTGGTCGATATCATCATCGTGAAAGCTGCGAGGTCTTCCTAGTGCAACACTCAGATACTTGTCCAGGCTGTATGCACACCAAAACACGCGTTTCCTGCACTCTGCTTCGATTGCGCCCAAATTGCCTGACGTATCTTTTCTGCGTTTCCTGTGGAGTCCAATCGCAAGAGCTAGATGGGCGGTGGTCCCGAATAGGCTCCAACAATGATTGATTCGTGATCGTGATAGAAGATAGAAGCACTGACACAGTCGAGCTTGGACACTGGCCAGTCGTGTTTCTCCCGTCTCTCCACTCAACTGGTGTTCGGCAGCTGCAAAATATCTCACACTATCGCCAGTCAGATCGATGCGTTAGAGTGGCATAGTGCCGAGTGGCCTTGGAAGACCGGAAATAGAAGAATTTTACCTTGCATCAATCGCTTCTTTGCTTGTCTCTGCCGGCATGTACTGCACTGCCTGTGCCATCACCATCAAAACGACTGCATTCTTCTCCCTTGTTCCTCGCCTCGGATTAGGATCTCCAAAATTGTCATAGAATTGTTGCAGCCATCGCTCCACTGTTTGCTGGTGCAGAAATCTGTGCGTCGGAAATGCAAAGTCGAAGTATCGTGTGACCAGCTTTGCCGCATCGTCTCTGGAAGGGAGAACGAAGAAGGATGGATCGTATTCGGGGAGTGGAGAGTCTCCAAACGTAAATATGGATGAATTGGGCGACAGTGATACGACCTCGTGAAGTCGCTTCTGCGCACGCAAGAGGAACGCTACACCAGAAGAAGGCCCCACATATTGGCCTTCCAGGTCGGTCTGCGGAGGCTCAAGAGAGCTTCGTGACGACACCAGGATGGCACTGTCTAGGGCCTCTTGATCCAGAAAATTTTTCGACGAGGGTTCGTGCCTATGCTCGATGCTGAGTGGGCTTTGACATCGAAGTTCTTGTCTTGGCATAGGTGCGCCTGTTTTATCCGTGTCAATCCGGCTCCCGCCAGGAGTGGCCGTGGATATCTCGGTTTCATCTGAGACTATAGGAGGCAATCTTCCCCGAGAATATGCAGCACTATATTCACAGGTACTTCCAGATCGAATGCACAGACTGCAAGGCCGCTTTCCAGTGCACCGCGCCTTTTTACTGTCAATTGTTCAATTAGGAGCTCAGAAGAGCAGGCACTATCATAGACCTACCTCTTGCATCGATCACAAGCTCGAGTGACGCGTACACGCTCCCGGTCTTTCTTTCGGGGTTGGTTGCCATGAGTCTGATTGGAAATATTCGTCATAGCGGTTGGTTCAGGGGATATCTGTTTATGGGGCTCAACATAGCGCGTCCTGAACTTGCATAATGGACAGTCGTGACTGATTGGCAAGATACGAATAAGGGGAAATGGGGTAGCTGGGAAAGCAAAAGCCTAGAAGAAAATTGCAAAGAGCGCAGGGAGGAGGGAGAATTTGGTCAGCCTGTGGTCTCGGAAATGTATCTCAGCGTTGGTCTAATTTAGTCCGTTCTAGCAAGGCGAAGTTCTGCTTGCGTAGGACATTGAGAAAGTGTGAGGGGTCAAAGCGATCCCTCTGTACAAAGTCAAGACTAACCTTTTCTCGTGTGGATCTTCTCTTACACTTCCTGCTGAAAGACGAGAGGGCTTTGAAATTTCTGGTTGGCTTTTCACTTTTCCGGAGGACCCCCCGGTTTTCCGGGCAAAATCATGTGATTGCGAATCTGAGATCTTACGAGCAACCAGCGCCAGAGGCCGCGAAAATATAGTAAAGGGGTTAGAACGTGGGTAGGCTATAGCAACAACATCAAGCCCCCGGGGGGGTACTTTGCTGTACCAGCTAGCATGTACGGCGAAGTCTAGACCGAGATCACGTCGACCTCAGAAAGTAAGGAAGGAAGAGAAGATGCTTGTTGGTTGCCTAGCTGGGCTGTCTAGCTACCTCTGTAGGCTGTGTACCATATGTGTCAACCTGTCTATACTAGGGGTGGTATCCCACACCACCACAATAGCTTGCGTATAACAGCGTTAAATAGTACGGAATCCGTGCACTCTCGTTGTCAATCGCAGCGATCGGCGTGGCTCCTTATTGACCACATTGCTCTCGCTCCACACCCGGAGGAGGATCAAACTCCGGACAATTCAAGAATTGAAAATTCTGGGACACCACACTCTCGGATGAGTCGATCAATGGATGATGAACAGATAGATGCCTTCGGAAGTCCAGTCTAGGTAACGGAGCAAGGGACTAAATCAAGCCCAAGTCTTTTCGTCTCTTCTCTGTCTCTTCGCGACTTTCAGTCGCCGTGCGTAAGAGGACGTCTCCGTGACACATCTTGGGTTTGCACCAACAGCCCAGAATTTTGCCTGGTAGGTCCTTCTTTGCATTTTCGACCAGCTCGCGTTGCTCCGGGGCGAGAAGCCATTTCTCATAATTTCCTATCACCTCGACCCTCTCCTCGGTATCGTCGACATCATGTAGGATGAAAGGGTTGCCATAAATGCATTTCTCAGGAGGGATGTCAGCGGGTCCATCAGGGACATGGCGACCGATATAGACGTCAAACGCGTCGGTTTTCCAGTTAACGACAGACATTGGAATTGAAATTGGTAGATATTGTGGTTAGAAATCCTGAGAATGATTTAACCGGCTTGGAGAGGAACTGTGTTCGGGCACGTATGACAAAATTTGCCTTGCATTGACTGCGCAAAACTCTAAGTAAACATATGAGGGCGACTAAGCCTGGAGTTTGGGTTGGAGAGGGAGTCATTGGGCCCCGAGCGCCTGGACAACACGAGTTCGATCTCACCACCAGCAATCCTCAAGGACAGTAATTCTCTCCGCGAACTCTACGATCATTGCCTTCTAGTGCATCCTTCAACCACCTGTGAGCTTCGGAGCACCACATTCCACTGTCGCAAGAGTCAACGGCAAATTCGATGCCGACCTTGAGACTGCTTGCAGATGGACGTCCACTCTGGCATTAGCCTATTGATTTCGTTTTAAGCACGACCCTGAATGGCATCTGCTCATTCTCTACAGTATGCTCGCCCTATGGCCGAATCGGAAGATTGGCAGTCATTACCATGATTTTGCTGTCTAATGGTTACCCTGCGAAAGCCAGTGGCTGCCTGAACATAGTAGCTCTGCAACCTCTAAGGTAGGTCTCTATCAGACCCTCCTGTTAAGGTACGGACGTATTTTCTTCAGCTGCCGAGGATTGAGCAATATCCTCAAACAATCCGAAAAGCTCGAGCGTCACCTGGTAAGGTGCCTCCAGTGGCAGCAGATGCCCAACATGTGCTCCACCTGACGTTTCAGTAGGCTGCACCAAGTGGTACTTCACGTTATCTCTGCTGAATATTGCTTCCGATCTCAGAAAAGCAACAGTATCCACTTCAACCCTTTCCGGCGTCTCAACCAGATCCCCAAGAGCGACCATGACCCTGACCTTAACTCCTTTGCCTATCATTCTTCCGTCTTTCAACGTGTCCCTGATATCCTCACTCATCATGACCTCTAACCAACCCCTCTTCGCCCCATCGCTACCCGCCAGACTATCTCGCACTATTTTTTCCATGTAAGGCGGTTCGACCACCTCCGCTCCGCCACTATCGCCTCCCTCTCCGCCAGCAGTCAAAACGTTTCGTGCTGTCCATCTCACGCCTTCAGCGCTGTCATAAGCTTGCTTCATCTGCATTCTGACCTCGTCAGGCACGATCAATGGCCCAGGCGGGGCAGGTGCGAGGAGGAGCAGCCCGCGGAGATGGGGTTTGGGAGGACGGTTTGAGCTAGCGTCCGATAGGAGAGCAGCAACCTCCAACGCTACCTTGCCGCCCATGCTATGCCCACAGAGGACGAATTCACCCATCCCATCTGGTGCTAGCGGGAGAAGCTGCTCAGCCTGGAAATGATCAAGAAGGGCTAGGATGTCTTCTGCAAGTGGAGCAACGGAGTATGCTTGCGGCACATCTGGCACGGCGCGGCTAGAGAGACCCCACCCGCGGAAGGACACGGATATCATGGTTGGATGGGTGGTTCTAAGTTTGTCCCGCCAGACTGCTGGGAGGAGGGGAGGGATATTGGAGAATGTTGAGGCAGAGCCACCCCAGTAGTGGAGGAAGATGATAGTTGGAGGGGCCTTGACTGAGGTAGGAAGAACGATGTCATGAGCCTTATAAATGAGAGTATGGATCGATATAGATTTGTTTGAGACTGAAGGATTCTGGATCAGAAAGGTGCGAGAAATTGGCTCCATGTTGAGGGAATGGTGCGGCGAGGGCTACGTTATTGCGCTGAAAAGGCTTAGGAGGGAATTGTTTGTTTCCCGTCAGCAATTGAAAGCAGCGTCCCTTGGATGGAGAAGCAAAATGCTTCATGTCGAGTTTCAGGTTTCGCGGGCATTTTAATAGTCCTGTGCTGAAGAGCTACTGTCCCATCCCGGGATAAGTTGTTCGCTGTTTGAATTGTCAAAATACATCGGACCAAGAGTTGAATCCGCGATCCGCGAACTGCCATTGTTGCATTGTGCACTGGGGCTTAAGATGTCACAGTCCTAAAACTTAGATTGATGGTTGCTTAGAAATCCTGCGAATAGGCAGGCAAGGAACTCAGATTTCAAGTGCACGGAAGATGAGCAGTCCCCGTTTTCTCGGAATGCAATTCCGCCTTTGACCTAAGAGCGGTCTCTTCAACTCTTTTTTTGGCAAAGCTGATGAGCATCATTTCCGCCTTGGCCATAGGGCTGAGGCCGCGGTGAATTGTTGGAAAGCTTTTAAGGTGATGCGGCAAATTCTGGTCTTCGAACACGAGAACTACCTACAGGTTTTCCCTCAGTCTTGTGATTCTGCTGAGGCTAGAGCATCTGTGGTCTGTCCAAGGATGGCTGGCTATCCTTCAAGGACCCTTGCTTACATATGAGCGGCCTTGTGAATTCCCTAACCAGCCCGGCTTGCTCGCGCTAGATAGTCCTAGCACTTGGTTAGGATCTTTTCACGAATCCAGTACTTTGATTTACTGTTGTCCTATTTTCTAATCTCAGCCTTTCAACTCATCTACCTCAACTGCAAGCGACTCTCCAATGTCCTCCTTGCCCTTGTAAATCATTTCTAGGTCCGGGACGTCGCTATGCTTCTTCCCTTCCAGAACCGCGTCAATCTCCTCCAACGTCTTACCCTTCGTCTCTACCCAGTAGTACGCGATCGCTGCGAGCATGACGACGTCCCAGGCGCCGTTGGCCATGTAGGTTCTCCAGCCGATGTTTGTGAGTGCGATGGGCATCGTGAAGACGATGAGCAGAGCTGCGCCGTTAAGAGCGAATTGGAAAACGCCCATCCCATTGGCACGGATGGGGTAGTTGAGGACTTCAGGTGGATAGAGGTAGAGCAAGGGTGTCCAGCCGAAACTATAGGCTCCTTGGAATAGGAATATCGCCGCAACTGTTCCGTAAACGCCAGATGTGTTGCTGGATGTGCCGTAAACTGTGTCGACTTGGTCAGCTATGTTTGTTCGATGCAATGCGAGCTCGAACAAACCTTTCGTCAAAGCGCCAACAATGAACAAAAAGATAGTTAGCGATGCAGTGCTGGCGATTGCTGTGGGCTTTCGTCCCCAGATGTCTGCAGAAAAGGTGCCGACAATTGAGCAGACCAAGCACCAGGCATTGAGGATGATGTTCTGGTATGAAATCAGTGTCAATTCGGTGAAATTGGTGGAAAACCACCCACAATCTGAAGCTGGGTCGTCGTATTGGTAACTCCGGCGTTATCTAGCATAGTTCCGAGATAGTATGATGCTATGACATTGCCTATCGCCGTCAGCCGCACGTGGGTTTCTCCAACAGCACTAGGTCATCTCACCAGCAATAGTACTAAAGACGGCTGCGGAAACAGCAAGCGCGACTCTCTTCCTTGCAACCGGTGTCTTGACCATCTGAACGAGGGACAGAGTCTCCCCAACATTCTTCTCGTACTCGATCGTATCGATAATCTCTTTGAAAGCAACCAGCACTATCGGATTCTGAGCGTCGCCATTGGCATAAGTCTGAGCGACCACAGCGAGTGCGTCCTCACGTCGATTCTTGTATGCAAGCCAACGAGGAGACTCTGGGATGAAGGGTAGTATGATAAGGCAGAGAATACTGAAAGCTGCCTGAACAGCGGATGGTATGCGCCAGGCCCAAGTCGAGTTCATCGTGGACGTCCCGTACGTGACACCAGCGGCGATTAGGCCCCCTGTTAAAATCTTAGTAAAGTTTTCACTCCTAGAACGCATCGAAAGTCACCTACCGACATAGTAGCAATCGTTAAATATTCCCAATCCCCACCCTCGCCAGTGAAAGGGAAGGGTCTCGGCAAGGTAAACTGGGCCAGAGAGGCCTGAAGCTGAAGTTCCGAATCCGACCAGTATTCTAGCGACCACGAACATGGCGATGTCCTGTGCGGCGGTTTGGAGGACAATGGCGATGATCGTTATGACCGCAGCCCAAAATAACGCTGGGCGACGCCCAATGATATCTGTCACCTTACCCCAGGTCAAGCCTGCCAAACAGCCGCCAATCCAAAGTGCGGCGGTCTGGAGAGACAACGTCGCGGTGTCCAGGTTGAAGTAGTTGGTGTAGCTAGGGAGAATATTCAGGCCGTTCCTAGGTCAATTAGCAATGACAGCAATGCCCAAGTGAGCACCAACTCACATCATTGAACCATCATATCCAAATGTCTGTTCTAAAAATGAGCTTGAATGCTGTGTGTACAGGAGAGGCATGCTCTTACTGTAGAAGTGATGATGGAACAGCTGACAAGTAGCGTGGAAATCAGCCACGATGACTGGGGACATCTGACTGGAATCCATGTCCCAGAAAGCTTTGAATTGTCGACCATGGCGAAGGAGATATGCCTCAAGTGTGAGTATGTTCAGACTCGTCATTCAAACGCTCGAAGACTGGGAACCAACGGTGGGCTCCCTTGTCGGTTATGTTAATGGAGGTGAGTGCAGAAAAGGCGTCTCTCGTTGCCACACGGGGCCCGAGATAAAGGGAAGAGACATTCCAAAATGTGTGCCATCGTCGCGTACTTCGTGCTTATCAGCGTGAACTCCGCATAGATCGGCCTGGTTGTTGTCAGGTAGCATTGCGAAGTGTCAGTAAGACGGGGATACTCCGTGGGTAAAAGCTCCGGTATTTGATTGCCGATTGAAGGGTGTTTTAGCCTTCTGCTACTTGAATGGCAATCCGAGCGTGCGTCTGTGGATCCGCTGCTCGTGGCGGTTAGACCTAGACGGCAAGAGCCCCGCGTGCTGACAGGCACCACTATGGAGTCAATGCCAGATTGTGGCGGTTGATGGCAATGACACCTTCGCAAGCCTCTGCACCACAAACACGGGACAAGAAGGCGAAAAGGTTTCCCGGACACTCTATTCCACTAGACAATTATCGACTTGAGTCCCACATAACTTCCAAAGGTCAATTTGCACCATAACTCCAACGAAGCTAAATGCAATCCTACGTTCTATCGCCATTCCACCACCCGCCTGAGACTATCTAGTCTATCCTCGTCAAGTCTCCGCTTAATCGCCGACCGCCCAGATACTGGTTCACCCAGTCGTCCACTTCCCCGCAGCTATGGCGCTCCTAGAGATTGCCTGTTTCAACTGCGAGTCTGCCTTGATCGCGAGCAATTCCGGAGCGGATCGCATTGAGCTCTGCGCTGGTCCTGAGTTTGGAGGGACAACTCCCGATTTTAACTCCCTCGTCAACATCAAGGACCAGATTGCTGTTCCAGTGTTCGTCATGATCCGTCCACGTGGAGGTGATTTTATCTATACCGATACAGAATTCCAGGAGATGAGAGCTAGTATCGAACAATTCAAAGAGGTCGCAAGTGGGTTCGCTTTTGGCGTTCTGGATGCCAACAGCAGAATTGATATCAGAAGAACGAGAGAACTGGTCCGCTTGGCCTATCCACTTCCATGTACATTCCACCGTGCATTCGACCAGACAATAGACCCATTCAAGGCTCTAGAGGACATTGTTAGTTGCGGAATCACTACGATTCTCACCTCCGGAGGTGCATCGTCTGCGATTGATGGGCGTGATACTCTATTCAAACTTGTCAAAAGAGCCCAGGAAAGGATTGCAATCATGCCAGGTGGCGGTGTAAGGTCGACCAACATTGAGGAACTGAGAGAATCAACCCAAGCCAGCTTGTTCCATTCCTCAGCGTTAGTAGATAATGGGTGTATAGCTAGTGTGACAGAGATTCGGCGACTCAAAGCAGGGTGCAACCGGGATGTAATTCATCAGGGAGATGCATGATTGCAAACGGAGTGCATTGATATGCCATGTCTAGACTGCTGATGCTCGGGCTCGGGCTCTGGCTCGTCTAGCCCTGGTGACTGCTAGTGGGGAGACGACGAGGAATTTCTCGATAAGCGCCGATTTACCAGGAGTTGGGCTAACACACGCGTCCGCCGCGCACCGAGGCTGACACCTGGCGCCCCCATGTGCCATAGTACGCTACAGCCCGAATTGTGTCCCCGGTTGATAAGCCGTCCAATTGTGTCCCCCGATACGCAGTGGAGCCTAAACTTAGGCTGTGACACCCCATGAGCGTGATTTCAAGCCGCTCTTGCTTACCGCGCTGGCTTCCCTGACAATTTCCCCGTAACGAAGGATGCTCTTCGGCGTTTAGGCGAGCTGTATGAAGACAACGGCCCCAGTTTCAAGACTTCGGAACAAGACTGGAAAAGGTTGCTATGCGTTGCACCATTATGCCTCCACTTAACAAGCTCTCGCTAGAAAATGGGGCCGGAAGCCTCTTTGTCGGCCCTAGTGTTCTAACTTACCCTTCCCACATTACAGCTATTCATAAATCGTGTCTTTCTCTATGCCGCAGGCATTTAGATTCTAGTTGAAGATGGTTGAGCTTCAGGAGCTTCCTAAGTCAGAAACAAACCATGTTTCAGTCTTGGGAAAGTCTATACCTCCAGAGGCAAACGAACCACAAGATCCAAGCAGTATTTCGGAGCACTGGCAACAAGACCTAGAAGAACGTGAAGAGTCTACGTCGAGCCCGCTCCTGGCCGACAATGGATATCCAGATCAACACAACAAAAATGGTATACGCGGCAGAGCTAGAGAAGTCGAGAGCCAGTCCCTTCCACGGAGACAGCCGCGCAAGCAGCGAAAGAGTCACGCCATATTCTCAAAATTGCTGCCGCCAGCGGATCAGGCTGCCCTGCTCTTTTGCATCCTCCTGGCATTTTCGGTTTTTGTGGTCAACTTGGCCTTCACGTTGTGGGCCATAATCCACACAGGCAGTGGCAATGGCCTCGTTGGTGTCTATAGCGGACAGTGCGATACAGTGCAGAAAATCAGTATCTGGGTTCATTTACTCCTTAACATCCTTGCAACGATCCTTCTGGGTGCGTCGAATCACGTCATGCAACGCCTTTGTGCCCCTTCCAGGTCAGATGTCGACCTTCGGCACCGGGCTCACCGTCATGCCACGATAGGTTCCACTGACGTCAGGAACCTTGTTGGGAGAAGGCTGTGGCTGTATGTGTTATTGTCAGCCAGTTCCCTTCCCATCCATCTCTTGTAGGTTCATGCGCCGGGGAATTGTGATCCAAAGACTCATCTTGGTGCAGGTACAACTCAATCATAGTTGCAACTGACACAAATGCGCAATGGTGCAGTTACCAAGTGCTTGTCCCCGAGGCGCAGATAAGCGCAATTGTGGAAGACAACTCTATTCCACGGATCGCCGTACGCGAGGCTGAGGGATATGTTGGAATGCCTGGTGGGGGTTCTCCATTTCAGGACGAGTCTGCCAGTGTCGTGAAGTGGATATACAACGACCGGCCCGAGGTCCAGAGATTGAATGTCTCTGAATGCATTAGTGCTTACGCAACGACAAAGAATCGAATCCACGGCGACGCCTTGATCGTCACCGCAGGCAGTAAGATTAATTACACCGACGAATTTACTGGGGTTTTAGGCTTCAACGACTTCACAGCATACCAGTTGGCTTCGCCGGAGAATTTTCTTTTCGATCCAGACGGGTTCGAAATTGCAAACAACGCCCAATACGGCACTGCAGGGCCGTTTGATTGGATGTGCTTCCCGGAAACAATCTTGAATGAAGCACAGATGCTGTGCAGCGCTGAAAATGTCGCCCCGGATGGAGACTGGACGTACGGCTCCAACAAGGTGCTCTATTGTTTGAGCAGAGTCATGCAACCCGCTTGCGAGCTCAACTTCAGCCTTCCAATCGCCTTTGCGGTGTTGGCTTGCAATTTGGGGAAACTCGCCGCCATGATCTTGGCTCTATACATGCGTCGAGATAACGTCCTCCTGACTCTCGGAGACGCCATCGCCTCCTTTTTACAGCATGAGGATCTCCACGAGACCTGTGATCAGCCATCAGATCCTTTGTGCCGTCAATTCAGAAATAGGGTGGAGGTGCTCCGGTCGTCAGGGGAAAGATCTCAGGATGAAATGTGGCTAGTGTCTTGGGTGCGACATGCATGTTTCAGCGCGCTCGTCGCTAACTTGATGTTGGTAACATCAGTCTTGAGCCGTTTGGGACCTAGCTGCTGACATCATTTGATAGCAATATTGTCATTTTCAGTATTTGTCTGAATTACGTATCCGACACTATCAACGGCACCAAGTCCTTTGCAGACTCCAAATGGAACAATGTCACATTACCGTGGAAGTCCGCTCTGTTCTGGGGCACTGGGATTGGATCAGAACCGTCTTACACGAAATCCGCTGGTGATAACACTGGCGGGGGATTCCTGGACTTGGCCCAGCCGTTATTTGGCGACAGATTTCTCAATGGTGTGTTGATTGCTAATACACCACAGCTTTGCCTAAGTATAGTGTATCTCTTTAACAACGCCATGTTTACCAATTTCTTCAAAGCGCGCGAATGGAACTCATACGGCAATCGTCGCCAGGGGCTCAGAGTGACTGCACCACAAAAGGATACGGCACAGCGATCAGCTTATTTCCTTTCGTTTCCATTAAAATGGAGTCTTCCATTTCTGGCTTTCATGGCCTTGACGCATTGGTTCGTCTCACAGACAATTTTTCTAGAGCGAACTAACGCGACCTATCCCGGCGGTCTGGCTGTTGTGCTTCAAATCGGTGTCTCGCCTATTGGGTTGATTTGCACCTGTGTCGCATCACTTATTCTCTTCTTGCTTGGGCTGGTCGTTCTTTTTTGGCACTTTCATTGGTATGCTCCACCAACATGTGGAGACAGTGTGGTCATTAGCTCGGCCTGTCATTCTCCTCCAGCGGAAGACGCGCACTTGAAACCAGTCCAGTTTGGAGTTCTGCCTGTCGATGGGGATGGCACGATGTTCTCTTGTTCATTTAGCAGTGAACCAGTCGGACGAATCCTCATCGGGACACGAAGCGGTAGGATGTCTGAAAGGCTCGTGGGTAAAGTCGAATGCCCAATACCACAGACAATTTCACCTTTGCCAGCAGCACAGCAGAAGGACCCTGATATTCAATCCGAATGAGCTGGCTAGCTAGGATTGAGGGGGCATCGCACTATGTTCATCGGACAGTTTCGGAGCTATCCCAATTTCAGGGAAGCGCTGGCCTCATGCGCGGCAACATACATATGCTGAAAGCTGCAAATTCGATTGGCTTTGTAGTCTCCTTTCTCTGCTGTGAGCAGACCTCTTTAAAGTTGGTAAGATGGAATTGCTGACTTGACAACTCCGCAGATTGGGGGGAAGCTTCCAGACTATATGTGCCACCAGCAACTCCGTGGAATATCCCCACCTTTCCCCTGCACAAGGAGGAATGAAGTTGGGAAGAGGTGCTTTCAGTATCGTCAAGTCCGGCACAAGTCTTCTGTTCGCTGCTTTCAGGTCAATGTGCAGACCTCTCTACGTTCAGTTGTACCGCGGCAAGCTCCAAGGACCTGAAAGGAATCACCCACACAGACTCGGTGCATTCAGGCAGTCAGGCGGCGCAGAATCATCGGGATGCAGGAGACACGGTGACATTCGAAGAAACGAAATTGTGCAGGGTGTCGTCGGTAACACGGGAAGACTCTTGGTTGGCTGTCTCAAATCATGCTGCAGGTGTGCAGTCAGAATGAGGAGAGTGTATTCGTCTATGGAGATTTGTCTAGTAAAACATTATACAATGTCGCATATATTGTATGGTACGGCACGTGAATAAGGCACGGCGTAACATTTTCGAGACTATTCGAAGTCAACATAGTTCCAGGATCACGGCGGTTGAAAGCCGCCCCGCAGGAGCTCTTACAATCAATTAGCCTTTGGCTTGCTCGTCCTCCGAGTCTTCTGCAGGTGACGGTGAGATCTTGGCCCCTAAAGGGGTGCCCCGGAACCGTCCCGCTTTGCGGGCGTGCACCTCATGGGCGTGCATCTCACAGGCGTGCATCTCATGGGCGGGCACCTCACGGGCGTGTGTCTCATGAGCATGCACCTCGTGGGCGTGTATCTAATGGGCGTGTACCTCATGATGCAGAGCAATGGGCTGATAATAGGTGGTAGCTACAATGATTTACGATCACGAATCGGAGGCGTTGGCCCGACTGTCAGAATGGGCCGCCTGCACAGGCCTCCGCTTTCGAGAACATACGCTCAAATTTCCAAGCTAACCACACTTCAGAACTTCGTTGCACTCAACTTCAAGAGATCCTGACAGTCTCTTGGTCAAGCCGTATACGAATTACCCCGTCACTGAAAATCGTACCACTGTGCTCCGGCTGGAAAACCAAGAGCAGCCTTCTGCTACTCAAAAAATTCAAGTTGCGCCAGCCTTTAACTGGTTGCCTTCCGCTGTTGTTCTTATACCAAGCCAGTAAATCTTTCGCTCTTCGCGTCGTCGCCTCTTCCACATATCCCAAAGCACATCTTTAGATCTACCCATCATGCCGCCAGTCCGCACGTCGCGCATGCGCAAGCCCCCACCAGCTGGGTTCGACGACATCGAGGACACGCTTCTTGAATTCAGCAATAAGATGAAAGACGCCGAGAACGCGAGTCACGAGGGCAAGAAGCGCCATGAGGTAATGTGGCCTATCTTCCAAATCTCACATCAACGTAAGTACATACACCTCTCCAACTAGGAGCGCAGGCTTCATCACATCCATTTCTCACCCTTTCACATGCCTCACATTTGAAGCTAACATCAATCTCTAGGATCCCGCTACATCTACGACCTCTACTACGAAAAATCCGCTATTTCAAAGCCGCTCTACGAATGGCTGCTGAAGAACAACTATGCCGACGCCGCGCTGATCGCGAAATGGAAGAAACAGGGCTACGAGAAGCTGTGCTGTCTGCGTTGCGTGCAGACTAAAGAAACAAACTTCAGCAGCACATGTATCTGCCGCGTACCGAAGGCAGCACTGACGAAGGGCGATGAGGAGAGCGGAGATGGGGGAGGGGGTGTGGAGTGTGTGAATTGCGGGTGTAGAGGGTGTGCTAGTAGTGACTGATGGATGGGTTGATGTTTTGAAGAAAGGAAGAGACAGAACAACGGACCTTATCGAGCTTCCGGCGAAGAAGGACTTGGTTCCTATGACATTCGCCGCCTAATTCATCCGAAGCGACTTCGTCAACATCGCAACTGCCTGACGAAAAGCTCGACGACTGCAGTATTTCGCAAGGGAGCCACTGAGCAATTTCTATGGAAGACAGCTATTGCACATAGCCAGTCTTAATTTGGCTTTGGTTTGCTTGTTTTGTGAGTATGTCCTTCTCACGTGGGACAGCTTTCACATGGATCATGGTGGAATCTATATGACTTGCTTCAATGCTTGGAAGGCAAATGGAACGAGCGAAAGTGGGTAAGGCCAGCTTAGCCCCTAGATGCAAACAGACAGCTTGACAAGCACAAACAGACGCCACTGCGCCCTCGCAAGAGTCAAGGGGCTTGCTGAGGAACGTCTTTTCAACAACCGCCAACGCTGCTGCACCCGATAGAATGCAACAGTTGTCCCGGAAGGAAAAAAGGCAGAGCTACTTTCAAACAATGGTGTGACCTGTTCAACGGTCCAACTGGTTCATCGACCTGGCCAAATCGCTGAGCTTTCCCTCCACAGCTACCTTTTGGACTAGAAACACGCATCAATGATCTAGTCAAACTCGTGAACACTCGCGAGCAAAACTCGCTTGGGGCGGGGCTCTTGGGGGCATGCCCTGTTCATGATCATATCTCAGCCAACAGCAGGGAGGCTCTTTTGACATTAGGCAAGGAATTCCGGCAGAAGATTTGATACGGAAATGATAGAGTTGGAATACCACGAAACGAGCCTGTGCTCATGTTAAGTAGTTGAATGCAAACTAGCTTGACAATTGCTACTACCCATCTGCACGAGCAGAGAGCGTTAGGCTTGTGTAGCCACATTGACTTTCCCGTAGATCTCCTTTCTGTGTCTACTCAGATCCCCCTGCCCTAGACACACATTGCAAATCTTGCCAGCGCTCCTAGAAAATCACGCGCAGCTTAAGGTGACTGGAAATGGTGCAGTAGTCTGAGACCAGGTATAACGCTTTAGCTCATCTGGACCGAAGAGTCCTCGCCCGGTTCGAACGTGGAGATGGAACGTCATAACAGCCCTGCTATTTGTAGCTGCATCCCACTCACTGAGGGACTGATATAGCGATGGCTCTTGTGATATGCTGCTGCGTTCCGTTGTCTAACTTGTAAGGCTTGTCGAGATCTAAATAGTAGTGAGTTTTTTGGCGCGGAACAAACAGTTCAATCAGGCATAGACCGTCGCCAAGGTCTCGGATAGATTCTAGGAGTTGATGTGCCTGCATTTCTCGCAGTTGTCCATTTCGATTTTTTCCCGTCGAGGCAAATGTCGCTAATGGTGCATAAGCTCGGGTTTAGGGCCGATGATAATATCGTAGTAGTCTCGGCCACCAGCGGGCGGGCACTGTGAGGTGCGACCTGTCGTCTCGTGACGAGAGCGAGGAAGGCGTCTAGCCAGCGTGTCGAGCGAGGACTGTATGCGGAGGCGAGCAAATGTGATGCGCTGAAAGGTGCTGATGTATAGCTTTCCCAATCATCTGGACTCTCACCCCTCAGACCTCGCCTTCTTGCTCTCTTTCTCTGTAGTGCCATCCCCACTCCCACCATCTCCATCCACCCCTGCATCCTCTTTCTCCCTTTCCCTCTTCCTCCGCCCCTTCCCTCTCCCAATGCCCTTCCTCGTGCCCTCTTCTCCCGCTTCTTGGGCCAGCACGGCTAAATCATCGACCGCAATCTTGCCCCCAGTCCCCAGTCCTTCAAAATCCGCACCCCGCCGCTGCGTATCCAAATTGCGCTTCTTCTCAAACATGCCCTGCACGTGGCCGACCTTGGCTGGGTCTTTGCGCAGCACGAACTCGAAATCCGAGGTCTTGAGTTTCTGGCGGCCCGAGTAGGCGGCGACTTCAACAGCTGAGTGGCAGGTCTCGATGATGAAATCGGTGAGGATCTCGTCGAGGACACGGAGGGTTTCGGGGTAAGGCTCAGACTGCGTTGGGTCGAAGGGGTCACCTGGTGCACCGTAGCCGGCGAGCATGGCCTTCACTGAGTAGGAAAAATGTTAGCTTGAGAACGACTCCAACACATAGGTGGAGGGTAAGAGGTACGGTCATTGCCGAAATTCAGCTGGCCTTTGTGGCGAGCTGCGCGAGCTCGAGGTTCCATAGTGGGTTTCTAATGGCTTCTTGAGACTCTCTTCTGGAGATGTGACGATCTCGCGGAGTCAAAAGTTGAATGGCAGTTGCGATGTTGCGATCTGACTCTGATGGTGCAAGGTGACTAGACCCTATCCACGATAAAGGGTTTCACCCGAACTTCACCAGCAACAAAAACATCAAGAAAGCCCCGAAACGTCCTCAGAGTCGTTGTGAAGGATGAATTGAAAAACCACCATGATTAGGCGCTAATGACGTTACAGCGCCCGGGTCCAAGCTCCAGGCACCAAATTCCGGGGGTAGAAGACGCCCCCCCCCCGGCGCTTAGTCGAAGTTCGCAGCAAGTACATATCGATAAAAACGGGCCTACCGGTGCTAGAGGACCATCTTTTGGCGGTAGTTAGATGCTGCTTTTGAGCCCTTCTGCACTGAGAGCGCCTCTCCAACCGCCAGTCCCAAGACCGCTTAAGCGCCCCAAGGTTAGCGAGATCGGGGTCCCCCCCCGGGCTTGTACCCAACCTCACTCGGAGGAGTCAAAACTACCTAATTTGTACTGGAAATCGTACCCGGGCACTCCTGCGGGTGAATAGGTCCCTAACTGTTATCCAGGACACCCCTGGCCAGCGAGGTCGCAGCACGCTAAATTGCTGCCTCCCGAAGATGTTTAGCCCAAATTTAGGTGGGAAACAGCCCCCGAGAACTTGCCTGTGAACGCCCGGAAATTTTCTCGCCCCAAGCCTCTCCCAGGCCTGCATCCAGCTCGCTCGGGGGTGTCAAAATTGCTTAATTTGTACCAGAAATAATATCCCGGGCACTCCTGCAAGCGAGTGGGTCCCTAACTGCTAGCGAGGTCACCACTGTCATTTTAGTCGCCAAGCTCGTTACCACTGTCTCCGAAGACGTTTGCCCCGTCTAAAAATGGCGGAACCGACCTGACTTTTCACAAGAATATGAATCTTATTAGTCGAAACGTTTGGTAACGGGAATTGATAACATGGCCGAGTGGTCAAGGCGTGTGACTAGAAATCACATGGGTTCGCCCGCCTAGGTTCAAGTCCTAGTGTTATCGATAATGTTTTTGTTTTTGGACTTCCGAACTTTTTTCAAGATCTCCATATTATGGCGTGATCTTGTTTTTGTTGTCCCGGTTTTTAACCTGGCTGTTCTAAGGGCGCGATCTGATTGCGGGAGCCAAGAGTTTGTGAAATCTGCTCGCGGCTCACCCAGTCTTGGCAGGCTCGACTCTGACCAGAAGGTGATCTGTGAATCGTGACATTGCAGTAGGCTGTGTTCTGCAACACGGTCGTGAGCACCTTGGGCGTCTTGGTTGTAAAGTCCGACGTCTCCTGCGTGCCACTCAGGATATGGTACGAAAACACAGCCTTGATGAGGTCGATGTCGTTCGTGAGTAGGGCCTGCCCTGTCGCGCTGACCCAAGGGCTCAATTCCGCTTAGCAGCTTGCTAGGTCAGACGATCACGAACTCTCGCCGCGGCCACCGATCTGTTTGGAGCGCTTGCCCGTCCATCATCCTATCGACGTAGCAGCACCCGACGAGTCCCCCCAATCAAACCTTCCTTCCTTTCTCAACCAATTGCTCTTCTCTTTGCTCCAAATCATGGACCAAGCATCTCGTGCGATCCATCTAGTCGACAGAGCCCAGTTCAAGTCTATTAGCCAGGTCTCTCGGGTCACAGGCGTCGCCAGATCCACCGGATAAGACCGACGCGCTGGCCGCCAACCCCGTGGACAAGAGGAGGTCAAACACGCTCGTTTGAAGAGATATCAAGAGGAGATTTTGGCCAAATATATACAGGATACCCAGCTTCAATACGCCCCAGTCAATCGCGAGCAACTACACGTCGTTGCGGAGATGTTGGCCCAGTTAAACGAGCCTAGTGCACGCCTGCATTGCTTCCATCCCCGATCCGGCGCGCAGTTCTGGTTAGGAAGTTTGCTGATAATTAGGTGGAAAACGAATTCTGAAGCATACTCCCCACCCGATCACACATCTACTGCCAGCTACTCGACGCGTCCTCAAGCTTACCAGTCCGAGCACTTGCCGGTTACCGCCGTACCGCCACACTCCTCTGCACGCACAAGTCGACAAGTCAGTCAATGTCCCTGCAAGACGCGCCATCGCATAATACCCACAATCACAGTCACAGGAATCTAACTCGGACGTTCTTATAGATCCCACCATAGCCCAGTCCAGCTCCCTCGCAGTCTTCTTTGCCAGATCTTTGGCTTTGCGAAAGCCTTATTGAGGCACAGCATTTTCAAAGTTGAAGAGTTTCAAATTGACCGCTCGTCAGGAGCAAAAGTCAAGCCTGGCTGTCTGTTGTAGGCAGAGCTGCCTGGGGAAAACACGCTAGCCCTACCAGGTATGATTGTTTATCACTGTGCTAATGTATCACGTGAGCAAACAGAGACACCACCGAACTGTGTAGAGAGAAGGTATTGGCCGTGATGACAGGGTGCTACACATCGGCCTTGATGTTATTATTTTGGGGTCTCATCATTCCTGGCACTGTCTCATGAGACGAGATTGCCAAAATCGCCAGAGCTAAGACGTCTGAGCGGGCTGCCAAAGGTTTTTGCTTCACTCTTCGTCATGTTTAATCTATGACATTCGCGCGGGAATCATGCTTCGGCAAGCCTCACTTTTTAGTGTGATGGTTTCTCAAGAAACCTGCACCTGTGCGCCATAAAACTATCGTTTGCTTCTACGGGTAGACCAAAAAATACCGGCTTTGAGGGGAGCCATTTCTGGCTCAATGATCATTACTCTAAGTTGTGAGTCAGGGAGCGCGGCGAGAAAGGGCAGAAGGCATTGCTTCGTAGAGGCATTCAGTTGAAGGAGGTAGAGCGAAGTGTCAAGAGATTCAGGCAGCCCCTGTTAGGCGATAGCGCGACCACAGTTGACGTGGCCAATCTCCACCGCTACTGTGCCATCCATGTCCGTTGTCAACATCATCCTCTTCTAGTGACCGCTCTGCCGTCCTCAACCAACACGATTGCCCTGCGCCATTTTCTTCTATTAGCCATGTCGCGTTGCAGTTGCAGTGGGGACTCTGAACTCCGACGATCCGTTGTGGAGAACGACAAGGAGAGGTGGCAGGGAGACAGGATCGATGCTGCTGACGTGGCATCTTCAACGACATGGGTTGGGAGGAAGGTTGGGTTGATTAGTCGTAGATCACTATTGAAGAAAGATGGTGTAGATCTAGTGGAATCGCGTCGGCAGGTGGGCACTGACCGGTAGGTTCAGGCACGCCATCGACGTCACCGTCAGTAGCAGGCCACCGACGCGACAGTGTAACGATGGGTGGTCGAATGAGAGCATGAGACTGCGGCCATGAGTGTGGGTCAGGCCAAGGTGGAAAACAAAGGGATTGAAGGAGCCTGGAGGTGGCACCGGAGCTAGCGAGTAGGCGCGCCCGAAACCGGGGCCAGCGAGCAAGGCGGTGAGGAGGGAGCCGTTTGTGAGTGACGGGTACAATCGACGAAGGGGGTTGCGAGACGAAATTGGGGTGGG
>Ga0335072_10001232_pt1 | contig 42424 bp, 38 predicted proteins | sample Lox_Sample_21_FD_206725 | JGI IMG/M metagenome (GOLD analysis project Ga0335072, IMG submission 206725) | Soil microbial communities from Loxahatchee National Wildlife Refuge, Florida, United States - Lox_Sample_2.1 | ecosystem: Environmental > Terrestrial > Soil > Wetlands | place: USA... | reverse complement strand
GCCCTGCTGCTGTTGACCGACGTTGCTGCCGTTCAGGACGGTTACGGCGGGCCGGCCGCGAAGCCAATTCACCAGGCAACCCCGGCAGAACTGCGCGGACGTTCCTTCCCTGCCGGATCCATGGGCCCTAAAATCGAGGCCGTCTGCCGGTTCGTGGAGCGCACCGGCAAGATGGCCGCGATCGGCCAGCTGGCCGACGCCCAGGCCCTGCTCGACCACAAGGCGGGCACCATCATCACCGCGTGAGTTCGAGAGGACCGTCCGATGCGCCGCGTGACCGAGTCGATGCTGGGTTCCGTTCTAGGCGGGCTGGAAGGACAGCCCAGGGTCGTGGTCAGCGGCAACTTCGCCACACCCTGGCAGGCCGTCAAGGTGCTCGACGCTGCCCTGCCTGAGTACCATCTCTTCGCCCTCAACGCGCAGGCCAGAATTCCGGACCGGGACGGAGTGACGCTCGAATCTCCCTTCGTCGGCCCCGGCATGCGGGCAAGTAGCAGGCTGCGTTACCTGCCGTGCCGGCTTTCGCTCGTGCCGAATCTGCTCAAAGGTGCAGTTCCGCCGGATGTGGTTATCGTCCACACGTCCGCACCGGTCAACGGCACGGTGTCGCTCGGCACCGAAGTGAACATCCTGCCAGCAGCCATCGAGGCGACGCGCGCTCGCGGCGGACTCGTCATAGCGCAGCTCAACCGACACATGCCCTACACCGGCGGGGATGCCGTCCTTGCCGAGGACGAGATTGACCTGGCCTTCGAAGCGGACGCGCCGCTGAGCTCGCCGACGCCCAAGGTGACCGACGAGCTGCATCTGGCCATCGGCGAGCGCGTCGCACGGCTTGTGCCCGAAGCAGCGACGCTGCAGCTCGGTATCGGCGCGGTTCCAGATGCCGTGCTGGGGGCGCTGCGCGGGCGCCGCGGCCTGACCGTGTGGTCAGAGATGTTCAGCGATGGCGTCCTCGCGCTCGAGCAGGCCGGGGCGCTCGACACCGGTGTCCCGGTCACCGCGTCATTCGCATTCGGCAGTACAGAGTTGTACGGCTGGATCGATCGCAATCCGCGGGTGCGGATGCTCCGGACAGAGAAGACCAACGATCCCGGCCTGATCGCCAGGCAGCCGGCCATGACGTCGATTAACGGCGCCCTCGAGGTCGATCTGTTCGCCCAGGCGAACGCCGCGCGGGTGAAAGGCATGATCTATTCCGGCTTCGGCGGGCAGACCGATTTCGTGGTAGGTGCCCTGCACTCGGCAGGTGGCCGCGCGATCATCGCGCTGCCGTCCTGGCATCCGAAGGCCATGGTGTCGACCGTGGTGCCGCGCCTGGCCGGCCCGGTCACCTCGTTCCAGCACAGCTTCTTCGTCAGTGACCAAGGGACCGCGACTATCTGGGGGAACGACGCCAGCGAGCAGGCCAGCCAGATCATCTCTGAGGTCGCCCACCCGTCCGCTCGCGATGAACTCCGCGAGGCTGGCCGGGGACTGGGATTCCGCCTGGCCTGACGCTGGTGCCTCACCCTGCTTGCCGTGGCCGGGTGCCCGCTCTGTGCGACCGGCACTGGAGCCAGAAGTGACCAACGTCCCCGGCCCCTGGGCCGCCTGGCCCTCTTGCGACTACTGCGCGCGGTGATCAACTGCCGGTGCTGACGCCCGAGTCGGAACGGCCGGGTTGCTGAGAGTCGCTGAGTGCGAGAAGGGCATCGGGATGAGCACGCTTGAGTTGTCCAGGTGGCAGTTCGGGATCACGACCGTCTATCACTTCATCTTCGTGCCGCTGACCATCGGCTTGTCGCTGCTAGTCGCGTGCCTCCAGACGGCGTGGCTGGTCAAAAAGGACCCTGCCTACCTGCGGCTCACGAAGTTCTTCGGAAAGCTCTTCCTGATCAACTTTGCCGTCGGCGTCGTCACCGGGATCGTCCAGGAATTTCAGTTCGGCATGAACTGGTCCGCGTACTCCAAGTTCGTCGGCGACGTCTTCGGCGCGCCGCTCGCCATGGAGGCACTGCTTGCGTTCTTTATGGAGTCGACGTTCCTCGGCCTGTGGATCTTCGGCTGGGACAAGCTGTCGCCGCGGCTGCACCTTGCCACGATCTGGCTGGCAGCCATCGGCACGAGCCTGTCGGCCTACTTCATCCTGGCTGCCAACGCCTGGATGCAGCACCCGGTCGGCTTCCGGGTGAACCCCGTCACCCACCGGGCTCAGCTGACCAGCATCGTGGCACTGCTGACCAACTCCACGGCACTGGCGTCCTGGCCGCACGTGTTCTTTGCCAGCTTCCTGATCACCGGCGCAGTGGTGATCGCGGCTGGCGCCTGGCACCTGGCCCGGGCAAGTGAGATGCGCAGTGGAGATCGCGCGCTCTTCCGCCGCGTGCTGCGCATGGGCCTGGGAATCACGCTGGCCGCCGCGATCGCGACCGCCGTCACGGGCGACATCCAGGCCCGGCTTATGGACAGCCAGCAGCCGATGAAGATGGCCGCCGCGGAAGCGCTGTACAACACCGAGTCGCCTGCCTCGTTCTCGCTGTTCACGATCGGCTCGCTGAACGGTGACAAGGAACTGTGGAGTGTCCGGGTGCCATACCTGCTATCGCTGATCGCGACCCTGAACCCGCACGGCACCGTGCAGGGCATCAATAACGTCGAGCGGGCTTACGTCAAGAAGTACGGTCCCGGCGACTACAAGCCGATCGTTCCGGTGACCTACTGGACGTTCCGGCTGATGATCGGATTCGGCATGCTGGCCGGCCTGCTGGCTCTCATCGGCCTCTGGCTGACGCGCACGCGGCGTGAGCTGCCGCGGAGCATCTGGTTCTACCGAGTCGCCATCTGGGGCGTCGTGCTGCCTTACCTGGGCACCACATCCGGCTGGATCTTCACCGAGATGGGCCGCCAGCCGTGGACGGTGTTCGGGGTGCTCAAGACTCAGCAGAGCGTCTCGGCCGGGGTAACCCCGTCCTCAGTGATCATCTCGATGACGATCTTCACGCTCCTGTACGCCGCGCTCGCGGCGATCGCCGGCAAGCTCGCCATCAGGCACATCAAGGGCGGCGCGCCAGACGAGACCGGCCAGGCCGGCACGGACGCCCGCCAGCCCGTCTTCACCTACTGACAGCACCGGCTTACCCCGATACGGAGAAATCGCCATGAGCCTCCCGGCCTTCTGGTTCATCCTCATCGCAGTCCTCTGGACCGGCTACTTCGTCCTAGAGGGATTCGACTTCGGCGTCGGCATCCTGCTGCCAGTGCTCGGCCGTGACAACACCGACCGGCGCCTGATGATCAACGCGATCGGCCCGGTCTGGGACGGGAACGAAGTGTGGCTGCTGACGGCCGGCGGTGCCACCTTCGCGGCGTTCCCGCTCTGGTACGCATCCTTGTTCAGCGGCTTCTACCTAGCGCTGTTGCTGATCCTGGTGGCCCTGATCGTCCGCGGAGTGTGCTTCGAGTTCCGCGGCAAGGTGGACAGCCCACGCTGGCGGGCCCGCTGGGACGCGGCCATCTTCGCCGGCTCAGCACTGCCCGCTCTGCTGTGGGGCGTTGCCTTCGCCAACATCGTCCGCGGCGTGCCGCTCAACTCCGGTCACGTCTACACCGGCAACCTGCTCACACTGCTGAACTGGTACGGATTGCTCGGCGGGCTGACCACGCTCAGCCTGTTCGCCTTGCACGGTGCCATCTTCCTGTCGCTGAAGACGGACGGCCCAATTCGCCAGCGTGCCCGCAGGGCGGCGGTGCGGATCGCGCTCGTGGCGGTCCCGCTTGCAGCTGCGTTCCTGATCACCAGTCAGCTCAGCCACGGGAAAGCCGCAACCGACGTGACGGCGGGGCTGGCCGCGGTTGCCTTGCTCGGGGCCGTCTGGGCCGCGTTCCGTGGCCGGGAAGGCTGGGCCTTTACCGGCACCGCGATCACGCTGGCGCTCGCTGTCGCCACCCTGTTCGGCGATTTGTGGCCGAGCGTGCTGCCATCCACGACGTCGGCGTCCTTCAGCCTGACCGTGGCCAATGCGTCATCGTCGCACTACACGCTGACCGTCATGACGTGGGTCGCGCTGATCTTCACCCCGGTCGTGCTGGCCTATCAGGGCTGGACCTACTGGGTCTTCCGGAAGCGGCTGACTCGCGCAGACGTGGGCGAGGCCGGAAGCGAGGCGGGGACCGTGTCGCCGCCGACCGCCCCGGTGAGCGGGCGGTCATGAGGCCGCTTGACCCGAGGCTCTTGCGGTACGCGAGTGCAGCCCGTGCTTTCCTGGCCACCGCCGTCGCCCTCGGGCTCGCCACGGCCGCCCTCATCCTGATTCAAGCCGGCCTGCTCGCCCGGCTGCTCGCAGGCGCTGTCCGAGGCATCGGCGCAGGCGAACTGGCGGGCTCGCTGATCGCGCTGGCCGTAGTGCTCGCGCTGCGCGCTGCGGCGAGCTACGGCGGCGAGGTGACTGCGCTGCGGGCCGCGGTCACGGTCAAGTCGCAGCTCCGGCTCAAGCTAGCCGACCATGCGTTGAAACTGGGTCCGTCCTGGCTCGGCGGTCAGCAGGCTGGCGAGATCGCCACGCTGTCGACTAAGGGTCTGGATGCGCTCGATCCATACTTCGCGCGCTACCTGCCGCAGCTCGTACTCGCCTGCGTGGTGCCAGTGGCGGTACTGGTCAGGGTGGGCATCGCAGACTGGATCTCCGGCCTGGTCATCCTGGCAACCCTGCCGATGATCCCGGTGTTCGCCGTCCTCATCGGCCTGCACACTAAGGCCGCGACGCAGCGGCAATGGCAGCTGCTGGCCAGGCTTGGCGGCCACTTCCTCGACGTCGTAGAGGGTCTGCCCACGCTCAAGGTATTCGGCCGGGCCAGGGCACAGGCCGACGAGATCAGGAAAGTCACCGACCAGCACCGGATCGCGACGATGGGTACGTTGCGGGTCGCCTTCCTGTCCGCACTCGTACTTGAGCTTGCCGCGACGCTCGCTACGGCCGTGGTCGCGGTCGAGGTAGGGCTCCGGCTGCTGTCCGGGCACCTGAGCTACCAGACCGCGCTCCTGGTGCTGATCCTCACGCCCGAGGCGTATCTGCCGCTGCGCAACGTCGGCGCCCAGTTCCATGCCAGCGTGGAGGGCGCGACCGCTGCACAGCAGGTATTCGACATACTCGCCACTCCGGCGCCGCATCCGGTCGCGTCAGGACGGCGTGCGCCGCTGCCCATGGGGCAAGTCAGCCTTCGCGACGTGACCCTCTGCTATCCGGGCCGGTCAGAACCAGCGCTGGCCGATGTCAGCCTCACTGTGCGTCCAGGCGAGCACGTGGCCATCGTCGGCCCGAGCGGTGCGGGCAAGAGCGCACTGCTGTCCCTTCTGCTCCGGTTCGCCGAGCCGACCGCGGGCCGCATGGAGGTCGACGGTCATGACATAGCCAGCATCGATGTTGACGACTGGCGCGGATGCATCTCGTGGGTACCACAGCACCCGCACCTGTTTGCTGCCAGCATCGCCGAGAACATCGCGCTGGGCCGGCCTCGAAGCAGCCTGGCCCACGTCAGGCGGGCGGCCACCATGGCCGGCGCTGAGGAGTTCATCGACGCGATGCCCGAAGGCTTTAACACTCAGCTCGGCGAGTGCGGCCTGCAGCTTTCCGCCGGGCAACGACAGCGGATAGCCCTAGCCAGGGCGTTTCTGCGGGACACCCCGCTGCTCCTGCTGGACGAGCCAACCGCTCACCTCGACCCGTTCAGCGTCCGCCAGCTACAAGGCAGCCTGGCTGCGCTGACGGCCAGCCGGACTGTCATCCAGGTGACACACAACCTCGTCGTGGCCGCGGGCGCCAGCCGGATCCTGACGCTGGCCGGAGGCAGGCTTAGCCAGCACATCGCCCCGGTGCACTCGGTGGCGGTGTCCGCGTGAGCGCCGTCGCACGGCCAGCACCGCCTGTCGCAGCACCGCCTGTCGCAGCACCGCCGGTTGCCACACCACCGTCGCGTAGCCCGCTGCTTCGGATGCTGGCGCTGGCCAGGCCGCTACGCGCCCGGTTGGTGATGGCGGCGCTGGCCGGTGCCGCGGCGACCGGCAGCGGGGTTGCCTTGCTGGCGGTCTCCGGCTTCCTGCTCGCGCGGGCGTCTGAGCACCCGAACATCGTCGCGATCTCGATCGCGGTTGTCGCCGTGAGGGCGCTTGGCATCAGCCGCGGAGTCTTCCGGTACGCCGAGCGTCTCGGCGCACACGATGTCGCCTTCCGCGTGCTCGCCGACGTGCGTGTCACGATTTACCGGCGGCTAGAGCGGCTTGCTCCCGCCGGGCTGGCCGCATTCCGCTCGGGAGACCTGCTGGCCCGGCTCATCAGCGACGTGGACGCAACCCAGGACCTGTTCATCCGCGGCATCGCGCCGCCGCTGGCGGCAGCTCTGGTCGGAGCCGGCTCGGTCCTGGCTGCCGTGGCCCTGCTCGCCCCGGCCGGGCTCGCGCTCTGCATCGGCCTGCTCCTCGCCGGCGTGGCGACGCCCCTGCTCGCTGCGCGCACGGCACGCACGTCAGCGCAGCGGTCAGCTCCCGCGCGCGGTGAGCTCGGCGCGCTGCTCACTGACCTGCTTGCCGGCGCAGCCGATGTGCACGCCTGTAACGCACAGAGGGAGCTGCTGGCGCGAGTAACGGCTGCCGACGCTGCGATCACCCGGCTGGCCAGGCGGGCATCAACTGCCTCGGGCCTTGGTGCGGGACTCGGCGCAGCGGCGGCCGGCGCCACCCTGTGGGGAGTCCTCCTGCTTGGCGTCGCCGCGACCGGATCGGGAACACTGAGCCGCGTGCCGCTGGCTGTCATCACCCTGACCGCGCTGGCCGCATTCGAGACAGTCACCGCGCTGCCAGCGGCGGCAATGCAGATCGCGCAGGCACGCACGTCGGCGGGCCGGATCGCTGCGGTGCTTGATGCGCCCGACCCGGTCACTGAGCCGGCCGAGCCGCTGGCCGTGCCTTCCGGTGTCCCGCACGTGCGACTGTGTGCGGCGCAGGTTCGGTACGGAGCTAACGGCCCGCTCGCGCTCGACTGCGTTGACCTGGACCTGCCGCCTGGTAAACGGATAGCCGTCATCGGCCCGACCGGCGCAGGCAAATCCACGATCGCCGCCGTGCTGCTGCGCTTTACCGACGTCTGCGGCGGGCGCGCCACAATCGACGGGGAGGACCTGACCAGGTATTCCGCCGACGCTGTCCGCACGGTTATCGGCGGCTGCCCGCAGGATCCGCACATCTTCGACACCACCATCCGCGCAAACCTGCAACTCGCCAAGCCGGACGCAGCCAGCGATGAGCTGGTGACCGCAGCAGCAAGAGCCCGGCTGCTGGGCTGGATCCGATCACTGCCGGACGGCTGGGAGACGCAGGTTGGCGCCCACGGCGCGCGCATGTCAGGAGGCCAGCGTCAGCGCCTGGCGCTGGCGCGTGCGCTACTGGCGGACCCGGCAGTGCTCGTACTTGACGAGCCCACGGCTCACCTAGACGCCGAGAACGGGCGTTCGCTAATGGCCGACCTAATGGCCGTCACCGCTGGCCGGAGCTTGCTCATGATCACGCACGAGCTAGCCGGCCTGGAGACGATGGACGAGATCATCGTCCTGCGGCTGGGCAAGGTAGTCGAGCGCGGCACGCACTCGCAGCTGGTAGACCGTGCGGGTGAGTACTGGGCGATGTGGCAGGCTAGCCAGACGGCGTGGGAAGGATCGCTACCGTGACCTGCACTCTGCACGTGGCCTGGGACGAGCGGCTGGCCAGTTATGACTTCGGGCCGCAGCACCCGCTGGCGCCGATCCGGGTAAAGCTCACGATGGAGCTTGCCCAGACGCTCGGAGTGCTCTCGCGTGACGGCGTGACGGTGACGCCCGCCGGGTCCGCGACCGACGCCGAGCTCGAGCTGATCCATGATCGGCAGTACATCGAGGTGGTCAAAGCAGCGGGCACCATGGCCGCCGGGGACAGCGGTCCGGAACTGGATGCGGCCATGCTGCTCCGGCACGGACTGGGCACCGAAGATGATCCGGTCTTCGCCGGCATGCACGAGGCAGCGGCGCTGGTGGCGGGCGCGACGCTGAGTGCGGCTCGTGCGGTCATGTCGGGAGCGGCACAGCACGGAGCCAGCATCGCCGGCGGCCTGCACCACGCCATGCGCGGTAATGCCAGCGGCTTCTGCGTCTACAACGACCCGGCGATCGCCATCGCCTGGCTGCTCGAGCACGGGATCGAGCGCATCGCCTACGTCGACATCGACGTCCATCATGGCGACGGTGTTCAGGCGGCATTCTGGGATGATCCGCGAGTCCTGACGATCAGCCTGCACCAGCATCCCGCGACGCTGTTCCCAGGGACCGGCCGGCCGGCCGAGACGGGCGGCCCGGCCGCCGAGGGCTCGGCGGTCAACGTGGCGCTCCCGCCAGGCACTAGGGACGCCGGCTGGCTCCGTGCCCTGGACGCGGTGGTGCCGCCCCTGCTGCGCCAGTTCCGGCCGCAAATCCTGGTCAGCCAGCACGGCTGCGATACGCACTGGAGCGATCCGCTAGCCAACCTGCAGATCACCGTCGATGGCCAGCGGTCCGCGCACGCGGCTGTGCATCAGCTGGCGCATGAACTCACCGATGGCCGGTGGCTGCTCACCGGGGGTGGCGGCTACCAGCTAGTCCAGGTCGTCCCGAGGACCTGGACGCATCTGCTCGCCGAGGCCTCCGGCCAGGCCATCGAACCGCACACGCCCACGCCGGGTCTCTGGCGTGAGTACGTACAGTGGGTGTCAGCCGAGTCGGCTCCCGAGCTTATGACCGACGGCGCCAGCGCTGAGTTCCCCGGCTGGGATACCGGCCACGACCCCGCTGACCCGGTAGATCAGGCCATCATGGCGACAATGAACGCCGTCTTCCCGCTGCACGGCCTGTTTCCCTAGGCCGACCCGACTCCGGGACCAGCAGAACGGGGCAGCGCGCGTGCCGGATGCAGTACTGGCTGACCGAGCCGTGGATGAGCCTGCGCAGCGGGTGCCCGGACTCTCGTCCGACAACTAGCACATCTCCCGGCCGTCTGGCCACGCCGACCAGCGCCAGGGCCGGATCGCAGCACGGTGTCTTGATCTCGACCGGCACGTCGGCGGGCATCCGGCCGGATACCCGCCGGAACGCGCGCCGCACCAGAACTTTCGCCGCGGCACGCTGCTCGGTTCCGGAGAATCTCAGTACCACATGCGGATGCGAAAGGTAGCGCATCCGGCGCCCGCCGTGTCGCGGCAAGCCCAGCGCCCAGGAACGCACCGCGATCAGCTGCGCGTCTCGGCGCCTGGCCAGCTTTGTCGCCACCGCTAGCGCCGCCAGGCCGGACCCGCAATCATCCACACCGACGATTACCCGCGTGACGGGCACGTCAGCCAGGACCTCCGGTTCCGCGACCGGGTTAACTTCGGCTAACTGTGCAGCCATCTCGCTCATGACCTGCCACCTCCGCATGCCTCAGCGACTGACCACTACCTTTAGCGCGCCGGTGTCGGCAGGGCGGGAGACGACGTCGTAGGCCTCGTCGAAGTCGTCGAAGCCGAACCGGTGCGAAATGAGCCTGCTGGCGTCAAGCTGGCCGGTGGCCAGCAGCCGCAGCAGCATCGGGGTCGAGTACGTATCCACCAGCCCGGTGCTGATGGTGATGTCCCTGATCCACTGATCCTCCAGGTGCAGCGCAGCGGGCTTTCCATGCACGCCGACATTCGCCACCCTGGCCCCGGGCCTGGTTAGCGCGACGGCCAGCTCGAAGGTCTCCGGCAGGCCGACAGCTTCGATAGTGACGTCCGCGCCGAGGCCGCCGGTCAGCGCCTGAATCGTGGGCAGCGGGTCGGTCATGGCGTTGTTCACGGTCACGTCCGCGCCGAACTGCTTGGCTGCTTCGAGCCGCCGGTCCGCGACGTCAATGGCCACGATGTGACTGGGGCTGAAGAGCCTGGCCCCCATGATCGCTGCGAGACCGACGGGACCAGAGCCCACTACAGCCACAACGTCCCCTGGGCTGACGCCGCCCTTCAGGACGCCCACCTCGTACCCGGTCGGCAGGATGTCAGCCAGCATGAGTGCTTGCTCGTCGCTGACCCCGGATGGGATCGGGTACGTCGAGGTGTCCGCGAAGGGGACCCGGACGTACTCTGCCTGTGTCCCGTCGCAGCTGTGGCCGAGTACCCAGCCGCCACCACCGAGGCATTGCCCGTAGTGGGATTCCCGGCAGTACCTGCAGGCTCCGCACGCGGAGATGCACGACACCAGGACGCGGTCGCCCTCCCCCACTGTGTGAACCGCGCTGCCGGCGTCGTTAACCGTGCCAACCGCCTCGTGGCCCAGTACCCGCCCGGCTAGCACTTCAGGCAGGTCACCACCGAGGATGTGGAGGTCAGTACCACAGATCGTGGTCGCGTCCACCCGGACGATGACGTCGCCGTCATCGGTAATCTCCGGGTCCGGGACCTCCTCGAACGCCTTCTGACCTGGGCCGTGGTAGACAACCGCTCGCATTATTCGTTCCTCTCCTACGCGTCGTGCTGACGCCGGATTCGCCGCCCGGTAATCCGAACCGGGGTAATGCGGATGAAGTGCTCACGCTCGCCGCTCGCCCACGGCTCGATGCCGAGAGTGTCAGCTTCCGCGCGCTCCTCGGCAGAATCCAGGTGGTGAGCTGGACCCTGGACAAGCACGCTCCAGCCTTCGCGCGCCTGAATGTCGAACTGGTCCACCTCAAAGGCCACCCGAAACTCCGCATGGGAGATGCCCGTGCGTAGATCCTCATCCGTCGCGCCCGCCTCCACAGTGCGAAACAGGATCGCGCCGTCATGCATCTTGTAGTTGACCGGAAGTACCGTCAGGTCGTAACTTCCGGCGAATACGAGCCTGCCAATGCCGCCGGGTTCAATCAGGCGACGGCACTCGGCCTCATCAAGGACCTCGAACGTGGCAGTCGACACGGTGCTGTCTCCCCTTTCCAACTCTCCGGCTCCTCGTCAGCTCTCCGGGTATCTAGTGTTGCGGATAACTGAGGCGGTCACGGACAGCGACCACGCCGTCCACCTTCCGGATCTCATCCAGCAGGTTGGCAGCAACATCCAGATGCTCCACCGAGCCGGAGATGGTGACGACTCCAGACACTACGGCGATGGTGAAGGCCGAGGCGTCCATGACAAACTCATCGACGATGACGCGCTTGCGGATCTCGGCCTCGATCTCGGAATCGGGCCGGTCGTAGACACCGAGCAGGTCGACGCGGCTGACGATCCCGACCAGGCGTCCATCCGCCGTCACCACCGGCAGTCGCTTCACATGCTTGGCATGCATGATGCGCGCAGCTTCGGCCACCGGTGCGTCCGGCCGGATCGAGACGGCCGGGTGCGTCATCAGCTGACGCGCCGTCATGCCTGTCGCCTTCATCCGGTTAAGACGGCGGGCTAGCAAGCCTGGGGCCGATTTGCCGACGTAAGCCTCCTTGACCAGCAGGTCATCCTCTGACACCACTCCGACGACCGCATCGTCCGCGTTGAGAACTGGACAAGCGCTAAAGCCGCGCTCACGCATAATCAGGATGATGTCCTTGTATTGCGCCCGTTCCCGCACCGAAACGACATTGCGTGTCATCACATCGCTCACCAGGCTGGACATGGCGCTCATCTCCTCGTTCTACCCACTCAAGGTGAGCGTGGCAGTCAGCGACTATGGGCTGTAGAGGCGAAAGGCCCGGCCAGAGCGGGACTCACGGCGTCGCCCTTCTCGCTGGACGGGAGGGACCGATCCGCTTCTCGTGGATCCGGATTTCGCGGTGTGCTGCCTGTCGTGCCAGTAACTCCGCGACCTGGGATTCGGTCCCTCCCGTCACTGCAATACCAGCGTGAGTGCACATGGACCGTCAGGGTCCAACGTCAGTGATAGTGCGGGACCTTTGCGCCGTGCAGCCGGGCAGTCCCGGCGCAGCTGCTTCGGACCTTGGACCCTGTCGGCCTCGCGGCCGAGACCAGGATGATGGACTGATGTGATCAGCGCTGGGGGAAGCGATGCCAGATCAAGATGTGCCAGATTACGATGTGCCAGATCCCGATCGAGTCGCGCAGCGGTGGGAAATGGCGCCGGAAGACCTCGATCGGCTTCACGGCGCCCTGACCGCAGCGGGTTACCGGGTAATCGGGCCGCGGGTGTCCGGTAATGCCATCGTCCTGGGCGAGCTCACCAGCACGCGCGAACTTCCATTCGGCTGGGGCGTGACACTGGCACCGGGCGGCTACCGGCTACGCCAGCGCGGCGACAACGCCGCCTTTGGCCACTCCGCGGGCCCGGGGTCCTGGAAGGAATTCCTGCACCCGCCGCGCGAGCTGCTGTGGTCGGCGACGCGTACTGATGACGGCGCGGGCTTCCGGGCGGAGGCTGATCGACAGCAGCAGCCCGACAAGCTCGCCTTCCTGGGCGTGCGCCCATGCGATCTCCGCGCGATCGGCATTCAGGACCGGGTGCTCGGCTATCCCGCTCATCCCGATTCTGGCTATGCCCGGCGGCGCGCTGGGGTGTTCATCGTCGCGGTGAACTGCACCGAGCCAGGTGAGACGTGCTTTTGCGCGTCGATGGACACCGGGCCCCTCGCCGGGCCCGGTTATGACGTGCTCCTCACAGAATTGGCCGCCGAAACCGAGCACGAGTTCGTGGTCGAGGCCGGGTCGGCGGCCGGCCGCGAGTTGCTAGCTGATCTAGGGCTCTGCCCGGCTGAGTCCGCTGCGGTCCGGCGCGCCCGTGCGGCTGTTTCGGCGGCATCCGCACACATGGGCCGCAGCATGGACGCTGGCGGCCTTCGTGAGCTGCTCGCCGCCAGCCACGACGCGGCCCGCTGGGATGACGTGGCATCTCGGTGCCTCACGTGCGGCAACTGCACGATGGCCTGCCCCACCTGCTTCTGCACCAGCGTCGAGGACGTGACCGACCTGAGCGGAGACCACGCCGAACGCTGGCAGAGCTGGGCGTCCTGCTTCGAGCTCGACTTCTCGAACCTGCACGGCGGCCCGGTGCGGGCATCAGGCGTGAGTCGCTACCGGCAATGGCTAACGCACAAGCTAGGTACCTGGCATGACCAGTTCGGCTCCTCCGGCTGCGTCGGCTGCGGCCGGTGCATCGTCTGGTGCCCGGTCGGAATTGATCTGACCGAAGAGATCGCGGCACTGCGCGACGAGCTTGGCCCACGCGCTGAATCAGGCGAGCCTGCATGAGCGGAGTCAGGGTTAGCGAACTGGGTCAGCACGCGTTTGCCCGCGGGCTCACGACCGGGCAGCTTGAGGCGCTGGCTGCCCTCGCGGTCGGCGTCGAGTGGCAGGCCGGGTGCAGGCTGTTCGAGGAGGGCGGCAGCGCCGCGCGGCTGTGGCTGCTGAGGAGCGGGCGGGTTGCCCTGGACCTGCGGGTGCCCGGCCGCGAGCGGATCATCGTGGAAACGCTTGGTCCCGGTGATGAGCTAGGACTGTCCTGGCTGACGCCCGCTGCGCAATGGCAATTCGGGGCGATCGCGCAACTCCGGGCCTCGGCATTCGAGTTCAGCAGCACCGCGCTCATCGATCTGTGCGAAGCCGATCACGAGCTGGGTTATCAGCTCACCCGGCGGCTGCTCGTCACTGCCATCGCCCGCCTACAGGCCGCGAGGATCCGCATTCTCGACCTGTACGCCGCACCGGCTTCTGCTGCTGGCGGCACGCCATGACGATCAGCCAGGCACCGGCCAGCTACCGGGTGATCTCCCGCCGGGATGAGACGCACGACACGGTCACGCTCACGCTCACGCCAGCCGCCGACCCGATCGCGAACGTCCGGCCCGGCCAGTTCACGATGCTCTATGCATTCGGCATCGGCGAGATCCCGATCTCGGTCAGCGGACGGCCCGGTCAGCATGACCTGGCCCAGACAATCCGGGCAGTGGGCGCCGTCACCACAGCGCTCTGCGCGATGTCCGCCGGTCAGGTCGTCGGCGTCCGCGGACCATTCGGCACCTGCTGGGACGAGGCGGACGCGGCAGGCAGGGACCTGCTGCTCGTGGCCGGGGGAATCGGTCTCGCGCCGCTGCGGTCCGCCCTGCTTGCCGCGCTCAGCGACCGGCAGCGCTACCGCCGGGTGGTCGTCCTGATCGGCGCCAGGTCCCCGGCCGAACTGGTCTTCGGCGGTGAAATCGACGCCTGGGAAGCGTCCGGCGCTGAGGTGATGGTGACGGTCGATCGGGCAGACGCGAGCTGGCATGGGAACGTCGGCGTCGTGACTCAGCTCATCGGCCGGGCCGCAGTGGATCCGCCGAACACGACAGCTCTGATCTGCGGTCCGGAGGTCATGATGCGGCTCACGGCCCGTTCGCTGCTAGCCACCGGGATGTCGGCCGGCAATATCCGGCTGTCACTGGAGCGGAACATGCAATGCGGCGTCGCCGAGTGCGGGCACTGCCAGCTCGGCCCGCTGCTGCTCTGCCGGGACGGTCCGGTCGTCAGCTATCAGGTAGCCGAGCCGCTCCTGGCGATAAGGGAGCTGTAGATGTCCACCGGAACACAGCGGCCAAAGCTGGCGGTATGGAAGCTTGCCTCCTGCGACGGGTGCCAGCTCGTTGTCCTGGACTGCCAGGATGAGCTGCTCGCGCTAGCTGCCGAGGTCGACATCGCGCACTTTAACGAGGCGACGAGCGCGGACGCGGCGGGTCCCTATGACGTCTCCCTGGTGGAAGGATCAGTCAGTACGCCCGAGGGCGCGGAGCGGGTCAGGAAGATCCGGGCTCAGTCCCGGATACTTGTCACCATTGGGGCATGCGCGACGGCAGGCGGCATTCAGGCACTGCGGAATTTCGGCGACGTCGCAGAGTTCTCGGCTGCCGTCTATGCCAGACCGGACTACATTGCCACGCTGGCGACCTCGACGGCAGTGTCGAGTCACGTGCAGGTGGATTACGAACTGCGTGGCTGCCCGATCGACGCCAGGCAGCTGGTCGGCGTGCTGTCGGCCCTGCTCGTGGGCCGCCAGCCGCGGATTCCGGGCCACAGCGTGTGCGAGGAGTGCAAACTCCGCGGCACTGCCTGCGTCATGGTGGCTAACGGAACGCCCTGCCTCGGGCCGGTCACTCAGGCTGGATGCGGTGCGATCTGCCCGGCCTTCGGCCGCGGCTGCTATGGCTGCTTCGGTCCGATGGCCACGGCTAACACCCGCTCACTCATCCCGCACCTGAGGCAACTAGGCATGAGCGAGCCCGAGGTGCACCGGGTCTTCCGTACCTTCAACGCAGCCGCGCCGGAGTTTCTGATCGCCGCCGAGCAGTCAGCTAGCCCCGAAGATAGCTAGCACGCCAGATGGCTAGCCCGGCAGATCAGCGATGACGGCGGCCACCAGGTCGTCGATCGCACCCGCAACGGGCTCGCTCAGCCCAGCCCCGAGCGTGAAGTCACTGCCCTGGATGCCGTGCACGATCAACCTGGCCGGAACTCGGCCGAGCACCTGAGCCAGCCCGATGGCGCTGCCCAGCCCCAGCTGGTGCGATCCCGACAGGCCCGCGCTCTCCCTGACCGGTGCTGGCCCGTGCCCGGCCCTAAGGCGGGCGATCTCGACTCGGTGCAGCGCGCCCGGGGGAGCCGAGCCTGCCTGCACGGCGTCCACCACAATGGCCACCGACGCACCGGCCCAGGCCTCGAGCAGGTTCGCGGGCTCTCCATCGGATACCACCAGGTCCACGCCCGCAGAGACGTGACCAGCCAGCCTGGCCAGCACCGCAGCACCGGCACCGTCATCGCCACGAAAGTCGTTGCCGACGCCGATGACGACAGTCCGTCCAGATCCGGTCACCGGTCGATCCGCAGCGTCAGGAAGTGCGTTGCGCAGGAGATGCACGGATCGTAGTTCCTGATCGCCTGCTCGCACTGGCGGGTCAGTTCGTCATCGCTCAGGTCCAGCCGCGGCTCGATGAACAGGCGAAGGTCGTGCTCGATCGCGGCCTGGTTCTGAGATGTTGGCGGCACGATCCGCGCGCCGAGTATCGTTCCGGCGGAGTCGAAGTCGTAGCGCTGGTACAGCACGCCACGCGGCGCCTCGGAAAGGCCGTGGCCGGTCCCTGCCCTTGGCGGGACCGGCACGCTGGGTTCGGCCGGCGGCTCGTATGCCTCGACGATCCTGATTGCTTCCTCGATCGCGCAGACAATCTCGACGGCGCGGACGACGATGCTCCGGAACGGATTGCGGCAGCTGTCCCGGAGGCCTGCGGCGGCGGCCGCTGCCGCGGCCGCCGGCGGAAGCCAGCGCGCGTTGAGTGTGTACCTGGCCAGCGGCCCGGTCAGATACGTACCGGGATGCCCGGTCAGCCGCGCGTGCAGCGCGGTGGAGTGCGGTACCTGCTCTTCGCTAACGTGATCTTCGAACTCGGCAGCGGCAAAGGCGAGGCCGCCGCTGGTCACGACGGTGCCGCACTCGATTGGATAGCTGCCGGGCTGGCTCAGGGCGAGCATCTCGTGATCGAGGGTGAGTTCCGGGAAGTCGAAGCCGGCCACCCAGCTGACCGTCTCCTGCGCATCGTCCATCGCGGCGCGAAGCGTACCGGCCAGCCCGGAAAGGTCTGGCCGGCTCGGCACCGAGTAAAAGCCCCCGACCTGGACGTTGACCGGATGCACCGCGCGGCCGCCGATGGTCTCCATGATCGCGTTGCCAGCGCGCCGCAGCCTGAGCCCGCGCTCGACGATCTCGCGGTGATCACGGGCCATCTCGATCGCGCCTGGGTAGCCAAGGAAATCGGGCGCGTGCAGCAGGTAGACATGCAAGGCATGGCTCGCGATCCACTCACCGCAGTACAGCAGCCTGCGCAGGTCAGCGATCGGACCGTCAACGTGCACGCCGCACGCCGCCTCGATGGCCAGGAACGCGCTGGTCTGATAGGCAACCGGGCAGATGCCGCAAACCCGCGAGGTAATGTCGGGCGGTTCGCGATAGGACCGGCCGCGCAGGAACGCCTCGAAGAACCGCGGCGGCTCGTAGATATCGAGCCGCACTTCCTCGACCTGATCCCCGGACACGCGGACGTGCAGGGCGCCCTCGCCCTCCACCCTCGCCAGGCCTGCTGCGGCGAGCGTCCGCTCATGCCGGTGCGTCATCGCGACCTCATAGTGTCACGACGGCCGGCGGAAGCTCATGACAGGGCCGCCTCCCGGGAGTGCATCGGCACGATCAGCACGGGCAGCGAGGCGATGTGGAGCAGGCGGCTGGAGACGCTGCCGAACGGAACGTGCGGCAAGTCAGTCCGGCTGCTGGAGCCGAGCACCAGCATCCTGGCATCCCATGCATCCGCCTCGGCCAGGATACCGCGCGCCACGTGTCCGTAATCCGCCTCGCGGATCGAGCCTTCGACCTTGACGCCCTCCGCGCCGAGCTTGGCCACGATGTCGCGGACCAATTGCTCGCCCTGGCCTTCAGCACAGTCCACCTGGATCCGGCCGAACCGGCCGATCGCGAATTCGTGCACATGCAGCACGACGACCCGGTCGTCTGGGTGAGCCAGATCCTTGATCATCTCGACTGCGGACGAGACATGCTCGTCGAGGTTGTGGTGAGCGGTGTCCACGGCCAGCAAGATCGTCTTACTCATGTCGTGCTCCCTCCGACGCCGTTGCGCGGAACGCCCGCAACGCCGGACGGCGTCCTGCCGCGCACGTTAGCCCGCATCCATGGCCGATGAGTAGGGACGAAAGTCCGGTCGGCTAGACCTACGCAGGTCCCGCTGACCGGGGCCGAACGGCTCTGAATCGAAGCCGCGCGCAGGCGGGAAGCTCGGCCCAGTAACGGAAAGCCACTGGCCGGGCAACCCAAACCCGGGCGATGCAAGGAGGACAACAAATGCGCAGGAGGACTTTTGACGCGCTGGTGTCAGCCGCAGGGCTGCTGCTGGTCGTCGTGCTCGTCGTCGCGGGCGTGCTGCTCACCTGGGGCCACTCATACGCCAACAACCAGGTAACGAGCCAGCTGTCCGCCCAGAAGATCGTCTTCCCGACGACCAACAGCCCGGAATTCAAGATCCTTCCCGCGGCCAACCGCGCGGAGATGGGCAAGTACGCGGGCCAGCCGATGACCAACGGGGCGCAGGCGGAGACCTACGCCAACTACTTCATCGCCCGCCACCTGTTCCTCATCGGCGGCGGCAAGACCTACTCGCAGCTGTCGGCTGAGTCGCTGGCACAGCCTAAGAACGCTGCCCTCGCAGCCCAGGTGCAGACCATCTTCCGCGGCACGACGCTGCGCAGCATGCTGCTCGAGGCATACGGGTTCTGGCAGTTCGGTCAGATCGCGCTGATCGCCGCGATCGCGTCGTACATCGCAGCGGGCCTGATGCTGATCTTGTCCATCTTCGGGTTCGTGCACCTGCGGCGGACCGCACCCGAGGCGGAGATCCTGCCGAAGGTCGCGACTCGGGTCGTCACGAACGCCTCCTGAATCGAGCAGTACCCGGCCCATTGCCCGGCCGACAGGCTCCCGTCCGCGAACGTCGCGGGCGGGAGCCTTCTGCTGTCGCGAGAAGCGGGGGACCAAGGTCCCGCGCTTCGGTGACGGTGATCCCTGCCCAGGTGGCCGACCTGGATCGATGCTCTGGGTGCGGTTTTCCGCACCAGACACCAATTCGGCAAGGAGCTAACCAGATGAGCCCGCACGCACTGGCCGATGCAGCCTCTGTCGTTAATATGAATAACCCTGGTCACTACCTCAACTGGTCGATCTTCACTGTCTCGGTGGCGAACCTGGTGGTGATCGGGGTGATGGTGGTCATCTTCGGCCTCGCCCTGCTGGTACCGTTCCCGAGACGGCATGCGGCACAGTTCGCCGATGCCGGCACCGGCACGTTGGCGGGCGCGCCAGACAGCGATGTGTCAGTCCCCGGCGCCCAGGCCGCTCGGGACGACCCCGATGCTGACATGTGGACGGCACGGGTTCGGCGGTTCGCGCTCCGCCTGCTCCCACCGGGCAAGCTACTGCCAGACCGGCAGCCCGCCTATGTCGCTTCCTGGATTTACGTGTTCGGCGTTGCCACGCTAGCTGCGCTAGTCCTGGCGATCGTTTCTGGCTTCGCCCTGGCGCTCGGGGGGCCGGACTGGTGGCATTACAACTCCGTCGGCCACTTCTTCAACAGCCTGCATCTGTGGAGCGTCGAGCTGTTCATGGCGTTCATGGTGATCCACCTCTGGGGCAAGTTCTGGATGGCGGCCTGGCGCGGCCGCCGGGCAATGACCTGGATCACCGGAGTCGTGGCGTTCCTGGCCTCGATCGTGGAGTGCTTCACCGGCTACCTGTCACAGCAGAACTTCGACTCGCAGTGGATCGCCACCAACGGCAAGGACGCGCTCAACGCAACCGGCGTGGGTGCCTTCTTCAATGTGATGAATTTCGGTCAGATGCTGATGTGGCACATCGTGCTGGTCCCGATCATCCTGGTCGCGATCGTCGGCGCGCACGTGCTGATGGTCCGGGTCCGGGGCGTCAGCCACCCGCTGCCCAAGCGCGGGCCGCTGTGGCGGGACCGGGCCGCCCGTAAGGCGGCTGCCGCAGCCGATGCCGCTCCGTGGCGCGGCCCGACCCGCCGGTACGACATCCTCAAGGAGGGCACGATCGCCGCTGTCGTGGCGAGCTGCCTGGTGCTGCTGATGGCCGGACTGCTCTCCTCACCCGACGTGCCGCCACTCAGCATCAAGACCTGGGCCACCGTCGACCAGGTCGGATTCGTCAACACCGCCGCTACCGAGCTCGATGGCAGCAGCGTGTCGGCAAGCTACGGACAGCCGTATAACAACGGCACCGGTTCGCTGCAACAGGTTGGCCCGGTCAGCTGGCAGAAGCTGTTCGGGATCACGCAGCCGATCAACTCAGCCAAGCTGTTCGTGCTAGACCCGCTGGCGGTCGCCGCCAAGACCGATCCCGCGCTGGCCTCAGCCCTGGGCACCTACAGCAGTGCCACCCCAGCGCAGCAGCTCAGCTGGGCAACCGCCTACGACAAGGCGACGGCACCGGGCGCCAAGAAGGTGCCGTTCCGGAGCGGGGACCTGAGCTTGCCAGCGGCCGGACCGGTGCCGGTGATGCTGGCAGCCGAGCTGGCTATGGCCAGGAGCGGCGCGCTGGATAGTGATCTGCTCGCACAGCGCCAGTTCTACGGGACTGACTTCACCAAGCCGCTGCTGTTCATCGCCGACGGCGGCTACTACAACACGCTGGCCTCGAACATGCACCTGAGCGGCGATCAGTGGGGCGTCATGAACGAAACGGGTAGCTACCCAGGTCAGCCGTGGCTCTGGCTGTTCCAGATGTGGTACCACGTGAACCCATTCGGCGACTCGGCCAGCGCTGACGTCTGGGCCGTCTACCTCACCGGGATCGCCACGCTGCTACTGCTGCTCGTCCCGTTCATCCCAGGCCTGCGCGACATCCCGCGGCTGATCCCGGTGCACAGGCTGATCTGGCGCGGCGATTACGACCAGCCCGCGGCACCGCCGGCTGGCCCGCAAGCCGAGCCGACAGCCGAGACGGCGCCGAGCCGGGAGCAGCAGGCAACGTCCTGACGCCAGGCCGCCGTGAGGCGCCTGAATCCGATCGCCAGAATCCGATCGCCCGGGCCGCTAGACAGCGGCCCGGGAGATTCCGGTTACCGGCTCGACCGGGACCAGTCGGTACCCGGTGACGAGCTCGGAAGTGATCGTGATGATGTCCGCAGTGGCCCCGCTGAGCCACGGTCGCAACTGTGACCGGTAGCGCTCTACCTCGTCATCGCCCGCGACCAGCCGCGCCAGGCCGACGACGACCACCGACCAGCCAAGCCGCTCCGACAGGTCCAGCGCGTCGGCTTCGTAAGCCACGACCGTGCCCTCGGTTCCCGCCGAGGTGGCGATCGCGGCGCCCGGCGTCAGGCCGATGACAATCTTGTCGCGGTTCACCAGGTGATTGACCAGCCTGACAGCCGGGAGTGCCTGGTTAGTGAAGACAAGACGGCCGACGGGCACGCTGGCCAGCAACCGCCATCCTTCGGCTCGGGACAGTTCAACCAGTGATCGCTCGTCGTTCATATGCGGGCTCCTCAGCGGCCCCCGGTAGCACGTCAGTTCATGCTTGGCAGCCTTGATCAGGCAGCGCAGTGCCACTGGGCCCGTCGGGCCGGGACCTTCGTCCCGGCTCGTCGCTTACCCGGCGGCTGGCAAAGGTCCCGGCACCGGAGGCCCTACGCCCGATCCGCGATGGCTTGCCACCAGGCAAGCTAGCGAAGTCAGATACCGACGGAAGAGGGTTCGTCATGTACGCACATGTGGGTGACCGGCTCCTCGTCGAGGGTGACTCGGCCAGGACCGGGCTGATCATCGGCGTGCCACAAGCGGACGGCTCGCCTCCGTATATCGTCAGGTGGCTGGCGAACGGCCAGGTCGCCATGGTGTTCCCAGGGGAGTTCGCGCGCGTTGTCCCGGCCAGTCATCCGGCAGGCACGGCCCAGATCAGCTAGCACGGGGCACCTGAAACCGGGCCGGCAGACAGCCGGCGCGCCATCAGCCGGGGCGTTTCGACTTGCGTCCTTGCCAGGACGCGACGTAGTCAGGCACGAATGTCTGTGAGTCGCGCGGCGCCCGAACGTAGCCCGTCGATTTTGGCCGGGCCGGCAGCTCAAGGGGTACACGCTGGACGTCGTGGTAGTGAACGGTACTCAGCAGATGAGCAATCATGTTGAGTCGTGCCCGCCGCTTGTCGGCGCTATCGACGACGTACCACGGTGCCTCAGGAATGTCGGTATGCACGAACATCTCATCTTTGGCACGGGAGTAGTCCTCCCAGCGGGTGATCGACTCTAGGTCCATCGGTGACAGCTTCCACTGGCGCATCGGGTCCTCGAGCCGGGCGCGAAATCTGCGCTCCTGCTCGTCATCGCTAACCGAGAACCAGTACTTGCGCAGCAAGATCCCGTCCTCCACCAGGAGCCGCTCGAAGATCGGGCACTGGTGCAGGAACCTGCTGTACTCCTCCTTAGTGCAAAAGCCCATGACCCGTTCGACGCCAGCCCGGTTGTACCAGCTGCGGTCGAACAGCACGATCTCCCCGGCCGCAGGCAGGTGCTCGACGTAGCGCTGGAAATACCACCGGGTCCGGTCCCGCTCCCCAGGCACCGGCAGGGCCACGATCCTGGCCACCCGCGGGTTGAGGTACTCGGTCACTCGCTTGATCGTGCTGCCCTTGCCGGCAGCATCCCTGCCTTCGAAGACGACGACTAGCCGCACGCCCTCAGCGCGCACCCACTCCTGCATCTTGACCAGTTCGGCCTGGAGCCGCAACAGCTCGGACTTATACAGCTTCCCCGGCATTCTGCCGTCCGGCTGAGTCGCCCCGGCCGCATGCTTGGACCCGCTGCCGTGCTGTCTGGCCATTCCTAGCCCTCCGGTTTCTCTCGCTCATCATGCGCCAAGCCGGGTGGAACCAAACGAAACTAGGCAAGCTCACCGGCGGCCAAGCCGACGAGCCTGGATCGGCCGCACCGGTCGTGACCTTTGCCCCTGTGCCGGGTAAGCCGCTCGCAGTTAGGTAGGGGGAACGACAGGCTGCCGACGGGGAGGTCGTCATGAATCGCCTGACTTATCCGACGAGGGCGGTAGGGCGGAGCTAACAGCGAATGGCTTCGGACGGTAGCGCGCTCGCAACTGTCAATGATCTCGAGGTCGAGGAGCCGCGCAGCCGGCTCTTGCATGACCTGCGGACGAGCGAACATGGTCTGAGCTCCCGTGAGGCCGAGCGCCGGCTTGTTCAGTACGGCCCGAATGTAATCACCCGCCGCAGGCATCTGCAGTGGCCTCGGGAGATCGCAAGGCAGCTCACTCATCCGCTGGCCCTGCTGTTGTGGCTCGCCGCGGCGCTGTCGCTCGCCGTAGGCAGCCGGGTGGTGGCTATCGCGGTGGTGCTGGTCATCACCTTGAACGCGGCCTTCGCTTTCGCCCAGGAACTGCAAGCGGGGCGCGCGGTGGAGGCGCTCGCCAAATACATGCCGCAGCGGGTGGCCGTGCTGCGCGACGGCATCCCGACAGAGATTGAGACGACAGGCCTCGTGCCCGGCGACGTCGTGCTGCTCGAGGAGGGTGCTCGCATTGCGGCCGATATGCGCATCTTGTCAGGGGCCGTGGAGGTCGACCTCTCGGCGCTCACTGGCGAGTCTGTGCCGGTGACCCGGTCTGCGGTTGATCACGACACCTCCGTTCCCCGGCTGCAGGCCGCCGATCTGGTCTTCAGTGGCACGATCTGCACCAGCGGCGAGGCCAGTGCCGTCGCGTTCGCAACTGCCATGCACACCGAGCTTGGCAGGATTGCCGCACTGACCGGGCGGGTCCGGGAGGATCCCAGCCCGCTTGAGCAGCAAGTACGGCGCGTCGCGTGGCTCATCGCCGGCGTCGCCGTCGCGATGGCCCTGGCTTTCGTCCCCATCGCAATCTTCGGGGCGGGTCTGTCGGTGTACAACAGCGTCGTCTTCGGGGTCGGCCTTCTTGCTGGGAACGTGCCAGAAGGCCTGCTGCCAGTTATCACGCTGGCGCTGGCGGTGGCGGTGCGGCTGCTGGCGCGGCGCGGTGCGCTAGTCAAACGCCTGAGCGCAGTAGAGACACTGGGCTCCACTGACGTGATCTGCACTGATAAAACCGGAACTCTGACTGAGAACAGGATCCGTCCGGTCGGGGCGTGGCTGCTGGGGCAGGCTCTGACACTCGAAGGCCCCGGTCAGGCCGCTCTCCGCTCAGTGGCGTGCAGCGCACTGTCGGAGATCGCGGCCCGCTGCAACAATGCCCGTCTCGACACACGTGGCGAGGGTGCCGGGGATCCCACGGAGGTGGCGCTGCTCGAGGCGGCCCAGTGGCTCGGCGCCGATAGCGACCCTGACCTGCGGGAGAGTTCGCGCCAGCACCAGTACAACTTCGATCCGCAAATCAAGCTCATGACGACCATGGATCTGGGGCGTGATGGCGAGGTGTGGCTGGATACTAAGGGGGCACCCGAGACCGTCCTGCCGCTCTGCACAAGCGTGCTATCCGCTGACGGCAGCCAGGAACCATTGCGCGACGACGTACGCGCGCTGATATCGCGGCAGGTCGAGGATTACGCCCAGCGCGGTTTGCGGGTGCTTGCCCTCGCCCGCCGGGCTGCAGCACTCGGGTCGCCGGGCCTGGCGTCCACGGAACCACCGCCACGCGAGGAGGCCGAGCGTGACCTTTGCTTTGTCGGGCTGATCACCATGTTCGACCCGCCACGGCCAGAGGCGTCAGATGCAATCGGGCGGTGCCACACAGCCGGGATCCGCGTGCACGTGATCACCGGCGACCATCCGCTGACCGCCGCCGCTATCGCCCGGCAGGTCGGGATCGGCTCCGGCGACCCCCTCGTCGTGACCGCCGAACACTTCGACCACCGGCACGAGGCAGAGATCAAGCAGATCCTGAGCCAGGGCCGCGAGGTGATCTTCGCCCGCGCGTCACCCGAGGCCAAGCTTCACATCGCCGAGGTGCTGCGTGACGAGGGCCATGTCATCGCGATGACGGGCGACGGCGTGAACGACGCCCCGGCGCTGCGCCGGGCCGATATTGGCGTGGCGATGGGGCGGTCTGGAACAGACGTAGCGCGCGAGGCCGCGACCATGGTGCTGACCGACGACAACTTTGCCACCATCGTCACCGCGGTGCAGGCAGGCCGGATCGTCTACGACAACGTCCGCAAGTTCATCGTCTACATCTTCGCCCATGCGACTCCTGAAGTTGTTCCGTTCCTCGTCTTCGCACTCGCAGGAGGCGCGGTACCGTTGCCGCTCACGGTGCTGCAATTGCTGGCGTTCGACGTCGGAACCGAGACCCTGCCCTCGCTTGCCCTGGCACGTGATCCCGCTGAGCCCGGAATCATGAACCGGCCGCCGCGTCAGCGAACAGAAGGCGTGATCCGCGCGCCGATGCTGGTGCGCGCCTGGCTGTTTCTCGGGCTGATGGTCGCTGGTCTATCCATCGGCGGGTTCTTTTACGTCCTGGTCAGCTCTGGATGGCATCCGGGCGATCCCACCGGCGCGGGCACCTTCCTGCACCACGCCTATCTGCAGGCCACCACAATGACGTTCGTCGGCATGATCTTCGGCCAGATCGGCACCGCGTTCGCCGTCAGGACCCAGCGCGCTCCGCTTCGATCGGTCGGCGTGCTCAGCAACCGCTACCTGCTGGCAGCAATAGCCGCCGAGCTCGCGATTGCCGCCGCTCTCATATTTGCTCCGCCGTTCCAGTCGCTGCTCGGCACCACTGCCCTCCCTGCACGCTTCCTCCTGCTCCTGCTTCCGTACCCGCTGATCGTCTGGGGTGCCGACGAACTGCGCCGGTTCCTGATCCGCCGACGTGCATAGGTCCCGGCAACTCGGTCCGTTTGGCCCTGAGCAAGCCCAGATCCCATGGACTGGACTTGGTGGTGTATGGGAGGAGCGAAAGGAGGCGTGACGAATGAGCACGCTGACACGCAGGGATTACCGAGGCCCATTCGGCGAGATGGTGGACTGGCTGGAGGCACCGTGGACAATCCTGCGTCCCGTCGCCGGTCACCCGATGCGGGTAGAGGACTACATCTCCGATGGCAACTACATCGTCCGGGCAGAGCTCCCCGGTATCGACCCGGAGAAGGACGTTGAGGTCATGGTGTCGAAGGGCATCCTGACCATCAAGGCCGAGCGGCGCGAGGAAATCACCGGGAAGCACCACAGCGAGTTCAGCTACGGGACGTTCAGCCGCAGCGTGACCCTGCCCGCTAGCGCCGATGAGGAGCACATCGAAGCCAGCTACGGCCACGGCATCCTGGAAGTGACTGTCAAGCTGGCTGACAAGGGTGCTGACAAGGCAGCCAGGAAGATTCCGGTTAAGCAGAATCAGCACATCAAGCCGACGTGACGCGCCGCCCCGGCATGGCGAGAAATGCCAGCCGGGCCGATAGATAACGGACGGTCCGAGATCTCCGATCTCGGGCCGTCCGGCAGTTCCGGCTGGAGTGCGCCCGTGCGGCTGGGGCCCTGCCAGGGACGTTGGTCCCGATATCGCGGGGCGGACTCCTCCTGCATACGCAAGGGCTAGGTGCGATTGTCGGAGAGAACCCATGCAGCCTGCGGTGTACCGGCGGCGGAAAGCCGAGGAGGTAAAGCCCTGATGTTTCAGATCCGGATTCACGGCCGGGGCGGTCAGGGCGTGGTGACTGCAGCCGAGTTGCTGTCAGCCGCCGCCTTCGCCGAGGGCAGGTACGCCCAGGCGTTCCCGAGCTTCGGCTCCGAGCGGACCGGGGCGCCGGTCGTCTCGTTCTGCCGGATCGACGACAGGCCGATTCGCGTGCGCGAGCCGGTGATGCACCCGGACGTCCTGATCATTCAGGACCCCACGCTGCTGCATCAGGTCGATGTCTTCGAAGGGGCGGACGAGCGCGCGCTGGTGCTGATCAACTCGGCGCGCCCGGCCACCGAGCTCGGCATCACCGAGTTCACCGGCCAGCTTAGGCCGGACGCGGTGCTGGCGGTGCCCGCCACCGAACTCGCACAGGAGCACGTCGGCCGCCCAGTTCCGAACGCCGCGCTGCTCGGCGGATTCGCCGCCCTGAGCGGCGCTGTCTCAATCGACTCCGTTGCCGCGGCCATCAGCCAGCGCTTCGCCGGCGCCGTCGCTGAGGGCAACGTCGCGGCCGCGCGTGCCGCCTATGCCAGCGCACTGCGTCAGCTCGGTCGCGAGCAACCCGATCACGGCCAGTACAGCCAGGACGGCGCGGGCCTCAACGGCCAGCGTCCACATGCAGCGCACTCGGGTCCGGTGGCGGTCAGCACGCCGCTGTCGGCAGGCGGACGCATCGCCCAGATCGAGGGCTCGCGGGGGGTTGCCGACGCCGTCGCGCTCGGCCGGCCGGAAGTCATCTGTGCGTACCCGATCTCGCCCCAGACGCACATCGTCGAAGCACTCGCCACCAAGGTGAAGGCGGGTGACCTAGCGCCATGTGAGTTCGTCAACGTCGAGTCCGAGTTCGCGGCCATGTCGGTGGCGATCGGGGCGTCGGCGGCCGGCGCGCGTGCCTACACCGCGACCGCCAGCCAGGGCCTGCTGTACATGGCCGAGGCGCTGTACAACGCCTCCGGGCTCGGCCTGCCGATCGTGATGACCGTCGCCAACCGCGCCATCGGCGCACCGATCAACATCTGGAACGATCACAGCGACGCGATGTCGCAACGGGACTGCGGCTGGATCCAGCTGTACGCCGAGACCAACCAGGAAGCCGTCGACCTGCACATTCAGGCCTTCCGGCTGGCCGAGGAAGTGTCGCTGCCGGTCATGGTATGCATGGACGGCTTCATCCTGACGCACGCGCACGAACGTTTGGAGATACCTGGGCAGCAGCAGGTCGATCACTTCCTGCCGCCGTACGAGCCCCGACAGGTGCTGGACCCAGCTGATCCGGTATCGATCGGCGCCATGGTTGGGCCTGAAGCTTTTACCGAGGTGCGCTACCTCGCGCACGCCCGGCAGAACCAGGCGCTCCGGCTGATCCCTGAGGTAGCAGCCGACTTCGCCGCCGCGTTCGGCCGCGAGTCAGGTGGCCTCGTCCGGCCATACCGCGTTGAGGACGCCGAGACGATCGTGGTCGCACTCGGCTCGGTGCTCGGCACGATCAAGGACGTCGTTGACGAGATGCGCGAAGACGGCGAGCGCATCGGGGTACTCGGCATCACCTCGTTCCGGCCGTTCCCGCTGGAGGCGGTCAGGGGAGCGCTGCGCGACGCCGACCGTGTCGTCGTCCTGGAACGGGCCCTGGCCGTGGGCATCGGCGGCATCGTCTCGGCGAATGTGCGGGTGGCCCTGTCGGGGATCCAGCTGCACGGCTACACCGTGATCGCGGGCCTAGGCGGCCGGGCCATCACGAAAGCCTCGCTGCACAAGCTCTTCACCAGCGCGGCCGCGGACGAACTTGAGCCGCTGACCTTCCTCGACCTCAACACCGAGCTGGTGGACCGGGAGCTCAAGCGGGTGGCTGCCTCCCGCAGATCCGGGCCAGCGGCCGAGAACATCCTGCGCGACCTCGGCGCGGTCGCGCACAAGATCGGATGAGCGGCCGCGAAGCGGAGCTCGTAAGGAGAAAACATGCCAGTCCAGCCGATCAAGTTCTACCAGGTCGGAAGTTTCGCCGTCGGCAACCGGCTGCTGGCTCCGCAGGAGCGCTCGGTGCAGTCCGAGCCCGGCCGGACGAACTCGCTCAACTGCGGTCACCGCGCCTGCCAGGGCTGCGGCGAGGCGCTCGGCGCCCGGTACGCACTCGATGCGGCGATGCGTGCGACCGGCCGGCAGATGGTCGCCGTGAACTCGACCGGCTGCCTGGAAGTCTTTTCCACTCCCTACCCGGAGACCTCCTGGCAGATCCCGTGGATGCACTCGCTGTTCGGCAACGCGCCTGCTGTCGCCACCGGGATCGCCGCCGCGATGCGGGCCAAGGGCCGCCAGGACGTCAGGGTCGTCGGCCAGGGCGGCGATGGGGGCACCGTCGATATCGGCTTTGCTTGCCTGTCCGGAATGTTCGAGCGCAACGATGACGTGCTGTTTATCTGCTACGACAACGAGGCCTATATGAACACCGGCGTCCAGCGCTCGGGCGCCACACCTCCGGCGGCCAGGACCGCGACGACGCCAGCCGTCGGCCCGGAACCGGGCAACGTTTTCGGTCAGGGCAAGAACGCCCCGCTGATTGCGATGGCACACGAGATTCCCTATGTCGCCACCGCAACCGTGGCCGGCCTGCGCGACCTGGAGTACAAGGTGCAGCGGGCGATGGAGTTCCGCGGTGCGCGCTACTTGCACGTGCTGGTGCCATGCCCGCTTGGCTGGGGCAGCGCGGCCGGCGACACCATCAAGATCGCCCGCCTTGCCGAGCAGACCGGCCTCTTCCCGGTGTTCGAGGCCGTGGCCGGTGAAGTCGTCAGCGTGACCCCGATCCGGCGGCGCGCGCCGGTGGAGGATTACCTGCGGCTGCAGACCAGGTACGCCCACTTGTTCTCCTCGGCAGAGGGCGCCGCAACCATCGCTCGCCTTCAGCAGATCGCCGACCGGAACATTGCCCGGTTCGGCCTGCTCGGCGACGGTCAGCCGGGCGCCGGCCCGGACAACATGTTCAGCGGCCAGCTGCCACCGGCCGACGCGCACATCCCGCCGGTGACCGACGCCACGGTCAGCGGCCAGCCCGGCTAGGGAGGAACCCCGTGCACGACAAGCCCTTCGCGATCACGCTGGACCCCGGCTCCAGCCTGGCCAACAAGACTGGCTCGTGGCGGACAGAACGGCCCACATACGTGGACCTGCTGCCGCCGTGTAATCACGCCTGCCCGGCCGGCGAGAACATCCAGCAATGGCTGTACCACGCTGAAGATGGCAGCTACGAGGCGGCCTGGCGGCAGATCATGCTGGACAACCCGCTGCCGGCAATCATGGGCCGGGTTTGCTACCGGCCGTGCGAAACCGCCTGCAACCGCGCGCAGGTCGACGCCGCTGTCGGCATCAACTCAGTCGAGCGGTTCCTCGGCGACAAGGCCATCCGGCAGGGCTGGACCGTACCGCTCAAGGCGGCAGAGACCGGAAAGCGCGTGCTGATCGTCGGCGCCGGGCCGGCCGGGCTGTCCGCCGCCTATCACCTCCGCCTGCTCGGCCACCAGGTCACGCTGCGCGACTCCGCGGTGTGGGCTGGCGGCATGATGCGGTTCGGCATTCCGGCCTACCGCCTCTCGCGCGACGTGCTCGATGCCGAAGTTGGCCGCATCCTCGCCATGGGCGTCAGCTGGGAAGGCGGCCGCCAGGTCACCGACATCGAGGCGGCCATGACCGAAGGCGACTTCGACGCGGCCTTCCTCGCAGTCGGCGCGCAGAAGGGCAAGCGGGCCTACATTCCGGCCGGCGATTCAGCCAGGATTCTTGACGCTGTCACGCTGCTGCACTCGATGGAAGGCGCCGAGCGGCCCAGCCTCGGTCGCCGCGTCGCCGTCTACGGCGGCGGCAACACCGCAATGGACGCTGCGAGGACCGCGCGGCGCCTGGGCGCGACCGACGCGGTCGTGGTCTACCGGCGCACGCGAGAGAAGATGCCCGCTCACGACGTCGAGGTCGAGGAAGCGACGGAGGAGGGCGTCCGGATGATGTGGCTGTCCACGATCGCCAGGGCCGACGAGGGCAAGCTCGTCATCGAGAAGATGACGCTCGATGAGACCGGCTTCCCGCAGCCAACCGGCGAGTTCACCGAGCTCGATGCCGACACCGTGGTCCTAGCGCTTGGCCAGGACGCCGAGCTATCTCTGCTTGACGGTGTCCCCGGCGTCACGATCGAGAACGGGGTCGTCCAGGTCGGCGCCGACCTGATGACCGGCAGGCCCGGCATCTTCGCCGGCGGCGACATGGTACCGGCCGAGCGCACCGTGACCGTCGCGATCGGGCACGGCAAGAAGGCAGCGCACAGCATCCACGCCTGGCTGACCAGGGACCAGAGCGGGAACGGTCACGCCGCTGGCTCGGGTAGCCGCCAGGCCGCGGAGACCGCCCCTCGCCTGGCCACCGCCGACCGACTCAACACCTGGTACTACTCCGACGCACCAGCCACCGTCCGGCCGAAGCTGGAGGCGGCCCGGCGGATCACCACGTTCGACGAGGTCACCGGCGGCCTGGACGAATCCACCGCGCAGTTCGAGGCACGCCGGTGCATGTCTTGCGGCAACTGCTTCGAGTGCGACAACTGCTACGGCGTCTGCCCGGATAACGCGGTGATCAAGCTGGGGCCCGGACGCCGGTATGAAATCGACCTCGACTACTGCAAGGGATGCGGGATCTGCGCTGCCGAGTGCCCGTGCGGGGCCATCGACATGGTCCCTGAGCGGATCTGAGTACTTTTGGCCACCGCGCACAAGGACCAAGGTCCTGCACTGGCCCGGGCGGCCGCGACTAAGGTAAAGGTCACGGGCCCGGAACACCTCGTTCCTGGTCCTGATGGTCTTCTAACCGGGTGAAGGGCGACTCCAGATGGCGGACGGCGCGCAGGGCAAGTCGGGTATCAAGGTCTTCCTGCTCGATGACCACGAGATCGTCCGCCGAGGCGTCAAGGACATGCTGGAGGCCGAGCCGGACATCATCGTGATCGGCGAGGCGGGCACGGCGGAATCCGCGCTGGCCAGGATCCCGGCGCTGCGGCCTGATGTCGCGGTGCTCGACGTGCGCCTGCCCGACGGCGACGGCGTCTCGGTGTGCCGGGAGATCCGCTCCCGGATGCCCGAGATCGCATGCCTGATGCTGACCTCATTCGGCGACGACGAGGCGCTTTTCGACGCGATCATGGCCGGCGCGGCCGGGTACGTGCTCAAGCAGATCCGCGGAACCGACCTGGTGGGGGCCGTGCGGACGGTCGCGTCCGGCGAGTCGATGCTGGACCCGGAGGCAGCCAGCAAGGTGATGGCCAGGATGCGCGATCAGGCCAGCCGCAAGGACCCGCTGGCCGGGCTGACCAACCAGGAGCGCAAGATCCTGGAGCTCATTGGCGAGGGCCTGACTAACCGGCAGATCGGCGAGCGGATGTACCTGGCCGAGAAGACCGTGAAGAACTACGTGTCGGCGCTGTTCGCCAAGCTCGGGATGGAGCGCCGCACGCAGGCAGCCGCGTACGCGTCCCGGATCTTCGACCAGCACTAGCCCGCTTCAGCCGGCCGGTGAGTCCACTGCTTGAGCCGGACCGCGCGGGCCGGCCAGCGGCACCCGCCAGTCAAGCTCAGTGCCGCCACCCGCGGCCGGCGTGATCCGGAATGTGCCGCCGAGATTCAGCGCCCGCTGGTCGAGATTGGCAAGCCCGCTGCGGCGGCCGGTGTCCTTGATGCCCGAGCCGTTGTCGCGAACGGTCAGCGACAGGTCTGCGGCCGCCCGCACCCGCACGTCGACCCTGCTGGCGCCGGAGTGCCGGGCGGCATTCGACAGCGCCTCGCGCAGGACGGAAAGCAGGTGCTCCCCCACTTCCTCGGGCACGTCATCCAGGAGCCCCTCGAGTATCACGCCTGGCGGGAATCCGAGCACCTCAGTCATCTCATCTACTGCCTGCAGTATCTGGGCTCGCAGTCGTGGCGGCTTGGCGTCCTGCCGGGTCTGCAGCGCGAAGATCGAGGTCCGGATCTCCTTGATCGTCTCGTCCAGTGCGTCGACGGCCGTGCTGACTCGCAGCGCCACCTCGGGCGAGCTGATCAGCGACGTTGCTCCCTGCAGCGACATGCCCGTTGCGTAGAGCCGCTGAATGACCACGTCATGCAGGTCGCGGGCGATCCTGTCGCGGTCCTCGAACACCGCCACCCGCTCGGCCTGACGGCGGTGCTCAGCCAGCTCGAGCGCGATGCCGGCCTGGCTGGCAAAGGTAACCACCATCTCCGCTGCGGCGGGCGCCAGCGGCATGGCGCCGGGCCTGCGGCCAGCGGTCAGCACGCCACGGACGTTGCCCGCGCGGCCCAGCGGCACCAGAACGGTGGGGCCTAGCTTCAGGTGCGCCCTGGCGACCTGTGCGACACGCTGATCGTTACTGAAGTCATCGACTCTCAGCAGCTCGCCGGTCTTAAATACGAGACCCGAGGCCGATCCGCTGGTCGGCAGCACGAGGCCGACCGCCTCAGCCGCGCCATCCCCGGCCGCATGCTCGATCTGTAGCGACCGCCCTTCGGGCGTCGGCAATGCGAGTGCGACCAGATCAGCGCCCGACATCTCCAGTGACTTCGCGGTGACCAGCTCAAGCGCCTCGCTGACATCCGCGCCCGAGAGCAGGCTCCTGGTCACCTCCGCGCTCGCGGCCAGCCAGCGCTGCTGGCGGCGTGCCTCGTCGTACAGGCGGGCATTGTCGATGGCGACGCCTGCAGCGGCGGCGAGCGCCACCAGCACGGCCTCGTCCTCCTCGTCGAACTCGCGGCCGTCTCGCTTTTCGGTCAGGTACAGGTTGCCGTAAACCTCGTCCCGGATGCGGATCGGGACGCCCAGGAAAGAGGTCATTGGCGGATGCCCGGCCGGGAACCCCGACGACAGCGAATGTTCGCCAAGGTCAGCGATTCGAAGCGTCTTCGGATCCGTGATCAGGGCCCCGAGTAGGCCTTTCCCCTCGGGCCAGTGATGAATGCGGCTGATCTCTACTTCGGTCACGCCTATCGGGATGAACTCGGCAAGCCGGCCACCCTCGCCGATGATGCCCATGGCCCCGTACTTCGCGTCCACCAGCTGGACCGCGGCCTCGACGATCTCGCGCAGGGCGACCTCGAGGTCGAGGGTGGCTCCGACCGCGACGACTGCCTCGAACAGGGCGTTGACCCGGTCCCGTGTGGACAGCACCGCATCCAGCCTGACCTGCAGCTCAGTCAGCAGTTCGTCAAGGCGCAGGCTTGGCAAAAGGGCCCGTGACCGTCCAGTTTGCACTGCTAGCTCCGCAATCGGTTACCTGCCGACACCGCGATACGGTGACGTCCCTACGGTAATCAGGACACGCGGGCTGAACAAGTTCGGCAGCCGCCGCCGTGGGTCCCGCGTGTTGCGGGCGGGTTTACCGAATGCCGCCAGAGAGTTCCGCGAATACCCGCCGGGTTAATCGGCCCCATTAGCCCTGTTATATTCCCAGCGCGATAATCATGGTGCCCGAAGCCGTGCAGCCAATCCGGCGGAGGAGTCAGAAGCCGAAATTCCATTTTTCCGACAACTGCAGCGTCATGGCTGCGACGCCGGCACCGGCCGCGAGTGAGATTACCAGCGCGAGCCAGCGGGCTGAGGCGCCCGCCACTCCTGCTGCGTCATTGCCGTGGCGGGTGTGCGCCAGCAGCAGGCGCGGCAGGCGCGGGGCGTAATTCAGAACGTGAATGGTCATCACGCCGAACCACAGAATGAACGATGCCTTGTGCAGGAACAGCCACGGCCCGTTTCCGGGACCGACCACGGCCAGGGCGACGCCGGTCCCGGGCTTCCGGCGCGCCGACGGCGCTTTCATCCGACACCTCTGGTCACTTCAGCCACCTTTCCTGGGTCGCGAGTCTCGTCCCGGCGCATCGGGACAATCAGCACCGGCAGTGGTGAGATGTGCAGCAGCCTGCTCGATACGCTGCCGAACGGGGCCCATGGAAGGTCGGTGCGCGTGCTCGACCCGAGCACCAGCATCGTGGCTCCCTCCTGTGTCGCCGCCGCCAGGATCGTGCGCGCCACATAGCTGAGCTCAGCCTCCCTGATCATCCCGATGGCCGAGACCGACCGGCCGAGGTCGGCAACGATGCCCGAGACGAGTTGCTCGCCCCGCCTGTCCACGCAGTCGACCTGAATCCGACCGAACTTGCTGCCCGCAAACTCGTGCACGTGCAGCACGATCACCTTGTCATCGGGCGATACCAGTTCCTTGATCAGGTCAACAGCCGCCGCCACATGCTTACCAGCCTCACCGTGAGCCGCGTCCACGGCCAGCATGATCGTCTTACCCATAGTTCCTCCCGGTGCTCACAGCCGCCCGCCGCCGGACGCGCACGCAACTCCGGAAGCTAGCTCCTCTTCCTGCCGATCAGCAGGGCCGAAGGTCCGCTGTGGTGGCCTTCGGCTTGACGCCTAGCGCACCGGGCGGGCCGAGGAAGCTGCGGCTTTAGCCGCCTTCCGCAATTCGAGTACACCGCTCTCGATTCCGTGCGCGAGCACGTCAATGTCTGGCGTTGACGCATAGTCCGCTGTGATGCCGAAGGTCAGCTGGTCGCAGTAGCTGAAGATGGATACTCCGGTGCGCAGGGTGGTAGCGATCGGCACGTAGGGGATCAGCTCCACAAGCTTGCGTCCCAGGCAGTACAGCGGCACCGGCGGTCCGGGGACGTTGGTGGTGACGGTGACGATCCCGTGCTGGGGCAGCCGGTAAGCGAGCCGGACGATGCGCGATGCGATGGGATACGGCGTGAAGCGGCCCAGCGCAATGAGCGCCTCCGCCGCCGTTGCCTCCTTGACGGCCTTGAGCTCAGAAATCTCGGCCTTGATGAACTCCAGCCGCTCGACCGGGTCGGCAATGTGCACTGGCAGCTCCGCCACGAGAAGCGAGACCCGGTTCTCGTAGATGCTCTGCTCACCAGAAGCCCGCGTGGATACCGGAATCAGGGACGGCACCATGTGCGGCTTCGGGTTCTCGCATCGATTTATCAGCAGCGCCCGGAATCCGCTGCTGATGGCAGCGAGCACCACGTCATTTACTGTCCCGCCCAGCGCGCGCTTGACGTCCTTGACGTCCGTCAACGATGCTCGCGCCCAGGCATACCGGCGCTGCCGACCGATCGGCCCGGACAGCGACGAAATCGCGGCCGGCCATGTCCCCGCCGTCAGCTTCGCCGCCGCGTGAGCTGTCTGCCGCAGTTGACGCACGGAGCGCTCCGGCTGCGCCGCCGCTGAGGCAAGGGCCAACGCTGTCTTGGCCGGCAAGAGCATCATGTTCACGGCGGCCTGCGTGGTGAGCCACAGTGCCGACGGGGGGCTCCCAACCCTGGAGATGTCCGTTGCCGACGGCGCTGTTTCCGGTGTCGCGTCGAGTATCACCCGGTAGAGATCAGTGCCCGAGACACCGTCCACCATGGCGTGATGCATCTTCGAGACAAGCGCCCAGCGCTGGTCACTGAGTCCCTGTACCAGCCAGTACTCCCAGAGGGGGTAATCACGGTCCAGGCGCTGGGCCATGACCCTGGCAACCAGTGCCCGAAGTTCGTTGTCCCTGCCAGGCGGCGGCAGAGCGGTCTGCCGGACGTGGTAACGCAGGTCGAAATCCGGGTCGTCCACCCAGACCGGCGGGCCAAGGCGGAACGGGACCGTGCGGAGTTTGCGCCGGTAGATGGGCACGTCTGGCAGCCGTCTCTGGATAGATCTCAGGAACTCCTCATACGACGGTGGCGGACCCCCGAAGATGGCAATGGACGCGATCGCGAACGACGCATTCGCGTCCTGGTCCTCGGCGTCGATGAACTGAGCGTCCATCGGCTTCAATCGCTCCACGCTCGCCTCCTGAGTGCCGGAAGCCCGCGGATTGCAGGCATCGGCGTCCCGTCGCTCAATCGATCGGATGGCCGACGGCGAGCCGGTCTCGCACCGCGACCACGCCCTCGATGTGGCGCAGGCGGGCCACCAGCTCAAGCGCTGTCTCCTGACGCGGCACAAAGCCGGTCAGCGTCACGACGCCAGACGACACGTCCGCCTGGAAGTCACTGCGGTTTATCGCGAATTCGCTAGCCACGACGTGCGTCACCTCGGCGACGATGTCAGCGTCTGGCCGGTCGTACACGCTCAGCACGTCCGCCCGGCTGATGATGCCGATCAGCTCACCGTCCTGGCCGACGACCGGCAGCCGCTTGAGGCGACGGTCCCGCATCACCCTCGCTGCCAGCTGTACCGGCGCGTCCGCGTGAATGGTCACTGCGGGGGAGGTCATGAGCTCCTGGGCAATCACCGCGGTGATCTTGGACTCCTCGCCAAGCTTCCACCGCAGCCTGATCAGGCCAGCGGGCAGCTCGCAGTCAGCCGCCTTGTACATGAGATCGGCTTCTGACACCACGCCGACCACGCGGCCGGCATCGTTGATGACCGGGCAGGCGCTGACCCGGAACTGCCGCAGCACCCGGGCGATCTGCTGGAAGTCCGCGTTCCGTTTGACCGCGATGACCCTCGTCGTCATCACGTCCGCCACTGTCGTGCCCATCTGGCCCTCCTCAACCGTGCGCGGCGTGCGAGATCAGCGACCCATGGGTGCGCGGATGATGACAACCGGACACGGTGCGTGATGCACGCATTCCTGACTGACCGAGCCGAGTAGCGCCTCAGTGAAGCCGCCGTGGCCGCGACTACCGACGACCAGCAGGTCCGCACCCTCGGCGATCTCGAGCAGGACTTGTGCGGCGTTGCCTTCGCGCACGGTCGAGCTCACCTTGACCGGCTCAGCCGGATCCACCATCTCGTTGATGGCGTCGCTCAGGACCGTCGCGGCGAACCCGCCGAAGTCCGAGCCCTCCAGATCCCCGGCAGGCATAAACGGGATGCCGCCGGCCATAGCCGGGTAATGCCAGGCGATAACTGCCTCAATTGAGTCGCCGGTCAGCCTGGCCTGACCTACCGCCCACGCCAACGCCGCCTTCGAGGACGGCGATCCGTCCACACCGACGACGATGCGCCTACCTGGCGTCTGCTCGCTGTTCATCCCGTCGCCCCTTCTCACGTCGCTACCTGCAGCGTTGCGTATATTCCGCAGCTAGCTGCAGGGTCGGCCGCCGCGAGTAACTGGGACGTTGGTCACCGAGTCCGCGGATCAGCGCAGCTGATACGGGAGGAAGCCGGGGCCGACGGCTGAGCGCGAACTGCCGGCCTGTTTTTGATCCCCCGGAGTCGGGACCAACGTCGCCGCAAGCCAGGCCTACCGGCCGGTGCGCAATCGCGTGGTTACGCAAGATCATTGGCAGGGGGCAGGGACGGTGCCCGCGGTAGGGATGGGGGAAGGACGATGAACGCACAACCTGGCGATGACCTGATAGTCGATGGTGACGGGGGCGGGCGCACCGAACGCGTTGGGAAGATCCTCGAGATCGGCGGCAGCAGCAGCCATCCCGAGTACCTGGTGCACTGGGTGGTCGGCGACTACAACTCGCTGATCTCTCCGTGGCCGGGCGTCCACGTCCGGCACCCGGCGCGAGGCGGTGTCTCGCGCCGAGGCGATCCGCAGGTTCGCGATCCCGGACACTGACTTCACCGGAGCGGCGGCGCCCACCGCTGTCTTCCATCCAGATGTTGCGGAGGTCTTGCGGGCTCAGCCGCTCAGGACGCCGCCGTTCCCTTTCCCGTGGCGTCAGCCATCCCTCCAGCGACTCCTCCTGCAGGCGACTAGGCGCCGAGCCTGATCGCCTTAATCAGCAGCAGCAGGGCCGCGATGACCAGGTAACCGCGCAGCGCGATAACCCCGAGCTTGAGCGCGGGCGACCACGTCACGGGCTTAAGCATGGCCAGCGGAGGCATCCGCCAGCTGTCACGCTGCGCCCGGTGCCCGCCAATGGAGACTTCCGCCGCACGGTGCCGGCTGGCACTGACGCGCACCGTGATCCCGAGACCAATCAGGCCGATTGCCAGGCCGAGGGACAGCCAGACCGCGATCCGCGCGGCGTCGAGATGCGGGAACAGGGTGGTAGCCATGAGAGTTCCGGAGAGCATCAGAAGCGTGGCGATGATCACCATCGAGACCGCGTTGAGCCAGCCCGGGTTAACCCATGGCCCGAGCACCTCACGGTCGTTGCACAGCAGCAGCAGGAATACGCAGGCGCTGGGCAGCAGCAGGCCGGCCAGCGCCTGCACGGCCTCGGTGACGACGCCGAGCGGCGCGCCGGGGATCAGCACGATTCCGACGGCGACCAGCACCAGCCCCATGAAGCAGGTGTAGAACGGCTTGGCATCGCGGAAGCTGCGGTGCAGCGAGTGCTTGAGGCCGAAGAAGTCGCCGAAGGCATAGCTGGTCGACAGCGTCACCGCAGCGGCGCCGATGATGCTCGCGTCGAGCAGCACGATGGCGAACAGCGCGCCGAGCACGGGGTCCTTGTCCTCCAGGGCCCGCGCAACGCCAAGCGCATCGGTGAAGTGACCACCAACGCGAGTGCCGAGGGCCGCGTAGGCCCCCGCAATCATGATCGCGCCCGCCCCTACCACCACGACGGCCGAGCCGAGGAAGGTATCGGCGCGCTCGTGGTTGATGAACCGCGGCGTGATGTGCTTGTCGATGACGTTGGACTGCTGGAAGAACAGCTGCCAGGGGGCGACCGTGGTGCCGACGATCGCGATTATGAGCAAGATGGCGTTGGAGCTGACGCCGCCCTGAACGCCCGGCACGAGCACGTGGTAGAGGGTCGAGCCGTATTCAGGATGCGATCCGAACGCCAGCGGGAACAGCACCAGGCTCACCGCGATGAACCCCAGCATGGCTCGTTCCCAGCGGCGGAAGCTGCCCGTTACGGTGATCGCTATCAGGGCGCCGCCTGCCACCGGAACAGCGATGTACCTGCTGATGCCGAAGTAGGCGAGCGCAAGAGCGACGCCGATGAACTCGGTGACGATTGTCAGGAAGTTCAGCACGAGCAGGTCGGTGATCGAGAACCAGCCCCAGAACCGGCCGAAGCGTTCGTTGATGAGGCGCGCGTGGCCGACGCCGGTGACCGCGCCGAGGCGGACTACCATCTCCTGGTTGACGATCAGCACCGGGACGAGCAGCAGCAGCACCCACATGAGCGTGTAGCGGTAGTCCTGGCCCGCCTCCGCATAGGTGGCGATGCCACCGGCGTCGTTGTCACCAACCATGACGATGATGCCCGGACCCATGATCGCCAGGAAGGTCAGCAGGCGTCGCCTGACGCCGCGCCCTGGGTCGGCGTCCCTGGGCCTGACGCGTCCGAGCGCGCCCTCGATGTCTTCGGGCCCGGCATCGTCGGGCAACGCCGCGGCAGTCACCTCGGCTACCTCAACCGGTCGCGTACTCCGACGACACCCTGCACGTGCCGTACCGCATCCGTGATTGCCCGCGTTGTCTGCTCGCTCAGCGAGGAACCTGAGATGGTCACCACGCCGTCCCGGACGGCCACCTTCAGGTCGTGCCATGGTTTTGGCACAATGCCGGGAAGCACGGCGCGGATGATCTCGTCGCGGATCTCCCCGTCGGGTCTGTCGAACACAGCAAGCACGTCGACCCGGCTGACTATACCGAGCAGTCGCCCGCTCACGTTCACCACCGGCAATCGCTTCACCCGGCGGTCGTACATGATCCTTGCCGCCTCTTCCACCGGGGCATCCGGGCCTACGGTGATGGCCGGCGCGGTCATGAGCTCCCCAGCGGTGATGCCGGTCACCTTGTCGTCCTCCCGGATATGCCGTAGCGCCGCGAGCAGGCTCGAACCTTCCGCCTGCACGGCCTCCTTGACCAGCAAGTCTGATTCGGACACGACTCCGATCACTTTGCCCGAGTTGTCGATGACCGGGAACGCGCTGATCCGCCGGCTGCCGAGCATGGCAGCCATCTCCTTGAACGACGCGTCGCGCCGGACGGCCACGACCGACGTCGTCATAATGTCCTTCACGGTCGCGTTGATGGCTCTCACCTCCGAACTTGCCGGCCGCAAACTCGTGCAGACGCTGCGTGATCACCATGTCGTCAGGCGCTGCGGCTCCGACGAGGCCGCTACTTGCGGAAACTAGCTCCCATGCTCGCTAGGTAGCAGGGCCGAAGGTCCGCTGTAGCGACCTCAGTGGACTCTAGATCGGCGGCTTGCCCGCATTGGCAGCAGGAAGTTGCCACTACGGACGGGCCGACCTACACCACGAGATCGCTCGTGATCTCCCCGACGGTCGTGGCGCCGGCCAGCATCATCACTTCTTTGAACTCATCGGTCAGCCCGCGCAGCAGGTCGGCCACGCCGTCGGCGGCACCCTCGCCTGACGCGCCGCCAGCCGTCAGCGCCCACAGCACCGGACGGCCGACGAAGACCGCGCGAGCACCCAGCGCCAGCGCGGCCAGCACATGCTCAGCGCTGCGGATCCCGCCATCGACGTAGATCTCGGCGCCGCTGTCGTGCATCGCCGCCGCGACCTCCGGCAGCGCATCCGCGGTCGCCACGGACTGGTCAAGTTGGCGGCCGCCGTGATTCGACACCTGCACTGCGGCGGCGCCAGCCGCCACTACAGTGCGTGCGTCATCTGCGCGCAGCACACCCTTGACCACCACCGGCAGGCCGGTGACGTCCCGCAGCCAGCCGATCGTGTCGGGCGTCAGATCGTCGGCGTGCTCTAGAGCGGAATCGGGCAGGCCGCCTGGGTCGACATTGGCCCTGATGTATTCGTCTGGCACGACGTCGTAGACGCTCTGGCCGGCGTTGTGCTTACGGCCGACCACCGGCGTGTCAGCGGTCAGCACGACCGCCGACGCTCCTGCGTCAACTGCCTGCTGCAAGACTGACTTGGTCAGGCCGCGATCTCGCCAGATGTAGGACTGCAGCCACCATCGCACGCCAGTCGCGCCGATCTGCTCGAAGGTCACGCCGCAGTTGGTCGACACCTCCATCAGCGCGCCCACTGCGGCCGCACCGCGAGCCGTCGCGACCTCGCCCATCGGGTGGGCGGCCCGGTGCATGGCTGTCGGCGCGGCACCGACCGGCGTGCTGAGCTCAATTCCGAGCACGGTCGTGGCAGTCGAGACGCTCGAGACGTCGCGCAAAACCCTCGGACGGAACCGGATGCGGTCCCACGCAGCGCTCGCCGCCGCGACACTGATGCCGTCCGCCGAACCCTGGTTGAAGTACTCGCTGACGGGAGCCGGCAGGCGTTCAGTGGCGATCCGCCGCAATTCGTCCATCCGCACATGGCGATCTTTGTGTACGCGCCAGGCCAGCGCAACAGGATTCGGGTTGGCCCAGCCGCGGCCAGATCGGCCTAGCAGCGCCCGGGCTGTGACGCGGCCGGTGCCTCGGCGCTGTGAACTCGCGCTCAGAAAACCTGTTGCCTGCGCTAACTCCGACATGCCACGCTGTGCGTCCGTACCGCCGCGACTGAAGCGCGCGTCACGGCTAGCTGCCCTAGGCAGAAGGGAGGACGCAAATGGCCAAGGTCATGTACCCCACGCTGTCCACCCTTCCCTCCTGCCTGAGGAGCCTGCTTCGTGCGCGATTCGGCGTACCATCCTCGTCGCGGTAAGCCGCGATTCGACGACGACGAGCCATACTTTGCCAAGCGCAACCGCCACCGCGATGCGCTCCCCTCTCTCGATGACATTGACGCTACCGACGGCCTCGAGGCAGGAGATCGCTGGTCGACCTGGGACCAGTCCACCCCGACGCAGCAGGGCCCGCGACCGCACCCGGACTGGCTGGTCACCGAGCTAGCCGCGACCGATACCGAGCTGGGAATCCTGAAGACCGGCAAGGAAGCCGATGTCTTCCTGCTACGGCGAGCGGTGCCGGGCACCGATCGGTCCTGCTTGCTGGCGGCCAAACGGTACCGCTCCGCGGAGCATCGGCTGTTCCACCGCGATAGCGAGTACCTGGAAGGCCGCCGCGTCCGCGAGTCGCGCGACAGCAGGGCGATGGCCAACCGGACCGCCGTCGGCCGCCAGATGATCGCGGTGCAGTGGGCAAACGCAGAATTCTCGGCGCTCTGCCAGCTGCACCAGGCCGGCGTTCCCGTGCCCTACCCCGTGCAGGTGCTCGGCACCGAGGTGCTGATGGAATTCATCGGCGAGCCGGATGGCGCTGCCGCCCCGCGCCTGGCGGAGACGAGGCGCCGGGGCGCTGAGCTTGCCGCGTTGTGGGAACAGCTGGTCGAGGCCATGTGCGTACTGGCCCGTCTCGGGCTGGCGCACGGGGACCTGTCGGCCTACAACCTGC
>Ga0335072_10001231_pt1 | contig 42442 bp, 35 predicted proteins | sample Lox_Sample_21_FD_206725 | JGI IMG/M metagenome (GOLD analysis project Ga0335072, IMG submission 206725) | Soil microbial communities from Loxahatchee National Wildlife Refuge, Florida, United States - Lox_Sample_2.1 | ecosystem: Environmental > Terrestrial > Soil > Wetlands | place: USA... | reverse complement strand
TTCTCTGTTGAGCGTCTTGTCCATCTATTTTACAGAGTACCTGTCCATACAAACCATTAACTATGAGTTGCGGGCTATGCTGCAAGTCTCTCTCGGACAAGGCCACCCACCAGCGCCGGTACTGAAAAGCCTTCATTCCACCTATTAAACGCCAAACAAAAATATGATGACCCACTTCAGACTTTTTCTAATCTCCTTTTTGGTTTTTCTTCCAGCTATCATCAGCCTTCCTCATCTTCGTTCTCTGGGCTTTCACCAGCCTTTCTCTTCCCCCCTGTCGTCACCGGGTCCTTGCGAATGGGGATTTTGATACCCTGGTTGGCAAATGACTTGCTCAGATCTGTGCTGTCGATCACACCCGGGAACTTCTTTGCGCTGAAGACTCTAAATGGCTTGCTGAAGATCGAAGCTAACACAGGGGCAGTGGTCTTGGTGACGGTTTGTGAGATCTGGCCATTGACACTTGTAGGTGTTCCCGAGGTATTTGGTTGACCGACATTGACGAAGTTCAACTTAAGCCGGAACCAGCCTTCTGTGCGAACACTGAGATCTTGGAGGACAAACCAAATGCCGAAGTTTTCATTCAGATCATTCAATTTGAACGCACTGGCGCTGAGACTCCCAATGAGGTTCCGCGTGAAAGCTCCACGACTCTCGTTGGCCCCCAGGTGAGGCGTTTCCTGTCGCGGCGAAGCGTACTGCTGGTATCCTTGACCACCGCCCTGGCTCGAAAAAGATGACGAAGAATGATGCTGCTGAAAGCCATTTACTTGTTGTCCCGGGGGTCCATTACGATAGTCCTGATATGGAGCTCCGGATTGACCAAAGTATGCTGGTGCTCCACCATTGCTGTAAGGGGAGTAGCCGCTTGACTGGGAATAGTAAGAGGTTGCGGAATCTGGGTGTTGCGCACTCATGGGCGACCCGAAGTTCTGGGCTGGTCGATTGTAAGCTGGAACTTGGGCGAGCTCGTGGAACGGTCGGGGTGATGGTTGGTTTGGTGATGGGTTGGAGACGGTATGTGGGAACGACGCTGGGACGACTTGCCCGATGGCTGGAGCATTCGATTGTGCGTGAGCCACGAGGTTGACCTCTTTGGTCGCCTCAAGGTTCCACAAGTCCACAGTGAGGACGAAGTACGCCGTATCGAGAGAGTTGATGTCCACCTCCTTTCTTGTATTTGCGTCCATGACTATCAGCCGGATGCACGGTGGCGGTGTGATGGGACGTCGGTCCTTGTCACCAAACCCACACATGCGAGCTCGAATCGGCTGCTGCACCACATCCAAGGCCCAGATCTTGCCGTCGTATATCCTCGTTTCTGGTAGAGGAGTTGGGTCATTACTGTGATCTGTTTGGTCGAAACTGTCATCCTGCGGACTGGAAGGGACTTGATCTTGTAATGATGCCACGTTGTTCATATTGTTGTTGTTGTTGTTGTTGTTGTTGTTGTTGTTGTTGTTGTTGTTGTTGTTGTTGTTGTTGTTGTTGTTGTTGTTGTTGTTGTTGTAAGAGCCCATGGGTTGGGGGAAGCTTGGTGGCATTTGGAGTTGTGGTGGTGGTTGTGGAGGATGTTGCGGGTGATATTGTGTGTGGGAATACATGGCGTTGATGCACGATCTTGCGGAAGGTGCTGGATGATCTTGAAAATTCCAGAAAAAGGATCTTGAGGTGCAGTATTTAGGAAAGTACAACTAAAATGGTTTGTCGCGCCTTTTTGACACTTTGATGCCCGCACTATCCAAGCCGGACTTTCTCCAGCCCCAAGGTTTATCCAATGGCAAGCGCGACTTCCCAAATTCTATTTTGCAAATGTGCACTCGTGATGCTTCTCAATGACGACAATAATCTGCAATTTGCACTTTTCTCACAGGCAACCTAGCAATCCAACCATGGCTTGCAGATGCTGACTAGGTTGACGCAATTCCTTGGGCAAACCGAATCTTCAAAATGAGGATTTCAGGTTACACAGAGAGTGTTACTAGGCCGTGTCTTTTGGGATGGAGGCAGGATCTTGGACAGCGCGTGCTACTCGAGATGTGGTTGTACAGCAGGAAATTCTCCGGGCGAGCTGAAGTTTGGCAGATAAAGAATAGAGGGCACGGTGGGGTGGTAAGTGAGGATTCGGAGTTTCGGCAGAAAGGGCGACCTTCGATGCTGCGCAGCCCAATCGACGAGTTGAAATTTCTCGGCCGCAGAGGTTCATGTATGTTGCTTTGAAACGACGTCTCGGGTGTGCTCTAGACTTTATCATCCCCAGCACATGCCAGAATGACAGCTGGCAGCGTGCCAGGGTTACACTTGGGTGAACAGGAGGTACAGTAGGTCTGGACGCGACATCGATCGAGCTAGGCAGCGTCAGGCCCGGTACTTGTGTCTCATCGAATACGAGGAATGGCTGTTCAGATTCGACTAGGAAGGGAGGGCAAGAGTGCTCCGTTTGCTGCACTCCCAGGCCTTCGGGAATGCACGCAATATGTGAGTGGCAGGTCCGCTTGGCCGCTGCAGTCGCGGTGGAGCAATTGAGTGGGTGGATTAGAGTGGGGCGCCTGCGGCCCAAACGAAAATCGGGACGGCCTAGCTTTCTAGGTCTTGGGGCTTGCAGGCACTGGATGCGCCCAGAAGTCAGAAGCAGCCGAAGATCATCTTCCCTCAAACTGGGGGCCCCCCACGGGCCCCAGTGCATTTTCCTTTTTCCGAGTACGCTTTGCTTAAAAGAGGCTGCGCGCCCGTCTTCTGACTGGGGTTTGTCGAAGCTTTTAGCCGTTGTGAGAGGGGTCCGAAACTGCTGGAACTGCTAGGAGATCTGGGTCTTTCATGGTGGCGCCAGGCTTGAAGCCTTCCCCCGGCTCGACTTTCGTTCCTCGTAGATCGGCAACGATCGACGCTACGATGCAGAAATAAGGTGCTACCGATTCTCTTGCGCTCACCTCGCTCGACATTGGAATCAAGAGACGGTTCAATAATCGATAGCCTTTCGGAGGCATGCCCCGAAGCTCTAGAAGCTCCAAGCACGTTACATAGTCATATTACTAACCGCCGGCTACATGCCGTTCCAGGAGATTACGTCAAAGTTCGCATTAATCCTTCCGCCCATCTAAGACTTATGCGCCCTTCCTCGTCCAGGCCAGCTACCCCTTCCGGTCTGGGAAAGTGCTGCTCGTGCGAGCCTTCTCATTGTGTTCTTTAGCTGCTTTAATCTCCTCCTCAGAGGGCTTGTATGTATTTGCTGCACCACCTAGGAGAGGGAGTCAATTTAGAATTGTGCCCCTGAAGATAACACCAAAATTTTACCTCTTCCGATATGATGTTGCTCCTCCACGATTTTGATCGGCGGCACGTCAACGTCCTGGGTCTTTCGTGCAATCTCTGGCTTCTCTGGATCGTTCTTGGCGATATTTCCTGTTCCACCACGGCCAGTCGAGTAGGTCTCTCCTTTCAGAGGTGGTGTCTGAAGAGCGTCTGGTGGAGCAGTATTAGCGGCCTTTCTCATGTTGCCTGAACTGCGTCAGCTGAGATGATCAAGTGCGCTGTTTCCATTAGACTGTACCGGCGCCTCCCTTGCCAAATGATATCTGCCGCACATCATTCCCTGTTGCCGGATCCGACATCTTGGGGGACAAGAGCTGTCGGAGCGAGCGCAAGGTTGGATGCCAGGAAGGATTAGGGGCAAGGACTAGCCAAGAATTGTCACAGCAAGTCGCAAGGAAGTGGCTCAAACCATGTAGCAGAGAGAACGAGAAGGATGTCCAATAGAGGAACCCGAAGTAGAATTGAATGTCGAGATCTATTGGATTTCAGAATTGAGTGTTGTAGTCTCAAGAAATTGCAGTCTAGTATTACTGTATGGGCAGTGCAAATTCTGGAGGACCCTCAATTTGTTTTGCGGCGGCGAGCTATTGTGAAAACACTTGGTTATGATGGCGAAGGTTCGATCTCCGCATTTCGGCCAAGGCTGGCCAACGGTGTGACTCAGTTGCGCAGAGAAAAGTCAAAACGTAACAGAAATCACATAGTTCGTCTTCCACCATGGCCTATCCGCCAAGAAAAGCCTGTTTGCTCCCCGTGGCATCCGTGAATCGCGTTGTAACTACGGAGACCGCTTGTAAGATTGCTGCATCAAGGTCGCTGATCGACGCTTTTGCATTTTCAGGTCTTCCGCCAATCAAAAACTTGTGCCTGTGGCAGAGGGTAAAGGCATAAACGTTAAGCAATCGCACTTCTTTCGAAACAAGTGGGCTGCCGAGATTTACTCTTCCCCTTTTTCTTCAAGATGCCTGACTGTTGACCATAGATTCAGCCACTAACGACTATCTTTCTCCTATGGGGGTACTCGACCACTAAGGATTGCGTCCCTGCCGCAGACTCGGCCATCGATGACTGTCTCTCCACCTTCACAGGTTTCTGTGGAGTCACAAGGCTAATGCGTGTTCCCGCTCGGATGGAGCTGCTATCTGCACTGCGATCCCGTGAGTCCCGATAGCCCCTGTTGCTCTGGGTTCGTCAGATGGGCTAAACTCAACTTCCCGGTTCGACTCGATGCTCTCTTCCTGCTCTTTAGCGAGAGCCACCGCTGCTTCTGCATCAATCGCTGCCATTCTAACTAGGAACTCGTCCTGCAGCCGCTTGAGCCATAGCCGCAACTCATCCCCCTCCATGCTGCCATTCTGTGTCTGGATCAACTGCTCTCTCAGGCTCAAGATAAGCCTCCGCCGCCGAGCAACTGACAAGACCTTTGCATTGCTTCTCCGTGCCTCCTCACATTGATGGAGCGCCTTCGAAACTTTTGTTGCTGTCGTGATCACATCCTCGGGCAAATCAACCACCCTCGCCAGAGCCAAACCATAGAACTTCTCTTCCTCATACCCATCCGAGATCTTGTACAACATCTTCATTTTGGAGCTGTGTACTGAGATTTCAACGGCTAGATGTAGGTTGACTACTCCCGCCCTTTCTGCCAAGATTCTAGCCAGGTCTCTGAAGTGTGTAACGAACCAGACATACGCCCTGCTTTCAACAAGAGCTTCAGCGATTGCAATAGCAATAGCAAGTCCATCAGTTGTACTTGTTCCACGCCCGAGCTCATCGATAATTACCAAGCTTCTTCGCTCGATGTTTCGGAGGATGAAAGCAATCTCCCGCATCTCTGCAGCAAATGTGGATACATTCGCTTCAATGTTGTCGTCTGTGGAGACTCTCGCGAAGAGCTGGTGCGAGATGGGGAAAGATGCATATTGCGCAGGAACAAAGCACCCAATTTGAGCCATGACAGTCATCAACGCAATTGATCGGATGTACGTACTCTTTCCACTCATGTTGCATCCGGTGACTATCTGAAATCGATGCTGTTGCGTAGCATAGACATCGTTCGGGACATACTTTTCGATCTGTATCTTGTCTCGGATCGGATGGCGACCCGCTCTGATAGCTAGAGTGTCGGTCAACTCAGGTTTGACATAGTCTTGACTTGTAGCCAGTTGGGCAAATGAGGCGATCATGTCTAGCATGGCGATACTTTCGCTGACCCTGAAGAGCGCATGTATTTCTGTCCGGACATCATCAATCAACTCTTGGATGCTCCGATCACTCATGTTAATGACTTCATTGTGAGCATCTGTGATCTTCTGGTTGAGCTTGACCAATTCTAGAGTCTGGCATTCAATCATTTTCTTCTTGCGATATCGATTGATGAAGATCGCAGGAAGTTGCTTGTTTTTAAGCTCCGAGACAGGAACCCTAATGTAGAACTGCCTTGCACTTTCGAATTTGAGGTCAAGTGCTAGGTCGTGTTCCTCTTTGCCCTTGTCAGTAAGTTTCAGATGGAATAGAAAGTTCGGATCGTACGGTTCAGATCAGCCACGAGATTGAAGGCATCTTCATTGGCTTCCTTGTATGTTTGTCTTGCAACGTCGAGGAAGCCATTGACGCCAGCCTAGCAGTGTTAGCATTGATGAAACTCGGTGTGCCACCTATAGTAATCACCTTGACAGCATAGACACGCTGATTCCTGAGCTCGATAGGTTGGGTCGAGTAGGCGACGTCCTCGTTCAGCGTGTCAGTGATCAACTCCGCAACTCTGCTGTAGTTCTCTGGGGCACAAAGCTGCGAACACTTGTAAGGGAGTGCGCTTCCCACATCCGCGCTCAGCAAATACCTGACGGATCTTGTGCAACTCGCCACTCCCTACACCTGCCAACGCATGCCAGAGCGGCTTAATGGAGTCGACGAAGGCTTTTAGCATGAGCACGTTGTTGATGCACTGCTCTGCATATTGGAAGTTGACTTTCGTAGGAATTATCACCAGCTAGAGCTATCAGTACAACGGCACAGAAATCGAGGCATATTTCGAATACAGATGCAAGGACCCTGTCGGTATCGACGAACGACTTGAGAGCTATTTATTGTTAGACAGACCACAATTGAGTTAGACTTTGGATGCCCACCTTCTCTGACAGCAAAGAACATCTCTTCTTTGGTGGCCAAATCCTCAAGAGCATGGAATCGTTCTTCAAGCTTAGCGGCGTCGGTAGAAGGTTGGAGGATATTGCTTCGAAGGAATCTGGAGCCCATCGGAGTGAGGGTTTCATTTAGAAGCCCAAAAAGACAGTCTTTTGACCTGGCATTTTGGAGGTTCTGGATCAATTCAAGAGAGGCTATTGTTGGTAGATCTATCATCATGGACCCTTCAGACGACTCAAACTTGATACGCAGGGAATGGGCGGCAAATGTCCGTGAAAGGCCAAGCTCAATGTATTTGAGAGCCTACTTCGGTCAGTGATGAGAATTTTGACTTACATGACACCTACTGCAGCGAAGCAGCAAGCAGCAAAATAGTTGCCCCCAATGGCCACTTTGAGTGACTCGAGATCATCTGGAAAGGCCAGCTGTTGCACGTATTCGTGGCCAGTACTGTCTGACCAATATCGCCTATCAGTGTCCGTCATCAATGTACCATACTTGTCGACTTCAAGACTTTCTCTTATTACTGACAACAGCTTTGAATCGGCAGCGCTCTTCATGTATATGATCTCTGAGGGCCAGAAGACTTTGATTTTGTGACATGTCCGAGCATACGTTTGGGTGTCAATGAACTGGCACAGAACAGCTTCAGAAGTAGAGATGTTGACAAAAGAAAGGCCAATAGTAGGAGATATCCCGCGAGACTCGCTGATGGCACAAATTATTTCATCCTCGCCTACACCAATGGTAGTTGCAGCTGTCCTTGGCCTGGAGCGGCCAGTGAAGGGCCTCGAGTTTGTCATTGTCTGCTTGTTCGAAGGATAGGTTCTAGTTGCAGTGCTGCGAGTGTCGACTTGCCCACGCGAGGTTGCCATCCTTGTCAAAGAGTCGACTTCAATTTGCGTTGGAGGAGGTCGGGCGTGAATAGACAAATTCAGCAGGCAGGAATTCCCGAGCATGGAGCTCCGGGAAAAGTTTCCGCACAGAATTTCTCGAAAAGTTGGGATGCGCAGTTCGAGGGGCTCGACACACTCGGGCCACCACAACGACTGACCTGCTCAGAGTCGTGGAATTGTACAATGGCGACTATCGCACCACCTCCTAGCAAGCGCCAGAAGCTCGAAGCGTCCGAAAAAGCACGAACCCAAGCGGAGATCGCCGTCATTCCTGATAATCTAGGCAGTATTCGAGTGCAGTTCGTCGACCAGAGCACTGGAACGTCCACGGGCCCAGTTGTCTCTATACCGGTTCAAGATGCGACAGTGAGAAACCTCGAAAACCTGTTAAACACGTTGCAGGGCACTCCGTCGGAGCGGGTGCCATATCGCTTTACATTCCAGAATACCCATCGCGCAAATGCACCTGCGTCCACCGACTCCGGCGACTTAGCAGAGTCGATCGATGTGCTCTCAGACCTATATGCGTCGGTACTGAAGCCTGGCTTCAGGACCATAGAAGATACAGTCACGCTACAATATACCCCGCAGGCGGTCTTCAGAGTAAGGGCTATTTCACGATGTTCAGCTTCAATATCAGGACACGGGGAGGCCATCTTAGCCCTAGCATTCTCGCCGATTTCGTCGGCCACAATGGCAACTGGGAGTGGAGATAATACAGTGCGGATATGGGATTGTGACACTGGTACACCGTTGCGCACCCTCAAGGGGCATACCAATTTTACGCTGGCTGTTTGCTTTTCGCCAGATGGCAACATCCTGGCTACGGGAAGCATGGATAACACGGTACGGCTGTGGGATGCGAAGACCGGTGAGGCGCTAGGGGGCCCGTTGAAGGGACATTCCAAGTGGATTACAAGCTTAGTATGGGAACCATATCACCTCCAGGCACCCGGAAGACCTCGGCTCGCATCTGCGTCCAAGGATGCCACTGTGAGGATATGGGATGTCCCGCTGCGGCGTATTGAAACAGTGCTATCCGGTCACAAGGGTTCAATAACGTGTGTGCGTTGGGGTGGCCTGGGCAAGGTCTATACTTCATCACAAGACAAAACCATCAAGATATGGGACTCGAAGAAATGGTCGTGCATACAGACTCTCTCTGCCCACACTCATTGGGTCAACCATCTTTCTCTGTCTACAGACTTCGCGCTTCGGACTGCATTTCACGACCACACGGGGAACATTCCAGAAACTGTAGAGGAAAAGACAGCGAAAGCTAAAGAGCGCTTCGAGAAAGCAGCAAAGGTCAACTCGCGCATAGTTGAACGAATGGTGTCCGCTAGCGACGACAATACAATATTTTTATGGGACCCGGCAAATTCACAGAAGCCAATAGCAAGACTACTCGGGCACCAAAAGCAAGTCAACCATGTGACCTTTTCCCCAGATGGAGCATATATTGCTTCAGCAGGCTTCGACAACCACGTAAAACTTTGGGATGCGCGCGATGGGAAGTTCATATCGACATTGCGAGGCCATGTGGGACCCGTCTACCAATGCTGTTTCTCCGCCGACTCGAGGTTGCTGGTAAGTGCGTCAAAAGATACCACGTTGAAGGTTTGGGATGTACGGACGGGAAAGCTATCGATGGATCTGCCAGGACACAAGGACGAGGTGTATGCAGTAGACTGGAGTCCCGATGGCGAGAAAGTAGGCAGTGGAGGCAAGGATAAGGCGGTTCGAATCTGGCGGCATTGAGGCCATGGTGCAATCCTGGCAATACTTTGCTGGGCCAGTTTATAGACTATGCAAACTGACAAAGATTGTAGTCGGCCTTTCGAACACGTGTCTACGACCTGCTAATGTCCACCGGGAGCAATTTTCGAGGTGCTTCTTACACAAACAAGACTCAGGAATGGCATCTTTTAGAATACTGTTCGTTAAATTCTTTACATGGGTGGCAAAGAGGCCACGGTCTCCTTCCGATCTAAACCTCGCGACACCAGCACGCCAGCTCCATCCAATCACCGCGTCCTCCCTGACTGAAGCCTCACCAACCATGGCACGGTCAAGCAATACCTTGCGTGGAAATTCCGGCATTCTAATTGCTAATAGCTAAGAAATGCTCCATAGAAGCCCGGCAAGGTGATTGCAAACAGATATGCAAAGGGTTAATCCACTGATGTCGCGATCCAAATCCCAGCTGTTCTAGGATGCCTTTGTCACTCGGCGAGGTTAAGGGTGCGAGTAAAATGTGGTAAGCAGGAGCTGCATCTGTCGACTGCGTCAATTCTCTATATTGCTCAGCCCGCGAATGCGCAGGTTCAAAATTCTCCGATCCCATAGAGGGAAAGGCCGGCAAAGAGGTGAGGCTATTATTGCTTCAAACTAGATAACCTGCAAGCAACAGTGACCAAACGTCGACGAAGATTCAAATATGAGCGGGAAATTCGGATACTGCTTCATCTTTCGTACTCCCTTACGGGCTATGCTCTAGTGGGGGGACAAGGTGTCTGAATCTCCCGCAGCGCGATGATCCGAGTCGGACACGGAGGAGCTCGAGTTACCCTGATGTATCACTGGCTTCCAATCGCCATCAGCTTTGTCCGAATCATGATCGACTGCTTGCTCTTTTCCCTTCCCTTGGTCCTTCTCCTTACTGGGCGGGAAATACTCCGTAATTTTATTCCTCTGCACTCTACTCTCCTCCTCTTGCGACTCGCTGTTTGGTGGCTTCCAACTCCTCAACCTCGCGAGCACGGCTGAAGCTCCCTGTGCACTGGGCAACGCTGCCCCTGTTTGCAACAACTTCTGGTATTTCGGCGTCTCCATGAACTTGTCCGTCTCTCTCATTCCATGCAGTAATTCCCGCCACTTAGGATCCTGCTCCCAAGTGTCAACTCTCATGTCCAACGGCAGCGGCCCACCTGCCGCTTTCGCTTTGTGGAACTCAATCCTTGACAACCCTGCTCTGACAGCAAGTTCCTCCATCTCCTGCCAGATAACCATTAGTCTCCGCCGTTCGATTTCCTTGACGCGCTTCTGCTTCTGCTGCTCTTGGAAGAGGGCTCCTCTAGGGCTATGTTTCCTCAAATCCAGTAGCATGTCCAAGTGTCCTTGCGTCCATGATTTGGACGAGCATGGATCCAAGTAGAAGGGTATACAAGTTGTGTCGTCCACTGAACGCATCGCCAGGAATTGTGATGAACTTTCGATGGATGGGTTGGGCGAGATTAAAAGGTATTCCTCACAGAGCAGCCATTTATCCTCGACGGTGAGCTTGTGTGGGGGTTTCAGCGCTGGGTCAGCATCGGGATCAGAATCACAGCTGCTCCTTCTCGCGTCGGAGTCGCTGCCGTCGTAGTGCAACTGGTCATGGAGATCCGTTTGATTGGGGGGAGGTGGGACGTACTGTTGGCTTTGCCTAGCTTCCTCAGCAGCGGCAGTTGCTGCCTTTTCTTCAGCTAACGTGGCCATGGCCTCTTTTCTCATTTCCTCGAGATTCTGCTCTTGTTTTGAGATCGCTTTGTCAATTCTGGCCTGTAGCCTTGCCCTCGGGCGGAGAAGGGCTCCTCGTGCAGGTAGAGGTTTCTTTGGCCGCTGACTCGGATCTGGATTTAGTCTAATTCGCTTGCTAGGACCTGCGCTGTCATCATCAGCATCCGAAGCCCCGGAAATGCTTGCTTGCGATTCTTTTCTCCCAGTGTCGCGTTGTTTGAGCCAGCTGCGCCACCCTGCAGGGCTTGTAGCAACCATTGCATTAGTCACGGCTCCACTGCGTGGGATATGAAGTAGCTTGTGGGGTTCGGTAGGGTGGGAAGGGCGATCCCAGAAGCTCTGTTGCTGTATTTCCTCAATAAAAGCCATCGGTATCATGTAAGCCTGTGGTTGTCCGGCATTCATTGTATCGAAGTTGATTCCCCAGTCGCTCTCACCCTCACCGACCATTATTCCAAGCGATGCGTCAATTCGGAAATTGACTGGCATGATTCTCCCACCAAACGTATCTCTTTCCCAAGCCACGCCCATCTCAACAACGCTATCTTGGAGCCAGGCAGCCTCTTGCACTCTTTGGGTAGGGAGGTTGGGCCAATGTGGATTTGACAAATCAATGACCTCTCCCTCCCTGAGCATAGTGTGGAACCACTCAAGGCCGCATTTACGCTCAAAGGCGTGAGCAACCTCGTGACAGATGTTGACAGCAAAGAAGAAATGGAACCTCAGCACCATAGCTACATCTGGGTTCTGCAGACGAGCAATTCGCTTCGCAGTCGTGTAGAAATCTCGAGACAGTTGCAATATACTCTCTTGCTCCCATGGATCAGTGCTCCGTGAGCTCTGCCAAAACCCGAGGTTGAGATTGTTCGTCCCGTTACACTGAGGTAGCCACAGGTCATGCTCAGGCGTTAGCTTGCGCCCAAACGTAAATGTACCAATCTCACTTGTCTCCAAATCGTTCCAAGAGAAATGAATATGGTCTCCAAGCCGCTCAAGCCGCCACCATGCATTAGACTCTACCTGTGGGTTCAGAGAGACGCGACGAGGTAACCTCTCTGCTAAACTCCTTTCATCACCCGATTCAAGGCTCTCGTCGAATTCTCGTTCTCCCACGGCCAATGTAGCCCAGAAGGGAAGTAGCCGTCTGTCGGTCATGAATCTCGTGGCGAGTATTAGAGCTGGTTGAAGTATCGAGTACACGTCAGCTGGTGTATCATTGAAATTTTCAAACCGGAAGACCTTAAGTAGCAAGCCATCTAAATTAGACGGACGACAAGGTAAGCACTGTAATGAGCCCGATGCCACGATTTCTTCCGGTGAGATACCAATGTATTTCCTCTTGCCAGTGATGTGTGACAAGGACCGCATATCGGACTCAGAGCTGGCTACGGCCCCGAAAAACATATCAGACGAAAATTTCCGGTCTGCAATCAGCTTTCCGGGAGTTTCTTTGACTTGCACAGACTTTTTGGCTGGAATTCGATGTAGATCAGTTCCTGCAAGCGTTTTAGTAGCTACATCTAGTGTCTTAGCCAAAGGCGATGTCAGGTCCAGGGTGGTATCCGAGACTCCGCCTAAGGCAGGAGCGAAAGTTGTAGATTTCTCTGAGTCTGAGCTTGACTTTCTTTGGTCTGAGTCCGAGGAACTCGAGTCGGGACGAGGCTGGTAATGATTAAGGGGATCATGTCTGCTGGCGGCGACGGTAGGCCTGGTGGTCTGGCTCGCTTGTATAATTGTTGAGGTTGGAAGAGGAAAGATTTTATGGGCATCGTCCAGGAATGTCTGTAAGTCAGCTGCAACATCTACCTCGTCGTAAAAGACATGTCCATCTGCACCGAATCTTAGCTTGTCTGGGTCATATCGAAGGTCCATCCCGGAGTTGATTCGAGTCCAAAAACTCTGAGTGGTTGAAGTGGCTCTTGTATGTGATGTGCACCGGCTTGAATACAGGAAGCGTTGTGGATTTTATGCTAAGTCTAGGCGTTTGCCTTTGCTTAATTCTCAAACAGAAGAAGAAGTTGCGTTTGGCACAGGGGGGATGATCTCCACGAGGTAAACAAAGGGGCAACGCTTCGGGGGGAAAAAAATGGAACAATGTATATTGGACAGGCTATGACAGATGCGGAGGCAAGGATATTCGACAAGACAAAGAGACAGCGAGCGGCCGCCCACCATGATGAAGTTACCATAAGGCCGTCATCAAGGCTCAATCCTCCACCTACCAAAGCGCACCTCAGCAGAAGCCAGCTGTAGGCTATCAGAAAGCCTGAGTTGGAACCTTTGACGCGTGGTTTCGAGAACGGGATAAGTACGCGTTGGCAAAGCGTGTTTGTAACAAGTGGGTCCCCCAGCAACTGCCACGCCAGAGGCTCTCACATGAGTACATTAGCCCATTGCCATCGGTAACTTCTCATCAGAGACAACGTCAGCTTGATCTCGAGGATACTAGACTTCGTGGTGAACGTTTGACGAAGGTTCTTTAGCTACACGAAGACGCAAGGAGCAAATGGACCAAGCTTGTCTAGCAAGGCTTGGCGGCACAATAGAACTAAAATCCGCCCCGAGCTCACCTTCACACTCACCCACACCATGCTGCTTTAAACACTCGCACCTCGCGAGCAGGGTGAGCCAGGGTAAGCCAGGGTGAGTGACGGGTGAATGAAGGGTGAGCGCCTCGTGGCTCACGTGCTCGCGTGCACGCTCACGCTCGGTCGATGGGTCCCAAAATGGACTCCCTTCTTTACGCTATTTTGGGCTCCCTCCTGCGCAACCGCTTCGTCTCGCCTTGTGGATCCGACAGACAGATACTTAAGGGCGTGGAAGCCCGTTCAGTTATGCCTGCAGTTTGATCAGCAACGTGTGCTTTCCCGCATCTTCTCCCTCCTGCATTGGCATGAGTCCAGGCGCCAACTCTAGCGAGCTCCAAACGCCTTCTTTCTTCCACCGCCGTCGGCCGTGGTTGCATCCGCATTCACGCAACGCCTTGTCTACCACATGGCGTCTCCTTCTCCTCCCCGCGATCGCCGCGGCTTCGAGATCGCCATCATATGCGCTCTGCGCGTGGAAGCGGACTGCGTACAAGCCCACCTTTGATAAATTTTGGGAAGATGAAGGCGAAAGATATGGCCAAGCATTCAGGGATGAAAACAGCTACACCACAGGAATGATATTCATCAGGAAGTGTGTGGGTGGCGACAGCGAGGTTGGAGTTGATTCTAGAAGGTAAGATGTCTTATTCTGCCTACTTGCTACCACGCAAGCGTTTCGCACAAGACGATAGGGTGGTGTGTAACTTATATCTTCCCATTCCATCACCCCACCATATACATTACATCCGAGACGTCCTTCGCGCACCACCGCGGCTCCACGTGGCACGGCGGGGACGTTATGGTTGGAATGTTCGTCTGTCATAACAAGGTCAAGATTATGGCATTGCCCGGCCTGCTAGTATGCGTATATCATTTAAATCGGCGAAATACTTAGTATGATATATATAGTGTCAACCGTCTTCGATGACAGCTCGTGTCAAGTGTCGATGTGTGCTCCGCTCCCCAAGCCTTCTCGTATCCTCGCAGCGCCAGCACGCGCATCGCCTCCGCCTCGTGTCTAACGTCAACGTGTGCCCCGCTCCCCATGCCTTCTCCTTTCCTCGCAGTGCCCGCATGTACATCTTCTCCGCTGCCGCAGTCATGTCTGATTGTCTGGCTCAGAGTCAAACATCACAAAAGTCGTTTCTCGAATTCGTCGCTCCGACCAGTAGATGTTGTCATACAAGCGTGGTGGACACCGCGAGATTCTTGACTCTGCTCGACTAACAAACAGAGGCCACTGGTACTATCAAAATGATGCCGTCCGGCGAGAGACAGCGAAGTCTCAGCGAAGTGATGTCGAACCTGCTGACTAATACACTGACTTCTAGACTATAGATGACCTTAATACCGTGCCTGCGCATGAGGATAGCAACAGCTGCCTTGAACTCTGCGCCGCGATCACACTGTATGATCTGATAAGGTCCACAACACATGAGAAAGATGTCGAGGGCGTTGGCAACCTCCTGTGCGGCCTTGTTCCGGAGCGGCTAGAGTGTGATGAATTTGTCGAAATGATCCTTGGTTGTTAAGATCCAGTTATAGGGACCCGAAGGCTCTGCCTGCATGTCGATGAGATCGATCTGACAACGCTTGTTTGTACCACTGGATTCGATGGGTTGCAAGGGTGCTCGGCTGTGATTAGGTCTATTCAACTCGCAGCGTCTACAGTGATCTGTAAACCATTCAGCCTCTTCGCGATTGATGTCGTAGACGTCGAGCCGTACAGCTTCGAAGGTTTTCTTGTAGCCAGCATGTCCTAGTCGCTCGTGGGCTTGCTTAATGACATGATAGACGTCGTCATCCTGGGTTACCTGGCGAAGTGGTAGACGGATTTCGTGATTTGTCCATTCTTGGTACCAGAGCTTTTCTGGTACCAGGATTTTGCTGTATACCTCTGGTCAGCATTCCTCTGGTGTCCGACAATGAATCCAGCGAGCCAGAAAGCCCACCCACTGCATAGCGTTCCGTGTATGTTTCCACATTTGATGCGCTCTTGAGGGAGGGGCATCGAAAGCATCGTACAATATGACGACTCTTCTCCGCCAAAGCTGAAGTCCTCCAGATCCATGGTCCGGGGAAAGGCGGGTGTTTCAGCAAGGAAGAATGGATGACCTTCTTGGTTGAGTAAAGTTCGTGTCTGGCTATCTCCAAAAGGGAGCAGAAGAACAACAGATTTCATTGTCTCCTCCAAGAGAGGCTTTTCGTAGATATCGGTCGTGTTATAGTGACTTGGGAGACAAAACTTGTGCGGATAGATGTATACGGTGCCACCTCATCCTTAATGTTGCCGGATTCGCCACCAGCTTCTCGGCACTGGCGAAGGATCGTAATAGAGGTGGTCGATCAAGTTGTCGGTCCAGGCAACCCTTACTCGGCAGATATCCATCGGATTGTTGACAGTGAAACCGGGGTCTAGTCGGGCTTCTCGCACAGTTGGAACAAACTTGGAGATTTGAAATCGCTCTAGCGACGTCCACGAATGTGTCCGTAGGCATGCTCAAACGCGCCCGATGCAGGCCCGTAAAGATGATCAGGAATGCAAACCTCAAGTATAAGCTAGAGGCAACAAGCGAGTGCCATCGAATTCAGGATTTGCGAGCCTGTTGACCGCTTGTCCTGGGACACTTGCAGCTGTTTAATGCAGGATAGGCTGAGCGCGGGCCCGCCTAGCCGGTCAGCTTTACACGAACGAAATCAGCGCAACTGCAGAGCTGTCTCGCCCTTGATCACAATCTTGGGGAAATGCTCTCATACAGCTAGCCCGATTTGGATCGTTTCGACAAGCAACTCTGGATGATATGCAAACTCGTGCCCTGCGCTTATATCTTGCACGTCTTGGGTATAGCAAACATGAGTTGTACGCTAAGTAAAGACTGGGCTGCTGCAGCCAGGTAGGAAGCAAACGAGCTCCACTCTGCGGGAAGTGTGACGTAGAACACAATCGAAGCAATTGAAGATAGACTGGTGATACTTAGCCAAACCCAGACCCAAGCCCAGGCAGCATCGAACGAAGAATCCCGCCACAGCGGTCTAGCCACCACTAAAACGCCGATCATCTGGATCAAAGCGCTCGGGATCAAGAACAAGAAATTGGAGTCAACTTCGCCCACTTTGTGGTTGGAAGCCGCCCACCCCATACCAACGAATGGTATTGTAATGATGGTGGAAATCAGTATCAATGCTGTGATGGAGGGATCTTGCTAGACTTGATTTAGGTGTCTGCTTATTAGCGATGGGATTGATAAGCATACCTCCAGCTCCGAATTCTTAGACGGTTCGGTATCCTCTGGCTGAATGAGTTTCGTTTCACTTTTAGCTGTGAAGGGAGTATCCACCGACGAGCCGTATGAATTTCGGCTTTGCAACATTTTGGGGAAGGCATCGTCCAACAGTCCAAGCAGCAACTTCAATCTACAATCGATACCATCCATGACTGACTTGCGGGCGTCGTTCTTGATACCGGAGGCCTGGAGATCGTGCAGAATAAATCGGCTTAACGACTCCAGTGCATAGATGATTAGCCGTACAAAATCATAAGATGAATCTTTAGTACGATGCATTGCAGAAAGCCAGTCGAGAACTACCTTCCAGTAAGGCAGATCGTACTGACTTGCGAGGTAGCATGGAAGCTCTTCTGACGGATGATGGAAGAATAGTTCTGTTTCTGGGGATGTCATTACCATGTTGACTCGAAACATGCCAATGCCTTTCGTCAAACTTTGTTGTCTTTCTTTACACGCCAAGCGGAATTTTGCCACTGAGAGTTCCGATACAGTAGGGTCCAAGCCCGGTGCAAATTGCTCCGAAAGACTCACCTGGACAAGTTTGGCAAAAACGTCTTTCGTATACAAACAGGCCGACAGTATGCGGTCGATCAATTCGAAATTTCGCGCGATTGACCTTATAACCATCTGTTGATTTCGCGGAATATCTGACCACGAGGGCAAGGGCTCTCGAACCCTAGATCCAGAAAGCAGCACTCCATGCGGTGACCTCTTCCCTCTACTTCTTCGGGATGCCATGGATGGCAACGATGTCTGAAGACCTGTGGTGGTAGCTTGCATGTCTCTATCGAATGTCAATGTCTGTCCCGCACCAAGGCTGTGATCTGCTCTTGAGGACTCATTTTGCACCGTCGAAGCCGTCCGTGGATATTGTCGAACGAGAATGAACGATCGATCTTTCGTGTCATATCCTGGCACTGGTAACCTATGCTGTGACTGTGCCACAGGTACATGATCAACAGGTTGAAGAGCCGTCGTGGCTTCTATATCAGGCTGTGGAACTGCATGGGGCGATCCAGTGTCATCGTCACTGATTTCTTCTACTCGACTTGCGAGAGAGGCCGATGTGCGTACATCAGTGCTCAATTGTTGTTCGTTGTCCATATCCTTCGATCGCGAGGCTCAACTCCCTCAAAGGGTGCGTGCTAATTGCAAGTATGAATCGGAAGTGGGGTTTCGAGAAGGATGGATCGATTTTCGAAGTGTCGCGGTGGCGGTGCCAGCGCCCCGCCTGCGGACGCGGCTCGGCGGGTAAAGGCACTCATCACGCCTCCCTTCTCTTTGATCTACCCAGGCTGGGCTACCAGCAAGATGTTACTGCGATTACTTACCGTCGTCCATCCTGGAGTGGCTTGAATGGAGAGTCCTCGTTGCAACCTTGTTGCGGCTGATCCTACGATTTGATGCAAATAGACTGTTGCGTAGACTCTGTTCCCTAGAAACACCATGTCTAGCAACCCTCTCGCCCAAGGAGGCCACACATACCAGAATTTACAAATTCGTGGTAATGCGAGAGTGCTGCTTGGCAGCTCTGGCAGCCAAGGTAGACGACGATCGTTCTCGAAGTTCGAACCTACTTGGTGGCTAACGTCAATCAAGGCCGGAGATCTCGCGTCGTTCCGACTTTGACGCTTTTGGTTATGGCTTCGACGAGATCATAGATCAAGGCGGATACGGCGTTGTCACCTCAGTTCGGTATTACAAAAACCCAGGCATCTTATATGCTCGCAAGCAGCTGTCGAAATCACGTATCATACGAGACGAACTTGAGAAAGAAGTCGCCCTTATTCGCGAAGCAAAACACCGACATGTCGTTCAACTGGTCGATAACTACGAAGACGAGAGGTAGTGCTACATTGTCATGCTCCCACTTGCGGCTGGCAATCTACATCAATATTACAAGATATACCAGAGCGACCGACGGACAACGAATCTTGCCCTTCCGCATCCGGATTGCGATGACTGAAGATATCCCCCAGTTGCATGAGCTATCGAGCCTTCCATCCGTCAGCTCTCCACCGATTTCTACACCCCAGCACAAATCGACGGCTCAGTCAGATTTATATTCGGCCTGGACACGCAGTTGATTGCGGACTCGACCTACTTTGTCACGACGCCAGCTGACAATCCAAACCTCATTGTTGGATGCGGAGGCTGGAGTTTCCCTAAGACGCTGTTCGGCTCAGGCCTTGTTCCTGGTAGAGTGCCTGAGCGTCGGGATGCGGCCACAGAAGCTGCAAGCATCAGGGCGATATTCGTGAGCCCGGGATTCACGCGTAAAGGTTTGGGGATGCAGATCATGGCGCATTGCGAGCAGGCTGCGGTTGAAGCCGGATTCTCGAAGCTGGAGATAGGCTCAACCCTGACTGGAATTTCCTTGTATTCACGTTGTGGATACAGACGAACGAGTGAAGAGCGAGTACCCCTGCCGAATGGAGAATCGCTCCTTGTTGTACATATGACAAAGGAGGTCTGAGATAGCGAGCCCATGGCTTATGAGCTTTTCCAAGGAGGTGCGAAAGGCCAGTCTTGTTTACAAAAGGTCTCGCTGCTTCCTCGCAGTCACTAGAAAGGCATTTTTAAATCCATACAGACTACCCAGTCGGCCTGTGTAAAATAACGAACGCTTACATCACGGAGAGGCCTGAACAAAGGTTCGGTACAGCGTGCATTCAAAAGCAGAATCTCTGAGGACATAGGCAGCGTTATGCTGTTGCCGAGTATTGAGTGTTGAGTCAGCTGCAATAGCTCTCTTGAGCCGCGCGTGGAAAGGATGAAGTCAAGACTGGAATTGCACCTGTTGTAGATTCCCGATTACGTTCAGCTGCAACGGTCTCTGCTAATTCGGGGGAACTGTAAAACAACATGCACGTCGTTCCTGACGCTTATGTACAACAGTGCAGAGGACTCTCTGTCCTTCAAACACCTAAACTCTTTATCCCCTGCCTCCCCATCTAATGTAGTGCGCTTCGCCTAAGGCTGTTTCGGGCCCTTGACAGCGTATGGAGGATTGTACACGATCTTTCTTGTCTTGATCGGAGTCCACTTGTATCTCTTGACCCAGACGCTGAGTGCGAAAAGTGCCGTACCAATCACAAGCGCCTTCAAACCCATCTTCTTTCGCTCGTCCATCTCCGGCTCTGCCGCCCAATTCAAAAATTCTACAACATCCTTTGCCATTTGGCTTGCTGTGGCAGGTGTGCCATCTTCGTACTCGACAAGTCCATCATAAAGCACGCGTGCCATTGCAATACCGGTACCCGGGAAGTACGGGTTGAAGTTGAGTCCAGATTGTACCGTTGCGCCTGCCGGGGGCTCCTCCGGATACCCTGTCAGCAGATTGAAAACGTAGTTGCATCCACCGTGCCTGGCCTTGATGATCAATGACAAGTCTGGTGGCAGGGCACCATTGTTTGCGGCACGAGCGGCTTCATCGTTCTTGTACGGTGATTGAATGTAGTCTGAGAGTTTTCCAGGACGCTTCTCAATCTCGCCTTCGTCGTTGGGCTCTGTATCGTATTCATGCTCCTCAGCCAATGCCTTCATTTCGTCGACTGTGGCCATTGTGCCCACGAGCTTTCGGTAGGGTATGCGCTTGAGGGAGTGGCAAGCCGAGCAAACTTCACGGTAGACTTGGAAACCACGGCGGAGAGCGCTTGCGTCGAATGTCCTCGTCCACTTTGTGTGCTCCCATGGATACTGTGTCGGATGAAGTCTTGACGCTAGTGTTAGCAAGGGTTGGCCACAAGCTTCTCAGGACTGGAACTCACCCTTCTTCTGCTGGTGTCATGGCAAATGCCTCTTGACCAAACAAATGATAGTACCATCCTGCAGATCCAACTGCAACAGCTGTTGCGGCACTAGCAGCCACCGTGGTGTAGAATGGAGAGCTAGCAGCTTCGGAAGAGGACGACGTTGACGCAGCACGCTATACAAAAAAAGATTATCAGCACTAGAAGGAGTTTTGGTCGTGGCATCACAAAACAACATAGAGGATGGAGCAGGCGCAGGGGAGCTACCGTTGTTGTTCGCCTCACGTTCTGTCGTGCAACGACCCTGGCTGGGACATTGCGAAGGGCCGACCTCGCCAACATCTTTGTTGTTGACCACCGCAACTCTTGTGTGGAAAGCAAGAGCAGTCTGAACGAGTGGAGGGTTTCAAAAGCTTGAGCTTGAGGTGGTGGTGTCAATGGCGTGAAGCTCCAAAATCGAGGATTGGACAATCCACCCGCTCTTTCCACGACATTTGATTGGCTGAAGCTTAATTGCATTTCACCTCCCAGATCACCTGCGCATCATCGATGTCGAGGCTTGGCAAAGCAACCCTGACCCTGGATGGACGCTGGCAGCACACAACAACAGTTGCATCGATCAGCATGTGTCTACTGCTGATCAGGTATCTAATCAACCCTTGACTATTGCAGGATCGCCCTGGTGGCCCCAACAGCGACATGAAAAACGAGACTATACCGCGATGGCAGGATCAGATTACGCACACGAGGGACTTGGGGATTCAAGTCACGCTCTCCATAGCGCTGGGTCTCAGTGCATTCATCGCGTTCTGTATCCTGCGGCCGAAATGGACAGAGCTCTATCATGCCCGTAAAAAGCAATCCGGTGCTGCCTCGCGGTTGCCCGATCTGCCAAAGACGATGTTCGGCTGGATCCCAGTGCTATATGGAATCTCAGAAGCGGAGGTCCTCGCTTCCGCCGGGCTTGATGCCTATGTGGTAAGCCATTCCCAGCGCCGGCGACAGCGAGCAAGCGCAGGAGCGCAAGATAAACATGCGCCTCTCGTCGAGTCGGTGTGAATTCCACATTGCTAACTATTTGCAGTTCCTGTCGTTCTTCACCTACGCAGTCAAATATCTCTGCGTCACATTGTTCTTCTCGCTAGCTATAATACTCCCGATCAACTTCAAGTACACTGGCGAGCCTGGATGGCCTATTAACTTTCCACCAAACTCAACGAATGGGACCAATGCCACACTCGTGGAAAAAGAGAAGAAACTGAACATCGACACAAGCTATTTATGGATGTATGTGGCGTTTACATATTTCTTTTCCTGGGTTGCCCTATACCTATTGGTCGGTCAAACTACCAAGATCATCCACATCCGTCAGGCGATTATGGGCACCCAATCTACAATCACAGATCGCACTATTCGACTATCCGGGATCCCGCTGGACATGCGATCGGAAGAGAAAATCATCAATTTCATTGAGGAATTTCAAATTGGCAAAGTTCGCAGCGTCATGCTGTGCAAAAATTGGAGAAGGCTGGATGATCTCATGAGAGAGCGACAGAGCTGTTTGAGACGCCTTGAAGAGTCGTGGGCACGCCACCTCGGGCGGCATAGAAAAACCAGGAGGGCGCCAGCACCAAATCGGCCGGAGTCAGGACTTGACCTCGGTGACGATCATGAGCACTCCCAACTGCTTTCCGCCGAAGAGCAAGCTCATGTCTCGAATTATAGCCAGGAACGACCGACCCATACTATTTGGCACGGGTTTTGTAATCTGCAGCGCCGGAAGATCGATGCGATAGACTATTACGAAGAAAAACTACGAAAACTTGACACAAGGATAGGAGAGGCCAGAAAACAAGAATACACGCCGACTCCACTCGCGTTCGTGACCATGGAGTCCACTGCAGCATGCCAAATGGCTGTTCAAGCAATCCTTGATCCGACCCCTGGACAAATGATAGCCAGCCCGGCGCCACCTGCAGCCCAAGTTGTATGGCAGAACACATACCTGTCTCGGGACAACAGGATGTGGAGAGCCTGGGTTATCATGCTCATAATTGGGTTTCTGACTATATTTTGGGCTGCACTTCTCATACCACTGGCTGGGCTGTTAAGCATCGAGGCCATCGACAAAGTACTACCGGGTGTTGCTGACGCTCTCAAAGCTCATCCCATAGCCCAGTCTTTGGTACAAACTGGACTGCCTACTCTGGCGTTCTCCCTTCTCTCAATCGCCGTGCCCTACCTGTACGAGTGGTTGTCACATCTGCAAGGCATGACTTCACAGGACGACGTGGAGCTTTCTGTCATTTCGAAGAATTTCTTCTTCACCTTTTTCAACCTCTTCATCGTCTTTACGATTTGGGGTTCGGCAGCATCATTCTACGACTTCTGGAAAGACCTTCAAAACATCTTGAAAGACACCGCTGGCATCGCGTATGCTGTGGCCAAATCACTCGAAGAACTTGCACCATTCTACGTCAATCTTATAGTACTCCAGGGCTTTGGACTTTTTCCGTTTCGCTTACTTGAGTTTGGGACCGTCGTGCTGTATCCATTCTACTTGATCAACGCACAAACGCCTCGAGATTACGCAGAGCTGTCCCAGCCCCCAGTCTTCAGCTACGGATTCTACCTACCGCAGACGCTGCTCATATTTGTTGTCTGCGTCATTTACAGCGTGCTTCCCTCTTCGTGGCTAATCCAACTCTTCGGTCTGGTTTACTTTCTGATAGGTGGCTTCATCTATAAGTACCAGTTGCTGTATGCCATGGATCAAGGGCAGCATTCTACGGGCCGAGCGTGGCCAATGATCTGTGATCGTGTTATCGTTGGTCTGGTGGTCTTCCAGGTCGCTATGGCGGGAATCCTAGCCTTGAAAAGTGCTCTGACACCTTCAGCCATGCTATTGCCTCTCCTAACCGCGACACTTTGGTTCACGGTCTACTTTCGCCGAACATATTATCCGTTAATGAAGTTCATTGCGTTGCGAAGCATCGACCGCCACGGGCAAGTGGATCTTCCCACGCCCTCCGAGATGCCGTGGGGTCGCGACATGGGCCAAGGTCGGTCAGTGGATATGTCGCCAGATACTGGTTTGCGCTATATGAACCCCAATTTGGTGGCTCCCCTAGAGAAGTTGTGGATTAGAAAAGGCACAGGCGGTGCTCATAATGTTTAGGGTTAATTCAACATTGGCATAGCGATCTGGCGTCCTCCATCGAGATGTACCATAGCCAAAGTTACAATGAGATACCCCCAGAATTTCTACATGGCCACACAAGAAGCAAGTATTTCAGATCAACAACTGCCAATTAATGGCTCATTCCAACTTCGGCGGCACGGACTATGTAAACAACTTTCCTCACACCGTTCTCGTTTCTCCAATCCAGACATTCTCTCTTACAACCATCTACTGCTTTGTCCCAAGAACGGCTGATCACAGCTCGAAACTAGTCCACTACAGCTTTCGCCTCGGCGTTATTCTTCTTTATCTCCATCTTTCACCACAGCCTTCTAGGTCCTTATCACCCGCGGCGTGGGCCGAGTCGAGCTTTAGACGCACTGACTATGGAAAGCTTCTGCAAGCACAACTTCAATCGTCCTTCATCGGGATGAGGTCGAGATTGTCAAGTGTGCACGTCGTCTGCTTAAATTCGTAGTATGACCGAGCGGGGGATTGTTCGCGTTACGGGGCTTGTCGTGAGGCCCCTGTCACCGGCAGATAAAGTTGGACAGACTGTGTTTATTGTGTACTAGTGAATTGCACTCCTACGTACAGGCTCCAATGCTACTTTACAAGCTCATCCTCTAAGACCAATCTGATGTGTAGACTAACACAAGACCCGGATCAACATCTTCTCAATCCTCCTCACACCTGGCGGATCTGTCGTTAGACTTGTCATCAGATACAGCACATCGCCAAGGACACGGGAGTGGATCCCAGCACCCTCTTCATCGCGCTCAACTAGCAGGCGCTGCTGCAGTGTCGCCGCAGCGTTGGACGTGTAGCCGGATGTCGAGTTGTCGGAGCGCAGGGTGAGGGCGAGGACGGTACCGAGGGCCCAGACTCCAGAGACGCGAGGACTGTGCGAGAGGGCAATGAGGGTGTCGGGGGACCAGAACGACCAACACGTTGGTGAAAATGGAGAGGGCGCGTTGGCGGGCGGCGGTGGTGTGAGCAGTGTGGAAGCGGGATCCGAAGGCGAATCCCACGCAGTTTTGTACGAGTCCCATTTCCTGTTCTTGTCCATACTGTCCAGTTCCTTCAGGCTCTTGTTAGCGACTGCGCAGCCGATGGCGTGGGCTGTGTAGCTGTGTCCGTGCAGTAGTGCGTCTTGCTTCTTGTCGCTGAGAAATGTGTTAAAGATTGACTCGCTGGCCGTGGTGATGGCGAGTGGTAGCAAGCCACCGGTGAGGAGTTTCGCGTGTACGGAGATATCGGGTGCGATATCCAAGCCATTAAGTGGTGGGGTCCTCAGCCGGTCGGAGAGTGGGTCAACAGAGAGGAAGGAGGAGGATGAGGGCCGACCAAGGCGGTAGAGGCCTGTGAAGACTTCATCCGCGATGACGGGCAGACCTGTCCAGTCTATGGGAGTCTTCGACGGAGGCTGATTTCCAGCATGTTCATCCAGAGAGAAAGTTCCGTCTTTAACATTCAGCCGTCTGACTTGCTGGATGAGGGTTCGTTGAAAGAGAGGATCGACGAAGATCATGCCTCCGGCGCCCATGATGATGGGTTCAAGGATCAGGGCTCCGAATTTCCGGTGCCGGTCTTTGATCAGTCGAGCGAGAGTACTACGGATTATTTGGGCGTATAAATTCGTGTGCTTGGCGAGTTTGCGAGTTTTGAAGTCGAATACTTCTGCCAGGCTCTTGAATTGGAATTTCCGTTCCCAGGAAGGATCTATCTCCTCATTGGCTACGCCAGATGTCAAGTCATGAGGCAATGTCACCTCCCAGACGCCCTGTCGCATCTCCAGTCGGGGGGGATTGAACCAGAAACCTGATGGTTTGTACCAGTCGACCTTTTCATTGAACGGACTCGGCTCACTGCAGTTCATCACGCCGATTGTGTCACCATGATAGCTGCCTGCTAGACCTAAGACTTCGATTTTGTCCTTTTGCTTGTTCCAGCCATACCTGGCACAGGACGCTCGCAGGCCCATCTTGACTGCCACTTCCATTCCAGTGCTCCCATTGTCTGTGTAAAAGACTCGGCTCAGACGTGGATTGCCTAAAGTCGAGAGCAGAGAGTAGGAGAGATCAAGGGCTGGTTCGTGGACGGCATTAGCAAACATGACGTGTCCGTAGCGGCCAGCTGCGTGAGCGGCTGTCAGAGAGAGAGCTGGGTTGCCGTGGCCAAGGCCTTGCGTCCACCAGGATGCGGAGCCGTCAAAAAGTGGTGTCAACATGTCAGATGTCTTTGGCATAGCGATATTGGCCGGTTTCGATGAAATTACCTTTGGGCTGGATGGTGGGTCTGGCTCAGGTGTATACGCTTGAAATTGATCGCCGTAAGCAGAGTCTATGGCAACTATATCCTGCTGCAGACCATGCTGTCTAAATGGATGCCATATCACCGACTCTGCAAGTGCGGACATTGATGAGAGCTTGGACTGTCTCCTGTGGTGCATTAGATGCATACGTCTGATAAGGGCATCGACAGATGGCAGTGATGAAGTTGTCCGATAATACTCTAGCATTGCCGATTCGTCACTTTTGCTTGACAAATTTCTCGGAGGTGGCATGGGTATGGCGAACGTGTCAATACCGTGTTGAGTGAAGTGTTTGCGGAGGTAAGGATAGTTTCCCCATTTCGAGTCCTCAAACAGCACAACAGATTGTACATCATACCCTCGCAGGTGCAATGACTCAAAAGCGGAGATTGTACTCGAGATGCCGCCAAGTCTGGAGTCGCCAATAAGCAATACTGGTAGTCTTAGTGATCGGTAAACATCGGCTTGAATGTTTCCTGACGGCGCAGGGGATAATACGCCGCCTGCTGTCTCCAACAGGGCATAGTGACCCCCTGCTTGAGCATGCTCAGCGATGACACGCCTGGCCTGTGCAAGGATTGACGCATCGGCGATTGGAAACTTTGGAAAGAATTAATTTGTGCGGCGAACACCTTGATGAAAGGTTTGGGGACATGCCTTTCGTTGGTCTACGCCATCCTTAGCTGCAAGATGCGGGCTCACGGGATCTGAAAATTGAGAAAGGCATTGAGAGACAACGCCAGAGGTATATCTGGTGACATGTCTGGCGATATGAGTATTTAGCAAGCAGTCTCCGCCATATTGCAGTCTGTGAAGCTCACCTATCATCTGCTTCTTCAAGCGGACCGGTGGACACTGGCTTGAGGTAGAGAATACCGCCTTGTGGAGCTCGACGTTGAAACGCATTACAGAGAATGGTGGAGACTATCGTCTTGCCAACACTAGTGTTCGCTCCATAGATCTGAAGGAGCTTCAAGTCTCGCCAAAGCATCTCACACACTCTCCAGACAAAGGAAACGGATTTTGATGGTTGTTGGGAATGCGCCAATGATGGCGTGATTGTTCCTGGCCCATGCCAAGGTCAGTAAAAATCTGCCCTCGGCTGGGCCAAGGGTGATGCCACTTTTCCGCTTGCGCAATTTTAGGTGGGCAAGGCTCAATCCCGCATCGAGCCCCACCGGGCGCCAGGCATAACTCACTAGAAAGATCCTAATCTAATGATCGCCTGGAAGTTGTAAGGCCTCCGACCATCTTGGTCTTAACTATGTCATTGAGATACTTCAGCCACATTGCTCTGCCTGATGTGCAGTTGTCCTCTGCCTAGTGGGCAGCTATCCCTATGACCTCGCCCCTTTCCGGCCCAATGCCTGTTGTATCTCTCCCTCATCGGGGTGCTGAATAGGGCCCTTCCTTATCTTCCAGCGATTTGCATTGCCTTTGATAGGCCAATTGAAAGGATTTGTCATCCCACACGCTGTGGGCTCCCTCGTTCGAGGCCCGTTACTTCCATATCATGTCAGATGTCCCCGTTGCTCTTGTGACTTGACCAGGCATCTGCCCTCCATTCTACCCCCCTTGGTGCGGTTGCCTCTTTGCCTACATTATCTATCGCACCAAGTCTCTCACCCGTTATCCGTTTGCAGAGAGAGTCCGAGAGCCAGCTTTGGCGATTTGGTTCGTCGAAAGAAACAGAGCCTCAACGAACAGGGGAAGGGTCAGACTAAATCATTTCCAGCATCCAGCCATAGCCTCGAGTGAGAATCAGCCACAATTGCTCCGTGGCGCCCCCAGGGCCACGTTGCCCCTAAGTTGCATTCCGTAGGCACCCGGAATTGCTCGAATCCGCAAACGAGTGGTTGGAACTCTAAAACATCCACGACTGGTCCACACGTCCACAGGGAGTCTCGCCTTTTGGTCACAACAAGTTTCGTAACTACGGGATTAGCATCTAGGCTGCTGTCGACGCCTTTTCTCGGAAGATTCTTTGTTCTATCTTGGTAACAGCAACAGGCGCGGAGTATCTATACTCCGACAAGCTGTCACTCCAATTCGTTCTTTACGGCGATGCCCTCGATCTTGCGCTCTGATCACGGTAATGAGGTGCTAATGCTTGCAGACGCGCATTTTTCCTTCTATCGCGAATACAAAAGGTCTCAAGGGCTTACTGATGAGGAAGTAGACTCTATTCGAGTCCAGCAATGCTATATGCTCGGTTCCAGTACCTCTAACGTCAAAACCGAGAGTGTGTAGATACGCATGATCAGTAGCCAGACAGCCACATAGATTGTAAGTATCTTTTTACTGCCCTGAACGCCGTTGTTAGTTCATTCTTCATTTGCTTATCTGTTCTAAGGGCTACTTTCGCAAACTACAGCGTGGGCTTGTACGAGAGCGATCGGGCCGGTGTAGTCGGGCATGTACTTCGAACCGACGAGCTGGTGGATGAAAGGGAGACAGCCGCCGAAGATGCGGCCGGTGCCTTTGCCCGGGCGGGGCCAGCGCAAGCCGGTTGAGGGCGTCATGTGGCGCAGGAGTTGGGTCCAGATGGGGAGGGTCCAGTCTAGGAATTCTTGGATCGATGGTTGCGGAACGGGGGGATGGAGCCCACTGCTAGGCTGCGAGAAGGTTTGGTGATGACGTGGAGGAAGTGGCACATGTCGGATTGTGCTGGTTGGTATCCGTGCTAATAGACCTTGGAGCTTGAGGCGTCACTCTTCAGACTTCTTTCCCATCTGGAATTCAATCGCCCCCAAACTTACAAGTCAGCAATATTGATGGTGGAAGGCTGTATGACGAGAAAATCCATGGTCCATCGCAGTTTGGTCCATTCAAGAGCATTCAAGACTTCCACTATTACCTGCGAGGAAGACTAGAGGCTAATGCAAACATCCCTGAAGATGTCAGCAAGCTCATAGCATGGCAGGATGGACCTTGGTCTACGCCCGTCCTTACGCACGGCGACCTAAGCAGCCTAAATGTTCTCGCACGTGGAGATGAGGTAGTTGGAATTGTTGACTGGGATACCGCTGGGTGGTATCCACCCTACTGGGAGTATACAACAGCGTCGCAGGTCAACCCGCGAAACCCTTTTTGGAAAGAAGAAATCGATAAGTTTCTAGATCCTATGTCTAGAGATCTAGCGATGGAGAAGATTCGCCAGAGATACTTCGGGGATGTTTAAGTGATATCTCCGTCGCCTTCTATTCAGGAGAGTGGGCACTGACTCTATGTGACGCATTTGTGAAGGGGTAAGGTATGCTATAGGCCTGGCGCGAAGCCTAGAGAGGAGTGCGGCGAGAAGGACAAGGAAAGACCTGAGAAAGCGCCACGGAGAGGAGATTGCTATGATGCCGAATGGGTATGATTGTTTTCCACACATGCTTTCTACACATGGGAGAAGATATCTACCTAGTCTATGCCACGCTGAGTACTATGTTGCTCCACCACTGCATGATGGCCGGCTTTCACGGTATTGTCTCTCTTCGCTGGATCAAGTCGTACGTCGCAACCTTCGTCATGTCATAATTTCCATACTTGTCGAAACGATGTTCATCCCTCTTTTTCTGGCAATAGGTCATTGCCGCATCTCGGACTTTGCTCCACTCAATTACAGCGGTACCCAAGGCTTTCCCATCAGCCTGGAGTGCCTCCAACGCCTCTCTCACCCATATGACACAATTCCAACCATTTTGGCTCTGCCTGATTGGGATGCTGCGCAGCGCGTTCACGAGCCGATGCTTTTCCTTGACTTTACCAATCATGACGCGGACGAGCAACAAGTTCATTGCACTCAGACCAATACGCTGCTCTTCGAATATCCATTGTATATGTCCTCCTGTAAGAAAGTGGTTCCTTGCGTGGTACCGTGTGCCTTTTGCACGTTTAGGTTCTCTTTTCGGCCCAACCAGAAGAGCCCAGTGATACCTGCTCATCGATGAATTGTCAGCTATTGTACATGACGGGTTGGGCAAGGCTTCTGGAGCTTCACGGACTGGGAGTCATGCATATCAGGACAAAGGGGCTGAGGCAGCTTCTTAACTTACTCATCCTCTCCGTTCGGCATGGTAGGTGCTCCCTTGCGTGCATAAAGAGCAATGTAAAGGCGATCCTTATTGAAGAGCATCTTTACTCGGCCTCTGCAAAATGTTAACAAAAGTGAGAGGGCTGATACAAGGTATGCCCACCCCAAGTGTGAGACAATGAAGATGACTTTGATCGATAGTTTGCATGACAGAACCAAAGAACGAGTCTTAAAGATTGTACAAGACGAATATTTACATCCTTTACTTACCGATTTTCAAGGTCCTCACACTTTGAATCTTGATCAGGCAAATTCGACCCAATGGACATTGGCGTCCGCAATTAGTTGTAGGCTACATCATTTTTCGGGTCTATGTTTCATGGAAAGATTGGTGAGTCGCTCGACATAATGACCGAACTAGCATTTCCGTTCGCAACGCCTCATGAAGACTCCAGCGGCTGAAGGAGGACCCGAGTATCCCTTCGCCGGTGAGCCAGTCACATTCAAACTATAATCTACTTTTGGTCCCTATACCCTGCGGTACACCCTGGCTAGGCACGGCCTTTTGACAACCCCGACCTCCACCCCGAGAACATCTTCAACAAAAGATCCGGTATTCATTCGATCCTGAAGCAGATCAGTAAGAAATCCACTCGCCTAAATGAACTTGTCGGTTGGCACGTGAACATTCCATATGGGACTAATGCAAGAACACCAAGAGAAAGCTCCATTAACCTATCTGCAAGGATTTCTGACCATCCCTATTCAGTTTTATACGGCGGCATTCGAATATGCCAATGCCACTTATGCCAGGAATGCAATCACCCTCGAAGGAAGCTATCTCAATGTCCCCTCGGATCTCGAGACCAAGGTATCTGGAGCTTCAATCAAATTCCGTGTGCACGCAAAAGACTGGATATTCTGGGTATTTTGCGGAGCTGTGAGTATGCTGATTCTGTGGTGTGCAGTCATTGGCGTGTGGATTTTGAGACAAGAAATCGCTTTCCCGAATATATCCAGCTTTGCTGAAATTAACTTTGGCTCCAAATGGTTCCTTCCAAATAGCCAAGGTAGCCTCGGTGGTGGCAGTGGTCAATCAAGAACGGGGAGGGTTCGGTCCATGCTTTGGGCTAAACGACTGGGAAATGCCGAAACGATAGCTATTGTCAAGACTATTGAAGACAGTATGACATGAGTGGCAACTGAGAAAGACTCGACAGGGGACGAGGATGTCATAGTCCTTGCTACACCAAGTTTGAATTCCACAGAGGAATAACATATAGAAAGTGTGAAAAATTTGAAGAGACTGGTATCAAAGAGAATGACCGGCCGGAAGAAGGTGGGAAATTGAAGGAGCGAACGTAGGATGGTTACTATCTCGGTTCTGTAGATAGAATATTGCTAGGCCAATGGCACCGCATCTAGACGACGAGCTCAGTCATGCGAACCTTCAGTTTCCTTTCGCTTAGGACAAAGCCTGTCACGATAAAGGCACTCCGCCCGACCAACCACCGAGTACCACAAAAGCGCGTTAATTCCCTGTGGATCTCCTTCACAGGATGTTCTTCTATGGGAGTCGTTTGTCTGCTTTGTGCAAGCGATCAGGCGCCAAGAAGAGGATATTTCTGGTCCGCCGCCCCTAGCGATCGTTAAAAGCGGCACAGGTCGGGCGAAGGGACCGAGTGACCTAGGAGCGGGATTTTCTCCCCTTTTGAGCTGCCAAAACCAGGGTATATATTCGCTGACGTTCAACGTTTCGATCTGACATGTCGGGACTCTTTGTACACGCCTGTCGTTTCTGCCTCGGACTAATGACACTCTTTATCGCTTTTTTATCGCTTTGGGCGCGTGGTATTGATTGGCATCATAGTAGTTTCGTTTTCGAGGCTTCCCTTTCTTGTTCCTAGCCCCGTACAGCCAGTTCAGCATCATCGTCATCCTTTCGAACCACTTTCGAGAGTTCCTTTAGTGGTATTTCCTACTCTCCCTGTTATGAACACCAGCCTCTTGGGCTCGCAGGTCTTGGCGGTGTGGCCTTGGCACTTGGCACACAAAGGATTGTTTTTTTGTACCTAGTGGCCCCTGCTTCATCATCCTTCCTTCTTTAGATTTGTTGTCCTAGTTTAATGACACCTCTATGACTCGCTCTAGACTGGCCTCCTAACCCCCCCTCTGTGTCTCCAATGGACAATGATGAGGCATCGAAGTCATCTTTGCAGGCTAAATTCGAGCAATTACTCCAACGAAGACGGAAGGAATCCAAACTCCGAAACCTGAAAGCTAGCCCAATCGGTTCTGTTGATTTCTCGTCTAATGACTTCTTGTCGTTGTCCACTTCTGCCACCCTGAGAGCACAATTCCTCCAAGAACTCGCAGAAGCTACACCACAGCTAGGGTCTACTGGTTCACGGTTACTTGACGGCAATTCAACCTATTCGGAAGCCCTCGAGCAAGACATTGCTGCCTTCCATAATGGCCCTGCCGGTCTCCTAGCTAACTCTGGATTCGATGCAAACGTTGGAATCTTCTCATGCATGCCACAGCCAGGCGATGTCGTCCTTTATGATGAGTTAGTACATGCAAGTGTGCATGATGGCATGCGACTATCGCGCGCAGGGAGAACGCTACCATTTGCCCATAATTCCGTCTCAGATCTGAGAAAAGTGCTTGCAGCCTGCATAACTGGCGATGAGCTCCTTGCAGATGGCCGCCGGAGTGTTTTCGTCGCTGTCGAGACTGTATACAGTATGGAGGGAGACCTGGCCCCGTTGAGGGAATTCCTCGACGTCATGGAAGAGCTCTGTCCTCGGCGGAATGCTCACATGATTGCTGATGAAGCCCATGCTACCGGCCTTTACGGTCATCATGGAAAGGGAAGAGTATGTGAGCTGGGACTCGAAAGTCGAGTCTTCGTCAGGCTGCATACGTTTGGCAAGGCATTGGCCTGCAATGGAGGTAAGTCGCATCACCGCTAAGGCTGTGACTCAGATGCTGATATGGCGTCTAATAGCAATCATCCTCTGCAGTCCATTGACTCGGCTCTACTTAATCAACTACGCTCGTCCTTTAATTTTCACCACATTCATGTCGTACCCGTCACTCGCTGCCATCAGAGCATCGTACACATTCATGGCTAGTGGTGAGACTCAGCAGGTGATTCTCGCCAAACAGACAAAGCCGTTTCCTAAGCTAACAACCTACACTAGCTTGCTTTACGCCTGTTCAGCTTGGTAGACCGCCTTCACAACGGCCTTCAGACGCTCTTTACGCTTTGCGAATCCAATGTGGTGCCAAAGTTGATCAATGTAGCATCCAAGTGTCCCGAGTCACCGATATTTGCGCTATTCACACCACTTCCAAGAGACCTTGCCCAATACTGTCAACAAGTCGGGTTTGTGGTCCGTCCCGTTGTGCCTCCGACCGTACCGGCTGGCACAGAGCGAGTCAGGATATGTCTTCATGCTGGCAATACCGAAGAGCAGGTGGATGCCTTCGTAGAAGTCGTCAAGCGTTGGATTAGTTCAAAGAGAGAAGAAGCTCCGATCAAGTCTCAGACAATGAGAGCAGCGAAGCTATAGGGTTGTCTTGCCACGGAACGGCTGCATGGTATACCTCAACCTAACAATTTGGCTGGTCAACACTATGGTTATCCAATAATTTGGAAGGCCTTGTCTGATGTCATTGTGCTCGGTGTCAATTTCCCTGCCAACTGTCACAAAGAGGACAAAAGCTGGCTTTTTCTTTAGCTTTCCCCTTTCTTTCAATCACCCCTGTCCCTCGTTCAGTCCTTTTTGTCGACTGTGTCCAACGTCAGGCGCTTCAAACTCGTGGAAGTTTAAGTAGCTCCTCGTGTCCTCTTGGTCGAACTCTTAGATCATTGCCGTACGCTAACGAAAATACAAGTCAAGTTTAATCTCCTCCACAGAGCAGACAACCATGTCCGCCGTTCCGCAATCGTGCGTTTACTTCCACGTTTGCCGTGAAGACTCCACCGATACCTGCTCAATCTGCCTGACCGCATTTGCCGAAGGTGAATATCTGGCAAGACACACAGCCTGCTACAACACGTTCCACGCAGTCTGCCTGTTTGAATGGCGCGTCACACAGAATATCCAAAGACAACGCGCCCGGTGTCCGCTTTGTCGGGGACACCTGTACACTTTCACAACTCCGGCAACCCGACCCCCACTCTCCGATCTCCGCGAGGGTCCAGAGGTTGAGATAGTTCGACTCCACCTAACCATGGAAGCAGTGTCCAGCTCGCGAAGAACTACTGTGAATGGCATGGCGGTAAGAGATTTCAGGAGTAGCCTAGTCAGATTAGGAACATTTCGCCAACTCTGAAAAGTGGGCATTGGCATGATTTCCACAAGAAAATGGGGAGGGTGGAGGTCCGAGCGAATGGCAAAGCCGTTTGTGGTACATATGGAAGGCCAGCGTCTCTGAAGGACCGATAGCTGGTTAGAGCTGGCCTTGTACGAGTATTCCGGTTAGGTTGTCGGTGCTGGCATCGGCACCATAAGATTGTTCCGCAAATGCGAATATAGAGTGATGAGTGCAAGCATGAGTACCACCTGATTCCGACCTATCCAACCCACCTGCGCCCTTCCTGGATACCTCCTCGTTCCAAACTCCCTAGCAAGTAAAAAGTTCACCATTCCCCAGTCGTACGATAACGTTTGTGAAATCTTAAGCAGATGAGAGTTTATTCGAATCCGAATATCTAAAACCGCCTATACAATGAACTCTGAACAGAGTCCACAAATAGAACTAATGCACGGCGCGAGAACAACGATCAGTGCTGAATGGTTAGGAAAGAGTAATACAATTTGGCTTGAAAGGCCGAGCTATAAGAATCCAACTTCCAAGATTGTGGGTATCCAGTTGTCTCGTTGTACTGCCCAAGCATACAAAGCATCCAATCAAGAATGTTCACGAAATACATAACTTCGTAAACCCTCGTAAGCCGTCATGTTATGTCGCTACTATGTCCAACTGCCTCTTTCTCAAAAGCTAACCAAAGAATTCACCCTGTACAAGGCTCTCCCACTCTTTCCCCGTCTTCCAAACCTCTTCCATCAACGCCCTCGCTCGACCGACCTGGCACATGCCCACTTCCTCGACTCCCTTGATCCGTCCCAGAACGGTATCTCTGATACTTTGATCTTCAGCCTCGACTCCAGCCGTGAACATGGGGAAAAGCAGACAAGCTTCAGCATTGCCACCTTGTTGCACTCTGTGCAACGCGTCGATAATCTCCCGCACAGCATCTTGTACCTCTGGTGCGGAGCGCGGCAGATTGTAAATCCGTCGAAGCAGATGAACATGCCCTGCCCAGTGAAATGCCGCATTCGTGGCATCGAGGCCGGTACCCTCGTCATGTTCATGGAGACCGACGCCATCACCATACAAGCGTACCTTTTCAGGATCACTGGACATATGTTCCGTGCATTTTGGCTGAGGATGGACTCGTGAGTTTGCCAGGTCTATACGTAGCTCCTGCGCTTCTTCTGCTATCTCTGGGGGCGGCCGCCAGTCCGGCTTGGCCTTGCCCGTTGCAGAGTCGATGCGCTGCCACTCACATTCGCGGGCCACCGTCGCTATCCGGGCGAGGATGGAGACGCAACGGGTGGTGAAGCCAAGGAGGCAGTCAATTGTGAAGTCCGCCTCATCATCTGTGCCGTAAATTGCGCGCTCGGAAGGTGGCAGGGGAACGGCTGTACTCGATCTACGCCAGTAGTTGCCTCCGAACAGAGGCTCCTCATTTCTCCGACCTGAGAGTGAGCCCAGGACGTCAAGATACGCAAGCCAGCGAGTGAGAAAGAATGTGACAGGATCTTTTCGAGAGACGGATTTCGGGCCACCACCTCGGCATTTGATGATGCTACGGGCGATGCTGAGGTGGTTTTGCCACGGGACAGAAACACCGAATGCGGAAGGTGAAACAATTTCAAGGGAAGCGAGCATAATTGCCGTTGCAAGATTAGCGTTCGAGATCTCCGTGTTGGACAAGTCATCGAGTGCATGTCGAAGTGAGGGGAACACGTCTCGGACCCAAAGTGCGATGCGATTTGCAGGTTCAGGGTGGGACAGAAGTCGAGCACGATGGGACGCGGAATAGGCTAGGAGCAGATGGAGAAGGTTGGTATTTTCGACAGCCACTGCGTCTTTTGTTAGCATTTGTAGAACAATGATCTAGAGTGCCCCGTGAAACATACTCTTTGGCAATACCGTCTTGAAGGGATTTTCCGAACAGTCGTGCGGAACAAGTATTCTGGCTGTGTGGTTCAGAAAGTGGTGGAAATAGAGCAAGTTCATAGGGTTTTCCAAAAGGGTCGCTGGAAGTGGCTCTAGCTTTCGCGGTATCTTGATTGGGACAGGTGAAGCATAGTAGCCCCCTTTCGCGAAGACAGTCTCTCGTGTCGGTAGACCGAACCCAAATTCGGGAATCGCGAGCTCAAAGTCGTTCAGCCACGCATCAAGTTCACTGTGCTCTGAGGGTGAGCCCTCGCTAATCGCTCCTGTGTCATTGTTTCGCGGTAGATCAAGATCAGGAAGTCCACGATCCAGACCATAGGTTTCCGTTAGAGAGCTAGAAGTCGTCCTCTGATGGATGAAAGCTGGAGGATGAGGCACGGTGAATGTAGTACTTTGCTCAGATTCAGTACGGGCTTGACTAGTTATCTTCGGTCTTGACTCCTCTGGTTCAGGCGAGCCCGACAGTAGCGAATTCACTGACACTCGGCGAACCTCGTTCTCTTGCGTAGACTGAGTAGTTTTAGGCGATAGTTTTGGCATCCACTTGTTGTGGAATTCGTCTGAAGTTGTAGATGACGCCGCTGGAGTTAGTGGGTTGTTTAAGTGAGGCTGGAAATATGATGGAGTAAGAGGCTGAAAATTTGATCGCGGATCTTCCAGATCTCCAGCACCATAGGACGAGTCTCCGTACAGCCTGTTTGGGATTCTGCCTAGAGTCTCTTCTCTCGGACTCAGCTTGACTCGCTTATTGCTGCCGTTGGGCGATCGGACAGCATCTGAACCATTGAGTGCGTTCGAGCTCGAGAATGGTGGAGGCATCTGCATGGACTGGCCGTTCATGTTGAAGAGGCTTGGTATTGTATGGGGGCTTCCGAAGCTGGAGTCTGCAGGCGAAGGGTATGAGGGCGGCTGCTGATAGGATCTCATGGGAGGCATTATGGCCGTACCTTGGAAAGACCCGACCCCAGCATCATGCCACGAGGACTGTCGCGCGAACGTCGGGACTGGTTGCAGAGAATCGAAGGCGGGACTCGGTAGGGGGGGTTTGCCCATGAATTCGACCTGAGGAGGGAGGGCAGTGCCTTGATTGGCAACCGTGGTAAATGGCGACACAGCGCGCATTGCTCCCATATCACTGTGGACGGAGACACTCCGACTGTGTTGTATATTGTTCTCGAAGCCATTTCCCAGGTGAATCGGCGTTGACTGCCTGGGCTGCGGAGGGGAGGCTTCGAAGGAGATCGGCTGAGAGCCCAGCTTGCCATCTTCTTTCTTCTTTGTGCGGCCATCCCAATTGAGGCGGATACTGTAGTCGCATGTTTCTCCTTGACGTTGGCAATTGACACAATGAGGTTTCTCTTCTCCGCTGCTCTCCGTCAGAAGGCTGCAGTTACTTGGAGTATTTATAGGGACCGACCATTTGACTTTTCGCGCTTTGCAAGGCCTAGGGAATGTTAGCAAAACATGGCGATGGCCTCACTACTTCTTCATTGAACTTTTGCCCCTGGACTTACCAGCACCCGTTTCGCGACCGCTTCTTCACCTCCTTCTCCTCTTGGCCTGGCTTCTTAGGTCTCGGCATTGTAACAGGGAAGGCAATTCAACGCATGTCACGCAGAAGCAAAGACATTTCAACAAGGCAAAGACGTCTGCAGAAAAGGACCTGTGGAAGACCGAGGCACGATAAGCCAAATAGGCGCAGGCACAGTGAACCTTGGCTAGCTGAGGGGACCCCCCGGAGACACCGTATACGAGGATTTGTGCCAAGGCTCGTGATGAACATCTGATTCCAAGCAAGCTCCAAATCACGTTTTTTGGAATTTCTTTGGTCATCGTCCATTTCCATTATGATGGGTGCAACTGCACAGCTCGGGCTACGGCCTGCAGCACCTTCAGTTCGAAGCTTCAGTGTCATCTTCTCTTGCAGTTTCATATCCCCACAAGTTGCTGCCCGCTCGTCAATGCGACGCAGGTTGTCGTCAAGAGCTCTCCAAGCAACTCCGCAATTCTCACTGAAGATAAACGGCCTAAGAACATCCTCCATTCCACCTCCCCAGCACAACACACCAAATTCAACGCCATCCTCCTTCTTCACGCCCTCCCTTTGCCGTCATGCCTCCACAACCTCCACCACAGCGCCAGAACCCTCAGCCTCGGCAGCAACCCAAGCCACCACATCACCATCTCAATCCTCCACCTCAAACCTAGACTGGAACAGTTTCTTCAAACTCCGCAAATCCCGGCGGCGCTACTCCCTCTCCACTTCAGTCCTCACGTCCCTTGTCGCCTTCGCCGGCTGCGGCACTGCTATCTCTATCTCTCCTGCCGTCGCCGATGTGGTCGCCAAAACCATCCCCACCGACCCCTTCATCTCCATGGGCATTGCTACATTTGCCGCAACGCTGTTCGGCTGGCTGATGGGGCCCTTCTTTGGGAATGCCCTCTGGCGAGCACTGCACAGGAGTAAGGTTGTAGAGTTCATGAAGAAGGAGCGGGCTTTTTTTGAGAGGATCAAGAAACATAGGGTTGACCCGAGGGGCGCGAGTGCGAATAATCCAGTGCCAGATTACTATGGAGAGAAGATTGGAAGCGTAGAAGGCTATAGAAGGTGGTTGAAAGATCAGAGAGCGTTCAACAGGAAAAGAGAAGGGACTTTTGTTTCATGAACCCTCATCCTTGAATTGAGCGACAGAAAGTTGGAGTGGATCCGAATACATGCAACTAGTATGGCAACCTACAACGCAGGGAATGTTTGCATAAGCTCAATAATGCACGGGGCAAAGGGGTTCGGAGTATTTCATTCCGGTATACTGAAGAATTTCATATTCTTCTTGCATAGGCAGGGTCTTCACCACAAACTGTACAAAAATGCAGCAAGTACCACTCCTAGTCTTGGTCTCCCAAATTGATTATGACGCTGCAGATCTTGAAGCTCCCAGCAACACATGAGCCGGGTCGAGATATGCTTGCGAGTGCCGGGTAGAAGAGTCATGCGCATCGCAAGCCGAAGCGGCCAGACGAGCGCTCCATATTGAGCCGTCCTAGCAGCATCGGCCTGGCCAGCCAAGTGAGTAGCGCCCTGGATGAGTCCCAGTTCTACCCAACGCCTGAAATGGCAACATCTGTAATCTTTGTGGAGAAGAAGTCTCAGCCGTCTTGCATAAGCCACGTCATGCCCCAATTCGCGCACGCTACAAGTGCCATCGCCCACCAAACTGCACCCACAACGTTGTGTCGCAAGCCCAGACCGAGGCCCCAGCCACCGACAACAGGACCCAGTGTTCGGGCTGCCGAACTGACGCTCTGTGCGACCCCATGAATGGTACCCAGTACGCTCGGATGCGGCGACGAATTATTGATCAGAATAATGGCCCCTGGCAGCGTAAATGTCCGAGCCACTATCTGCAGACCCAACACGCAAACCAGTGCTGGCCAAACAAGGTACGCCTTGTCCGGTATGAGCGCTAGAAAAGGAATCACCGTGTATGCCATTGGACTGAACGGTAGAGTCATCCGATATAGCTTCAGCGTTCCAAACTTAGTGTTGAATCTCGGATAGAAGAGCTGGAGCGGGAGGCCAATGACGCCGATGATCGCTGTTGCGAGGCCAACTTTGGCGGATGGGAGGCCGAGGCCGCCGGTGAAGTGGAAGGGGAGTTTGGCACGCGCGTTGTCGTTGCGCGGGAGGGGCAGGAGCAAGAGGAAGACGGCGTTGAACGCGGAGATGTGCACGGCTAGGAAGAAGTGCGCGGCAAGGGTCCAGAGGACGTTGCGGGTCCAGATCTGTGAGAAAGGGAGCTTATACTTTTCAATTTGAGACGGCTGATTGGAAGCCGGTGCCTCGTTGTGCAGTGGGTTTGAAGAGGTGTAGGAATGTGGAGGCGCCTGGGGATGGGTTTCGAGGTCTATCGAGGTTATGTAAGAGTTGTCGCTTTGCTCGAGACGGCTGTAGCGGTGGGAAGAACGCCAGCGGAATATGTTCTTGACAAGCCAAGCGCCGATTCGGCGACCAAGATCGGGTTTGTGTCGCATGACTCGGTGGGTTTCGTCGAGAAATAGGATCACTCCGACTCCTGCAGTGAAGATGAAGGAGGCACTGAAAAGGTTCGGAAGAGCATAAGGCCAGTGTCGCATCCAGGCAACGCCGTCTTTGCCACCAATAGCCGTGTTTGGTCCAAATATTCTCGGGAAAGAATTGATCGGGTCCGCCATAAACCCGCCGATAATGGGACCAATGATCACGCCAATGTTAAAGCACATTGGTAGCAAGAGAAAAGCGCGGGATTGATACCTAGGGGAAGATTAATCCTACTCTGTTACAATTTTGGCAAATTGCGTACTTCTTCTCTTTGATAATTTCAGAGATCATCGTCCGCATAACCCCTATATTCCCATTCAGAGCGCCACCCAGTACTCGATAGATCATAGCCTGAACAAAGGTCTTGGAAAATCCGAAGCCCAAACATGAGAAGCAAGTACCGAAAAGTCCTATAAGAAGCACTCGTTTTCTACCAATCCAGTCGGTGTCTGCGGCACGACCCCACAGGACTGCAGTCAATAACTGTGCAGCTGGAAAGGCAGCCTGGATCATACCTCCCTGCCCAGCTATGATAGAGTCAGGAAGCGCAGGGTCAAACGATTTCAGCTGGTAAAACATATAGGCGGTCAACGAAGTCTGGGTGAACGGCTCGGAAAGCCGAGCGAAGGTTAGGACAGCTAGCTGTCCTTTCCGGGGCAATGAGCTCCATGTCACCTGTGGCGCCTTTTCCCTCTGTACTGTGGATATAGCTGTCGATGGCGAATCGTTCTCCTCTTGCACGATGGAAAGCGTTCCAGTATCGTTAGGTGTCCCTGACCCGTGGCTGGTTCCAAGCAGATGGGAAGAGGCATCGTCTTCATCATTTTCATGGCCATCTCCGTCGAACAGCAGTTCATGTTCGTCACCACTGCGGCCCTCAATGGCTTCGTTAGTTTGTATCAAGTCTACATTTTGTGAGGGTTTTGTGTGGCTTGTTGTGAACGATGTCATCAGTGTGATGTTTCGTTATCTTATCTCAGTGCCGAGATCGGAGGTTACCAATCGATGCCAAGAAATCGTTTGATGTTTGCTGGTCTGTTGCCAGAGTATCCGGATATATGTCAGTGACATGTAAATGCTCTCGGAGCAGGGGTGGATATCCAGAAGTTATCTGTCCAGCGAGAAATCTTATTTGAAGGCTTTGTCCTGATGAGACCTCGCCACAGCGATCCACTTTAGGCGGCTCGCACGGCTGAATGCCGAGTGCGCAACGGTTGGGTGATTCAAAGCCTCCCCACGGCGGTCCATAGGGACATTTTATCTCTTAGCGCAAAAACTCGTATTTTGCACACAGATCTCGACAAATCGCATATGAGGACGCTTATGATTTATCTGTACCTCATGGATGTGCACCTCATGGGCGTGCACCTCATGGGCGTGCACCTCATGGGCTTGCATCTTACGGGCATGCATCTCATGGAGACACACTCTATGGGAATGCACCTCATAGGCGTGCATCTCATGGGCGTGTACCTCATAACATTGTTTCGGGGCTACACCGCCAGCGGAGATATCGCCGGTTCTTGCCTACAAGTGTGTGGCCAGAACGGGTCGGCTACCCTCCCTGCTAGCGCAGCCGATTCGTCACGTAAATTATGCAAGAGCTAGCCAATCACCAATGGGAAGAATATTGATATCTAAGCCGAATAAATTTTCAGCAGAATTGATTTCAAAGCTAGGAATATATTTAAAGCAGAGGGTTTCTAAGCGCAGCTATATTCTAGTAGATTCTATCGCTAAGTATATAAGGAAGTCGGGTAGTAAGGCGGTGGGTTGGGCAGGAAGTATAGGAAAACAAACTATTCAGAACCTAATTGTAGCAGGTTGACCACGGCCTCGTGCCCGTTCCCGGCCGCCCGCGAGAGCGGCGTCAGACCGTAGTTGTTCTCTGAATCGGCGTCGACCTTGCCCGTCGCGAGCAGCAGCTTGACCACGGCCTCGTGCCCGTTCCCGGCCGCCCATGAGAGCGGCGTCTCACCGGACTTATCCTTCGAGTCGGCGTCGACCTTGCCCGTCGCGAGCAGCAGCTTGACCACGGCCTCGTGCCCGTTCCCGGCCGCCCATGAGAGCGGCGTCTCACCGGACTTATCCTTCGAGTCGGCGTCGA
>Ga0335072_10001230_pt1 | contig 42445 bp, 28 predicted proteins | sample Lox_Sample_21_FD_206725 | JGI IMG/M metagenome (GOLD analysis project Ga0335072, IMG submission 206725) | Soil microbial communities from Loxahatchee National Wildlife Refuge, Florida, United States - Lox_Sample_2.1 | ecosystem: Environmental > Terrestrial > Soil > Wetlands | place: USA... | reverse complement strand
CACCTGCCATGCGGAACAGGACTTCTTCCATCGCGTTCAAGATGTCGGCAGTCGGCGATCTCCACGTATAACTACATTGTAAGGCCGCAGACGTATTTCCAGTAACTTCATATTGTAGACCGGCTGCGGCTATGCCATGAGCGAGGAATGCAGGTTCGGCGGAGGAAAGATCCAGGTCAAGTGTGAAGCTTGATAGGAAGTAAAACTCCCCTAGCCAGTGAAGAACAGATAGCGGACCCGCGGGGTTGCCCTCCAGGGTGTAGGTTGAATCGAGAGCGGAATAGATTCTCTCTATCAGTTGGGTAGCTTTGTCACGATCAAATGACAGAACTTGGTTCTCGATAAGAATTGGGCGTTGGACCATGGCAGTGGAGATGTTACATTGCTCAGACTTAATCGTTGCAACACACTGGTCATCGACCTCAGTCGAGTATAGGACCTCCAATGATAGAAGAGTCTCATCGAAAGAATTTTGAAACCGAGTAAAGTTGGTTGAGAACAAAAGGGCTCCATTATTGTCGGGATCATAGAGACTTAGGAGCGTCGTTGTCGAAGAACAATTGCTATCAAGTCCTGGACTGGTAACGACACCTTCACAAGTGCCGTTACAGTAATATCCCGGAATGGCTGAGGTACTGATAGGGATCTTGCCGTACCAATTTTGAACAGATCCAATGAAATTGGTGTAAACAAGTGTGTCTGCTGGAATTCCATGCTGAACAATTCCGTAGGCCTGGTACAATGGATCCTGCACCATGTCTATTAGCATCTTCACATCCTCAGTCTTGTATCCGCTCCTGACGTGAGTTGCCCTTTGTAGCAGCGGATTGCTGATGATGGTCGCAATTGTTACCACTAGCGCAACCAGCGCCATCTTGATGACATCTTCGCTCCACTTCCAAGTAATGCGAAAGGTTCCTTTTCCAAAGCTCCATATGTGATGTAAATTTTCCAGATTGGTGCCACGTAATGCGCTTCTCCACCATGCAATTGATACTCCCTGGGAGAGACTGGCTGCGATTGAAACATTAGTGATTGATGAGATGACGGCCAGCCATACAGCAGGTTGGAATTTCCAAGAGACTACTGGTTGATCATCGGACAAAGTTATGATACCCACACACCCAGCAACACAGAAAACTATGACGACAATAGCAATTCCTGCAATCCAAGGAAAGTGTCGTAAACCAGGACGCCAGTGGATCCCCGATAATGGGGATTGGCGGGTGGCCAGAGGCGAATACCGTGGATTGACGAGAGTGTCCATCAGAGGTCGCGGTGAGGAGAGCGAGGTTGACAAGCCATAGCAGAGGGAAATGGAAGCTATAAAGCTTCTCGTTTTATCTCCGGTCTTGAGGCTTGAGCAGCTATTCCAGGGTCTACAGGCATGGTGTACATCCAGGTTAGGAAAACCAGACAGTTTTGCCGATAGAAACAGGTTTTGCCATTTGCAGCGCTCTAAGTGTGAAGAACTTTCATGGCGGGCTCGTATTTTTTTCACTAGGCCTCCAGATGGGGGGGGGGAACAGAATGGCATGGCGCTTTCTGAACTCCCTTCACATCCGCGCCGCGAACTCATGGGACGAGTCATATTGGGAACTCGTGATTCCCAAAAGTCTAGGCGCACAATCATTTGGCGGCCCTAATACGAAGGTGTGTGGATAGCGTGATGTGGCGTATGCAGGTAGCACCGATTCGCCTTAGACCCACAAATCGCCTGTGAAGCGGCTGCCTTTAGGTGGGAGGTGGTTAAGCGACGGCGATTGGATGTGCCCGCACTCTAACTCCCGTCTGTATCAAATTATCTTTTTTCATGGCTAGCCCTGGGCTAAGATAAGCTCTCAAAGGTCGCCGGAAACTAACTATGTTGGCGACGAAAGATGATACCTCTTTTTTCTGGCAGAAAGATATGGATCATATGGTTGGTGGGGCTAGACATAGTCCGTGCAACGACGGATGGCTGACCTGAGGCCCAGACCATCGAGGCGCTGTTAGCACCTCGACACATTCTCCGAAAAGCCACACAGGCCCTTTGGAAGAGTAAACTAACTTAGGCCCAGGTCACGGGCAGTATGACATGCTCTAGGAGAGAGGAAACCTAGAATTCCAATCCCCAAAAGGACTAGAAGTAGGGAAACGAGAAATCTCGACATTTCTATAGCGTCCTTGAAGCGAAATATTATGGACGTAAGATTGAATGCAGAAGTAGAACAACTCTCAGCACCTTACACGCGGTAATCCCTCAGGCAGCAATCCTATGAAACCACCAGGCTCACCACCTGCCTATTCTCTTTCCTGACTTCAACCCACCCTCCCTTCTCCACAGCAATGATCTTGCCATCCACGCAGACCTGCCTCCACCTCTCTTCGTCCTCCTCGAAATCTATCCTCAGCCCCTCGATTGCTCCATACTGCACCGCTTTCTCCTCAATGTGTCTACCTTCTTGATAAGCTAGGTTCAAAATTCTCATCGCTTCCGGCCCATCCATCACACCGAAGCTCACAAATCTCATCTGACCGTCCAGCGGCTTCGACTGCGGTGAAATGTAGAAGTGCTCCTCGAGATTCGAAACCATCGTTGCGAGGATATACATGTGCTCTCTCCGTTCCATCGTTTCGAACTCTCTGAACCCTCCCGTGTTACCCCGACGAACTGAAACCCTGCCGTGGTATCGGTGCGGCTCAGAGCCGTCTCTTGGGGCCATCAGTTCCTGCGCCGCCATCTTGAACCGCCTAACCCCGTGCTTCCTATACTCTGCCGTGTCGCTTGCGGCTACCAGACTTGCATGCAAACCCCAGCTGAATACTACCGCACCGTAAATCTCGGCCTTACCTCTCTGCATGATATCTTTCCTTGCCCTTCCTTCATTGACCACAAACTTCGCACCCTTGGACATCGTCACCCGAAAGCAGGGCACCTTCTTTCCCGTTCCCATGCAAAGACTTCTCAACCCAAACGTATCGTCCTTCGTCAACCCGGTCGAATGCGCAAGCGCATTCCCCGTGCCCATCGGCAGCAACGCCAGTGTCGGCATCGCCGTTCCTCCCTTTAGCTCCTCACTCAGCATAGCATTGACCAAGTCAACCAACCCGCCGTCTCCAGACAGCAAGATAACAGTCTGCTCCCACCCCTCTTTCGCCCTCGGGATAATTGTCGACTTCGTAAGCTGCTCTATGGTGTGTTCTGACTCGGTTTTGTGCACCTCGTAGCCTTTCACCCCAAGTTCCTCCAACAGCGGCTTCAGCGCCTTCTCGTACACCGAAGTCGCCTGCTGCGTCCCCGACATGGTGGAGATAACAACATAAAGCGCCACCTTCCCGTCCTTGCCCTTCAAGCGCAAATGCCCAGGGACCTGCTTGACCGCAAACCTGTCCACAAGTTGCGCCGGCAAGCCTGTCATATCATAGGCGTGAAACGTCAGTCCCTGAAGCCCTCCGCTTCCGACAAGAGCACCATTCCCATTCACACCATTGGTCTCTTCCTCTCCACGGTCAAGAAAGTAAAGCTGCTGTGTCGGGATATACGCATCTTCGTCAATCCGCACAGCGATAATATCTGCCAACCGGATCCACAGACTGCTGGTCGGAGAGGTCACCTCGTTCGCATTCTTGATCTCGAGGTATTCCGGCGAGACGGTGATTTTGACAGGGTCGTAGTCCAGTGTACCTTCGGTCTCCATCATGTCGGCAATGATGGGCGTGCCATCGGGTAGGAGATCTTTGTAAGACATGCTTCGATGTGTGGCTTGAGTGAAAGAAATCCGGCAGAGCAAGATCGAAGTCCGGGTCCTCTTTTGTATTCCTCGGAAGTTTAGAAAAATTGGCAAACTCAGCAATCTGGTCTGGAGGGTACAGACGGTAGATTCAACATGGCAGCTCGATAAGACAAGAAGACCTTCACGCGATTAATTTCCAAAGCTTCCGAAGACAAGGAAATGATGTTTGCCTGCCTCATTAGAGTCTCGGACACCGTGTCGGCCAGCCGCATTACAGCAACCGAAAGAGTTGCTATTAGTAGGAGCCGCCGCTAAGGACAGCCTTCTAGCCCCTTTGGGTCTTTCTTACACCTGCGCTGAAATGTTTAGGCGTCCAACAGCATTCTCCGAGCCCGGTGGGCTACAGCTACATAAAGCGGTGAAGGCGGTGAGATTTTTTCCTGCACTTGCATTATTGTTAGGGAGGGTCTCCATGTCAAGTTTCCCTGTGCTCTTAGTGGAGCGAAGCTACTGGCCAATCACGAGAGCTTATTGCACAATCCGAAACGGCCAAACTGCACTTTCATTTTGGTGGAATGACCTCCTATCTTTCAGGCCTTAAATGGGGAATTTGAAACGTCGGAACCTCTTACCAAATTGCTAGCGTGTAGATCACGTTCCTGAGAAATAAGATGTACGTGAAATGGAGTAGAACACGCCATTCGAGAGACTTCTCTACATAAGCGACCCTGTCTAGTAATGCATGAAAATGTATGCCTCAAGTAGCCGCTTTTCATGCATCGTCGCTCTCCCAAAGCAATACCTTCCATCTGTTGAAGTCACGTCTCCAATGTCACGAACCGCCATATTTTTCAGCAGCCCAAAATCACCCAGCAGCTTACGTCCAATCTACTATCCAATTTTCCATCTTCTTCCGCTTGACACCATCTTTCTCTTCGTGCGTGAGAGCGATGAGGGTGTCTAAATCTTCAGGTTCAATGTGGTGAGAGAGGTGAATCCGTGTTCTCACGACCCCTTCCAAAGCGCTATTCCGTGCAATGCTCAGTCACCTCGCAATATTTGTACCACATCCATTTCCTATCATGTAATACTCTCGCCTCGGCCATGGAGGGCACCGAGATCAATGTCAGAGTCGTCTTCTTCGCTGCTCTGTGTAACAAACCTCGACATCGTTGGTATGCGCGGCGCTGTTCCCCCCAACACTCGTTATAATGTCGGTCTGATCTCCACAAGAGGCATGCATGCCATCTGATATCGCGTCGTGGTCGTTGATATCGGTGTCAGTGCTGATATTGGCGTCGGCAGCAGGCCGGTCAGTCTCATGGCACAGCAGTAGCAATTTTACCAAGATTGAATCTCCAACGGATAAAGGATGGAAAGAGTGAGTAGAAACGAAGTAGATGAAGAAGCTTGAACTCGAGGGCAGCTCAGAAGGAAGACTATACGTTCGAAGTAAAACCAACGTCCTGTGTGGGAGGGGTCTAGACAAGCGTAAGAGAAGAGCGACAAGGAACTGATGGGAAGGTATGAAAGTGCAAAATAATTCTAAATTCGTCTTGGACGACCTCTGCCACCCAAGACTGAATGCTATCAACTGTGGAATAATTCCATGCAGTTCCGGCCAATGTACTTGTATAATGAACAACACCACGCGTGTAAAAAGAAAAGACTCCATGCTCTAATGCTTTTGCTCCAACGTCATCGCCATCATTAAGGCAAAGTCGTACAACGAAAAGAGAGGCCCGAAAAGGGCTAGAAGGCCGATACCGCAACAGCGATTGCCTGTGTATCACTGTGGCTTATGCTGACGTTGACACTCTTCACTCCGGCTTTCTTGGCAGCGGCGGCGGCTTCACCGTGCAGCTAAAGTGATGTCAGCAAAAGGTTGGAGATAACAAGTGGTTTCGAAAAACTTACCAATACCTGTGGCGCTCCATTACCGTCACTTGTGATCTCAATATCTTGTAACGGCGCACCTGCACCTTTGCTAGAGACACCCAAGGACTTGAACACTGCTTCCTTGGCACTCCATCTGCCAGCGAATGATGCTTGTGGGGATGGTGCTTTCTTGCAATATTCTTGTTCCTTCCGTGTGAAATTCCTCTCGACGAATGTCTCATTTTCAATGTTGATTGCTTTGATGTCCTCAACATCGACTCCCACCTTCGACCCTTCTGACGCATTTGCCTTTGCTAGAGACTCGAGCATGGCTTTTGTAGACTTCGAGTTCTCTGTCTCAACTTTCTTAGGGAAAGTGGAAGGATAAGTGAGTTCCGCAGTCTTATTGTCCACCGCAACACGGTACTCAGGGTTGAGGAAGACCTTGCTCTCTAGCTCGTTGGCATACGGCGAGTGCGTCTTAGCCACGAAGAGCGTGTTGTTGATCATGCCGTTATGGAAGTACCTATAGGCCCTCTTTTGTCGCGCCTCGACCTTGATCTTGTATCTTTGATATTCGGCTTCATCAAGGGTGGCGAAAAGGTACTTAGGATGGATACCAATAGCTTGAGCACCCTTTTGGCCGAACCCGAAAGAGGTGACGGAGAAAGCCTTGACACCATCGGTTTGCAATGACTTGCTTGGGTAGACAATGTAATCGAATTTCTCCATCACTTGATCGACGTTGTCTGCATTGCGGTTCCCCGGGACAAGACCAGAATTGAGGACCTGCAAACAGCCATTGAACATCCAGGCGCCGGCGGCACCCTTTGGATGACCAGTAAGGTATTTCTGGAAGATACCCAAGAGAGCATTGCCCTTCTTGCGACCAAGATGCTTCATCTGTTTGCAGAGCACTTCGGACTCGTTCTTGTCGTTGGCTACAGTGGATGTACCATGGAACGATGCGACACCGAGATCGTCAATCGTAAGACCCCACGTTGCCAAAGCACCTCTCAACGGAGCAATGCGAGGATCTTGTTTCCAGAAATTGTTGCCCAGACTGTATTGAGCTTCCTTCTCTTGGCGCTTGACTTCTCGCTCGATATGCTCAGCCCGGTCCTGCATATACTCGGATTCATTGAAGCCGAAGCCAGCCTGAGCCTTCATCGCCGCAACCTCTTCTTGTAGGTACATCAATTCCGATTCTTGCCATGTCTTGATCTGCTTCTTGCGGAGGTCAAGTTGTCTCTTGCGGTATTTGATATCGAGAAGTGGCGAAGGGAACTTGCCCGGGTTTTCGCGAGCAGTCGTGAGAACACCCTGGCCTGGTGCTGGGACGGATCGGCCAATCTTATCAGTGGCAGTGGTTGTTAGACCCAGAATACCATAGATAGGAGTGCCCATATCCAATGCGAGTCGAGCGCTCATGATAACCTGCATACCGCAGCCTTGTGACTCCATGAACCCATTTCGCGTGGTAGTAGTCGGTCGCGACATCTCCTTTGGAGTTCGTCCATGCGCAAACTCGTCCACGGCGTTGCTTGTGGCCTTCATGTTAGCAAATTCGTAGGACCCTTCTTCTTGGAAGTCATCGAAACCTCCCACGAAGCACACCCTAGCCTTGCCTTCGACAATGGTCTCATAGCCGATGTCGATGGATTCCACTGCGGTAGCGCAAGCACCGACGGGAGTCTTGATGGGGCCAGTCGAAGACATCAGCAACATGTTGACCCAGGCGGACATGGTGTTGATGAAGGACTCCTGCAAGATATCTTTCTGCACTGGTTTGTCCATGAAGCGGTCCTTGTACATACCACGTAGGGCGGTTGTACCACCGATACCAGAACCGATGCAATTGCCCACCTCGGAAATGTGGACATACTTGTAGAATTCATACGGATCGGTAATACCGGAAGCCAATAGCGCTTCCACTGTGCACACCAAGACGAACAGGGTGACTTGATCGACCTGATCAATGATATCATCAGGAATACCATAGTTCTTAGCGTTCCAGCCCGTGGGAATTTGGCCAGCAACGAGGCGGTCGAAACGCAGAGCTTTGGGTATCAAAAGAGTGGCATTCTTCTTAAGGCGTACGCTGTACTCTCCTGAGTCGAGCTCGAAGATCTCCACTTTGTCACCGTGCTCACGCTTGAACTCCTCTGCTGTCTCCTTGGAGGACTCGAAGGGGTCGAGATCTTCTTCAATTTGGATTTCCTGGAGCAATTGCTTCTTGTTAGGGTCATAGCCATTGAAAAGCTCCGGCTCAATCAAGCGAATGCCAGAGTGCTCAAGGATCTGTTTCTCGTATTTGGCCTTCACGTCTTTGTCGTCGACTGGTTCGTTTGTCTTGGTGTCGACCCACCCAGAGTAGGACTTGCCCTTGAGAGGTCCATTGTGGTTCTTGATAAGGCCCATAATCCAGGCCATTTCAACACAGCCCTCAAGCGAAAACTTGCCATAGGCTTCCATCTCCCACCGAGTACGGGAGTTACCCCATGGACCGACTTCAGAAAAGCCAGTTACGACAACGACTTTATCCAAGTCAACCATACCCTTGAGGTTAGCATTGAGCGGCTCAATCTCCTCCTTCCACTTGGGTAGCTCTGGGAAATCAAACTTGATGTTGGCACGAGGTTCGACGTTGATTTTCTTGTACAGAGCCTCGCTATCCTCACCGTTGACAGTCTTGTTCTCCAGAGCAGTTTCCTTGGTAACAGCATGTCGAACAGCACTGGTGTCCATGATGTCCGACCGAAGCTTGGTCATCAAATCCTTGAGATCGGGCAGGAACTGCAGACCTCCATTCAAGTCGGCGAAGACAGGCTCAGACTGGCAAAGGTCGACAATCGCGGGTGACATCAGACCGAGCAGGTTGAAGGCCATTTCTTGTTGCGAGAACGTGCGCACGCCAAACTTCTCAACTCCGTCAGCAACGATATTGTTTCCGCTCATCAAACCGGTGCCGCGAGTCCAGCCGATCACCGCTCCACAGATAGTGAGGAAGTCACCCCAGCTCTCCGAGAACCAGCGGTTGAACAATGTTTCCAGGGCTAGTTTCGACTCGGAGTATAGACCGTCATTTCCGAACGTTCCATGATTAGGTGATAAAGGAAGGATGACTTGTGCTGGGCGGGTGTTGAAGCCTCGCTCAAGTTTCTGGGTCTTCACGGAGCCGAGAAGCCTGATCAAGTTCGTCAACATGATTCGATGAGCTAGCTCGGACTTCGAATCAATGCTGTCGATCTCACGGCCGTTTTCTGGAATAGCAGCAAAAGGCACGATGAAGTCAAGATCCCAACCCAGGCCCTTTTTGGTGTCGTATATGTAGTCGATCAACGCCTCAACGTCTTGCTTGCTTCCCTGGTTGAAGGGTACGACAACTAATTGCGAACCTCGGCCGCCGAATCGCGCATACATTGACTGATAGTACTCGGTGACTTCTCGAGAGAACCTGCTGGTGGTAACAATGACCTTTGCACCGCCGCTGATCAGGCCCTGCAAGACTTCAGCACCAATCGAGCCAGCTCCAGCGCCGGTCATCAACGCCATCTTTCCCTGGAAGGTGAGGCCTGACTTGGCGGCATTCTCCAAGCCTTCAAGGTAGATGCCAGTTAACTTCTTGCTGTATTCCCAGCCATGTTCCTCTTTCCGTTTGAGATGTAGGAAAGGAATGGTCTCCTTCTTGCCAGCTTTGAAGGGTCCGTTCATATTTGGGCGAACAACAGAACCATTTCTTCCAGGCTTCTTGGCCTCTCCATTCTCTTGGGGCATAATTTGGTGCTCGTTCATAGCTAGAGCATGGACGACTTCCTTGTACAGAGAGTTGAACTGAAGTTGAGACGCCTTCGAAAGTTTGTGCTGCTTGCGAATAAGTTTGTAGACAGCGCGTAGGTCGTTTTGGACTTTGGTCCTGTTGCTGTACTCGGAGATCTTGCCACCTTCAGCCATCTCCCGAACATAGTGCTCAAGCTTGCGAGCACTTGTCCGCGGCACCTCTTTGTAGTCGAGGTTGCCGCGAGCGTCGACGGTTGTTTGGGGTCCAGTGGGAATTGCAACGTCCTTGTAGACAGGAGCTTCGTTGAGGACGTCTCTGCAGTTCTCGATGAGTTGCTGCCCAAGTTCTTTGGCAAGTTTGTAGGTCTCGCCCCGTTCGGTTGGGCAGTGGTCCATATGGTATTGCATAAAGTCGAGGAGAGTAGGGTTCGACCGGTTCATGATTCGGATGCACTGACTGACGATTTCACGGTCGACAGCCTTTAACCGCCCGAAGATGATATCGTAATACATGCTGAGAGCATCCTGCCGAGCCCAGTTCCATGCGGAATCGTACACTCGCGCTTTGAGAGCGCTAAAAGACGGTTCAATGCCGTTAGCATAGAATTCCCCATGCTCCGTATTCCACAGATCAAGCTGCGCTTGAAGTGCTTTGGCTGACTCCTGTGAGCCGACGAAAGCCTTATCTCCTGCGCGTAGGTCCATTTTCAGATACCTGGCGAAGAGCTCAAGCTGTTGCTTGAAGAGCGCTCGTTGATCCTTGGTCAAGGCGTCAATAGCGGCAGGGTCCATCATCATGCCGGCACTGCCAGCTCCGCCGACACCACCCGCAGCAGGTGCCGAAAGACTGATGCCAGCCGTAGCAGCATACTTGTTGGCAACATCATCAAGGTATGCCTTTGCATCATTTTCTGAACCAAGACGGGAGGCAGGCTCCATGGTCAGAGCGAGGAGTAGCACTCCGTCTTGCCTGCCGCTTGCCAGACCAAATTTGGTCTCAAGATGTTTTCGAACAGCTGTGATATTGAAACCACCAGGCATCTTAGATGACACAAGACGGGCAATCAGGGAGGAGGATTGCTTGCCCAGCTGTCCGTTGAAGGTTGCTTGCATGGATGCACCAAGCTCGTCAAGCGGGGTGTCTTCGGGCTTCTCGGGCGTTGATCCAAATTCTTTGCCAAGGTCGCCCAAGATTTCGTTTTGTAGTGTCGACTTTCCACCTACAAGATCTTTGATGGCTTTACTGAGAGGAATGTCTGCGAGTGGCTTCTTGAGCTTCTGGGCTACCAAGGCGCGCAAGATATCGACAGCCCCGACAGGGGCATCTGCCACAGCAGCAGCAGGGCCTGCACTTGCTGCTGGCTGGACCGCAGCTGCTGGGGCGGCTGCAGCAGCTGGCGTTGATGAAGAGGGAGCAGCAGGAGCATCGCCGCTTGCTCCCGCGGCTGGAGTGGGCTCATCCTCTACCGGGTCGACATCGTAGTAGATTTCTTTGAGGTCTTTGTTGTAGGCGAGGACCTGTCGCTGGACAGATGTGGCTGCGTCGTATGCCTCATATTTTGACGCTAACGTCCGCTTTGCCATTCCACCCAGTGTGTCTGCAGGACCGATCTCAACGATCCTCTCAGTTCTGTTCTTCTCGAGAATGACATCTTGCGTCTCAATCCACCGCACAGGCGAGGCGAATTGGTATGCCAGAAGTTCGACAAGGAGCGTGTGGGCGAGCTCCTGCTCGACTTCGGGACGCATGGTGGGAGTGCGAAGGGAGAAAGTGACGGACTCGACGGAGTGGTGGTATTAAGATTGTTGCCCTTCGCTCATCAGAGTGGGGTAAGGATGGATCCTGATGCTGAATGAACTAAATCAGAGCACCGCAGGGTTGGCACGTTAAAAGAGAGTATGTGTCTTTGTAGAGATGGGGAGGACGTTGTGATAGAGGAAGGAGTTGGAGGTAGACGAAGATTTAGGAGGGTAGAACAAATGTCTACTTAGACAACGATCCTAGCAATCGGGACAGGAAGTAATCAATGGCAAGCGTTGGATGCAGGGTTGTCAGATAGGGATCCGAGGGGGAGATGTTGGGATCGTGATGCTGATATGCGGGTCGAGGAATAAACGGGCTTTGCCGCACCAAAGGCTTGGGAGCTCGTATGCCAAGGAATGAAGCTTTCCCCAGTCTGCTCCAAAAATTTTCTGGTGGTTGAGGAAAGATGGGACGAGGGAAAGCCGGCTTTCTCGCAGATCCACGCCGGCCCGACATATGCTCCGAGTACGTCCAATACATGGATTACACTAGCGCAGGGTCCGCTATCATCGAGCCTTACTTTTGCCATGAACTTTCGCAGATTAGAATGCCTCGGATTTTAGCCCTGGAGAAGTACGATAAACGTGGAACGAGCGAGACAGTATACTACAGGGGGTAGTCACAGGACTTGGAAGTGAACACATTTCTGTTGAATACGCCGCGTAGAGCTGCTGGATAATTACCGATCAAGCCACCTGTCCTCGAGACCTCTTCGGCGGAGAAAGAAAATGGGCTGGTTGCCTTTGTCGGGTGTATCTCTTCAATACGCAGTACGGTGGCGGAGGTTTTGGTTCCTGGGTTCGCCTGGCTAGCTAGCGCCATCTCAACGATTTTAGCGTCTCCCCTCACAGAAATTTGACCTGCATGCCATTGGAGGCTCGGGCAGCGTTGGAGTTGCTGGCTCACTGCATCACAATTATTTTCGAGCTCAACCTTCACCCAAACAGAGTGGCCATTTACCCGGTTTGATGCTCACTAAGATGCGATAACTAACCTCGACTTTTTCTCATACTTCCCTCCACCGTGCAACGCATTCTCCGTCCCAACCTCCTGTCTCTCATTCATAACCAACTACTTGTCGTTGGTTTTACGATATTTGGAGAAGGCTCCTGAATAGCCACGAGACGCCTCAGAGCACCATAACATTCAAGTATCAGGTGGCATTGAGTTGCACACCATAACGACCGGAACACTAGATTGTGAGTGAATTTGATCTGGCATCTCAAAGGGAGTAGTGAAAGGACATCGGCTAACGACGTTGGCAGTTTCACGCACCAATCTTGCTTTGCAGCGAAATCCTCCCCACAGCCACCCATCATGTATACAGGTCCGCAGACGGGAATCAACACCCCCCGCTCATCACAGAATTTGCGCCCTCTCACCCTCACTCACGGCTCCCTCGAATACTCCTTCCTCATCCCAACCGCCCTCCATTTCCTTGCTTCACAGGTCAAAGATGCCTTCAATGCATCATTACCAGATCCGACAGATGAGCTCGCTCAAGATGATGAGCCGTCATCAAGAGCCGAGCTTGTCGCCCGCTATATCGGCTTTATGGCTCGAGAATGCGAGGACGATGAGGATGGGCAGAGCTCTCTCATCGAATTGCTCAAGACCGTCTTGAACGAGTTCGAGCGCGCCTTTATGCATGCAAACGATGTCCACGCTTTGGCGGCATCCCTTCCGGGCATAACAGCCAAGAAACTTGTTGTCGTCCAGTCCTATTATGCTGGCCGAGCGGCCGTCATGCGCCCGATTAAGCCGCATGACTCGGCTCTTCTCCGCGCTGCCGACGACGACGAAGCCCGAATCTTCACCATCTTCGGCGGCCAGGGCAACATAGAAGAATATTTCGAGGAGCTGAGAGAAGTTTACACCACTTATCCATCCTTCACCGAGGATCTCATTACGAGCTCGGCCGAAATGCTGCAGTCGCTAGCTCGAGATCCCAAAGCCGAGAAGATGTACGCCAAAGGCTTGGATATTATGAGCTGGCTCCACGACCGCGAGTCGCAACCAGATACTGATTATTTAGTATCTGCGCCTGTCAGCCTGCCCTTGATTGGGCTTGTTCAGCTAGCCCATTATCAAGTCGCTTGCAAGGTCCTTGGTCGTCACCCCGGGGAGGTCAATGAGCGATTCAGCGGCACTACCGGTCATTCCCAAGGTATCGTGACTGCTGCTGCGATTGCATCAGCATCATCTTGGGAAAGCTTTGGGAAAGCTGCAAAGAACGCCGTTACTATGCTCTTCTGGATCGGCATGCGCAGCCAGCAAGCCTACCCACGGACCAGTCTCGCTCCGTCGATCTTGCAAGACTCTATCGACAAAGGTGAGGGTACACCTACACCTATGCTTTCAATCCGGGATCTCTCCCAGAAGCAAGTACAAGCCCATATTGATGCCACAAACGAGCATCTACCCCCGGATCGCCACGTCGCCATCTCCCTCGTTAACAGCGCTCGCAACTTCGTTGTGACTGGTGCTCCAATCTCCCTCCATGGGCTTAACCTTCGTCTCCGAAAAGTCAAGGCGCCTACTGGACTTGACCAGAACCGCATCCCATTCACCGAGCGGAAAGTCCGATTCGTCCATCGTTTCCTTCCAATCACCGCGCCGTTCCATAGCCCTCTGCTCACTGAAGCATTCAAACAACTCAAGGAAGATCTCAGCCGCATCAAGATCACTGGCAAGAGCTTGACAATACCGGTTTATGATACAAACACGGGGGAGGATCTGCGGCAATACGGTAGCGAGGACATCGTGCCAGCTCTTGCCCGTATGATCACCCAAGATCCCGTGCACTGGGAGAAAGCTACAGTTTTTCCACGAGCAACTCATATTCTGGACTTTGGCCCAGGTGGAATCTCTGGTCTCGGCGTCCTGACCAACCGCAACAAGGACGGCACGGGCGTCCGTGTCATCCTGGCGGGCGCCATGGATGGTAGCAACTCAGAAGTCGGTTACAAGCCTGAGATGTTTGATCGCGATGAGGAGCACGCTGTCAAGTACGCGGTCAATTGGGTACAGAATCATGGTCCAAAGTTGGTCAAGACCTCAGTTGGGCAGACTTTCGTCGACACGAAGATGTCAAGATTGCTTGGTGTACCACCTTTGATGGTCGCTGGGATGACTCCTTGCACTGTGCCATGGGATTTCGTGGCAGCAACCATGAATGCTGGCTACCAGATCGAACTCGCTGGTGGTGGCTACTACAACGATAAGTCGATGACCGAAGCCCTGACAAAGATCGAAAAAGCCATCCCTCCAGGACGAGGAATTACTGTCAACCTGATCTACATCAACCCTCGTGCTATGGGTTGGCAGATACCGATGCTCGCTCGACTCCGTGCTGATGGCGTGCCCATTGAAGGTCTGACTATAGGCGCCGGCGTGCCATCGATTGAGGTTGCCCAAGAGTATATCTCCACCCTCGGTATCAAGCACATATCTTTCAAGCCCGGCTCAATGGATGCAATCCAGCAGGTGATCAACATCGCGAAAGCTAACCCCACCTTTCCTGTCATTCTCCAGTGGACCGGAGGTCGTGGTGGTGGTCATCATTCTTTTGAAGATTTCCATCAGCCAATCCTTCAAATGTATGGCAGAATGAGGAAGTGCGACAACATCATTCTTGTTGCTGGAAGTGGATTTGGTGGGTCGGATGACACCTATCCATACCTGACAGGTACCTGGGCTGGTCGCTTTGGTTACCCACCAATGCCGTTCGACGGCTGTCTCTTTGGCAGTCGAATGATGGTCGCCAAGGAAGCTCACACTTCAAAGAAGGCAAAACAGGCGATTGTCGACGCTCCGGGTGTTGATGACGATCAGTGGGAAAAGACGTACAAGGGCGCTGCAGGAGGCGTCATTACTGTCCGCTCGGAAATGGGCGAACCAATCCACAAGCTGGCCACTCGTGGCGTCAGGTTCTGGGCAGAGATGGATCAGAAAATTTTCAGCTTGGATAAGAAGAAGCGCCTTCCTGAGCTGAAAAAGATGCGAGAGCACATCATCAAAAACCTCAACGATAACTATCAAAAGGTCTGGTTCGGTCGAAACACTGCCGGCGAGACCGTCGACCTTGAAGACATGACGTACGCAGAAGTCGTAAGGCGTATGGTTGACCTGATGTATGTCAAGCATGAGTCTCGCTGGATCGAGGATTCCCTAAAGCGACTCACTGTTGACTTCATGCGCCGCGTGGAAGAACGCTTCATATCGGGCGCCGGAAAGTCATCCCTCGTGCAAAGTTATTCTGAACTTGACAGTCCCTATCCCGTCGTCGAGAAGTTCTTGGAAGCTTACCCAGAGACCAGCAACCAACTCATCAACGCTCAAGATGTCCAACACTTCCTTCTGTTGTGCCAGCGTCGAGGACAAAAGCCTGTGCCTTTCGTGCCTGCTCTGGATGACAACTTTGAGTTCTGGTTCAAGAAAGACTCTCTATGGCAGTCCGAAGACTTGGAAGCTGTCGTTGATCAAGATGTTGGGAGAGTCTGCATCCTACAAGGCCCAATGGCTGTGAGATACTCCACCAAGGTAGATGAGCCGGTCAAAGATATCTTGGACGGCATTCACAATGACCACATCCAAGGCCTCATAAAAGACGTCTATGGTGGAAAGGAGTCTGCGGTGCCGGTTGTAGAATATTTTGGTGGCAAGATCCTGCCAGCTACCGAAAGCGTGGTCGAGCTTGACGGGGTTACCGTAAACCATGATGGTTCACGTACCACATATAGGCTCGCGTTAGCACCTGGCAGTCCGCTACCTGATGTTGATTCTTGGATGCAGCTTCTAGCTGGCAAGTCCTACTCGTGGAGACACGCGTTTTTCACCACCGATGTCTTTATTCAAGGCGCTCGATACCAGAACAACCCTTTAAAGAGGATCTTGCATCCAGTCCGCGGCATGTTTGTCGAGATTGCACATCCCAAGGACCCCTCTCGAACGTCTATCACTGTCAAGGAGCCGTCTCAGTCTGGTAAAATGGTCAAGACCCTTGACATCAGCGTTTCGGGTAAGAATGAAATTCTGATGAACATGTACGAAGAACGAACGGCTGAAGGAGGGCCTGTTCCACTTCCATTCAAGTTTGTCTACCATCCAGAGACTGGCTATGCTCCGATCCACGAGGTCATGGAAAACCGCAATGATCGCATCAAAGAGTTCTACTATCGGATCTGGTTCGGCGAGAAGAGTGTTCCATTCGACACTCCGACGACCAGCACATTCGATGGCGGCAAATCGGTTGTCACTAGCCAAGCTATTGCGGATTTCGTGCACGCTGTCGGGAATACTGGCGAGGCTTTCGTCGACAGACCAGGGAAGGAAGTTTTCGCTCCCATGGACTTCGCTATCGTCGTTGGCTGGAAGGCCATCACCAAACCAATCTTCCCTCGCGCGATCGACGGCGATTTGCTCAAGTTGGTGCATCTTTCCAATGGCTTCCGCATGATCCCCGGTGCAGAACCACTTAAGGTCGGTGATGAGCTGTCCACCACTGCTCAAATCAACGCTGTCATCAACCAAGATTCTGGTAAGATGGTTGAAGTTTGCGGCACTATCAAGCGTAAAGGAAAGCCTGTGATGGAGGTGACCAGCCAGTTCTTGTATCGCGGCGCCTACACCGACTACGAGAACACTTTCCAGAGGAAAGACGAGACACCAATGCAAGTCACGCTCGCATCTACAAAAGACGTCGCTGTTCTTCGCTCCAAGGAATGGTTCCATCTTGACGAGCCCGACATCGACCTTCTCGGCCAAACTCTGACCTTCCGTCTCCAAAGCTTGGTGCGCTTCAAGAACAAGACCGTGTTCCGGAGCGTGGAGACTGTTGGCCAGGTTTTACTGGAGCTTGCGTCGAAGGAGGTCATCCAGGTAGCTTCGGTCGAATACGACGCTGGTGTATCTCACGGCAACCCGGTCATTGATTATCTGCAACGCCACGGGAAATCCATCGAACAGCCGGTGAACTTCGAGAACCCGATCCCCTTGAGCGGCAAGACACCCTTAACGTTGAAGGCTCCTGCCTCAAACGAAACATACGCCCGCGTCTCTGGCGATTACAATCCCATCCACGTCTCGCGTATATTTGCGAGCTATGCCAACCTGCCAGGCACCATCACGCACGGCATGTACTCGAGTGCTGCTGTGAGGAGCTTGGTAGAGACTTGGGCCGCCGAGAATAACATTGGTCGTGTGCGAAGCTTCCATGCCTCGCTTGTAGGCATGGTCCTTCCCAATGACGATATTGAAGTCAACCTTCAGCACGTTGGCATGGTCTCAGGCCGCAAGATCATCAAGGTCGAGGCAGCGAACAAGGACACGGAAGAAAAAGTCCTGCTCGCAGAAGCCGAAGTTGAACAACCAGTCTCATCTTACGTGTTTACTGGTCAGGGCTCACAAGAACAAGGGATGGGCATGGACCTGTATGGCAGTAGCCCGATTGCTAAAGAAGTGTGGGATCGTGCCGATCGTCACTTCATGGAGAACTACGGCTTGTCTATCATCAACATTGTCAAGAACAACCCCAAAGAGCTCACGATCCACTTTGGTGGTCCTCGTGGCAAAGCTATCCGCCAGAATTACATGGCTATGACTTTCGAGACAGTCAACGCTGACGGTTCAATCAAGTCGGAGAAGATCTTCAAGGAAATCAACGAAAACACAGCTTCATACACTTACCGTTCACCCACCGGCTTGCTGTCAGCGACGCAATTTACGCAGCCTGCTCTCACCCTGATGGAAAAGGCGAGCTTCGAAGACATGCGTGCCAAGGGCCTCATTCAACGCGACAGCAGCTTTGCAGGACACTCCCTTGGCGAGTACTCTGCACTTGCCTCTATCGCGGAAGTGATGCCGATTGAAAGCTTGGTGTCTGTGGTGTTCTACCGCGGTCTGACCATGCAAGTCGCTGTCGAGCGAGACGAGCAAGGCCGGTCGAACTACTCAATGTGCGCTGTGAATCCCAGCAGGATCTCGAAGACTTTCAACGAGCAAGCTCTCCAATACGTCGTTGAGAATATTGCGGAGACGACCAACTGGCTAGTCGAGATTGTCAACTACAATATATCAAATATGCAATATGTCTGTGCTGGTGATGTGCGTTACTACCCTCCCTTTTGCGTCCATGGCAATCGCTAATTCTATATATAGCTGCGCGCTCTTGACACAATGACCAATGTACTTAATGTCCTGAAGCTGCAAGCGATCGACATCCAAGACTTAATGACTAAGATGTCACTAGACGATGTCAAGGGGCATCTCGTTGAGATCATCCGCGAGTGTGTCAAGAAGACTGAGGCTAAGCCACAGCCAATCGAGCTTGAGCGCGGCTTCGCAGTCATCCCACTCAAGGGCATCGATGTACCATTCCACAGCACTTTCTTGCGGTCAGGCGTCAAGCCTTTCCGTTCGTTCCTGCTCAAGAAGATCAATAAGACCAGCATCGATCCAAGCAAGCTGGTTGGCAAGTATATCCCGAACGTGACGGCAAAGCCGTTCCAGATCTCGAAAGAGTACTTTGAGGAGGTTTATAAGCTGACAAATTCGCCAAGGATTGCGAAGGTGCTGGAGGACTGGGAGAGTTATGAAAAGGCTTCCAAACCTGGGACAAGGCGGTTGAGCTCTGTCGTCTAGATTTTGTAATGGCATGGATTTCATTTGTACAAAGATGTGCTCTTGGAGCAAAGGCAGGTTTTAGGCGTTATAGAAGAAGGGGGAAATGACAAGCGCAATGGCTTAGCGATTGCCATTTCATTAGAGTCTCAATCCGCGACAGATGGCATTCTATTTTGTTCAGTTTTAGAGATCACAGAGGCTGCGCTCTTGCCGCCCTTGATCAGCTACGAGCAGAGTAATCAATAGTTGAACATGAACTATGGTAGATGCTTCCCGTCCCCGTCTGCGGCTTGCTTACTATCGCTTGATGCATTTGATCCTCGCCTCCTTGGGACTGGCGCGCCCATAATGGACATTAACTGGCAGTTCTAACCGCGACATTTGTAGAAAGTCCAACTTGCGGCCTATCACCCTAAGATTGGACAAGCCGATCGCGCATTTCTTGATGCTGCACTGCCAGAATTATCCTAAGAAAGGGTGTTCTCCACGATGCTCTTCATCTCTGCAGTGCTAGTGGAGTGCCGTTTATGCAAGCCATGAAAGGATGGCTGCTGGGGCCTTGCCTCATTTAGATTGAGCACTGCATAACAGCCGTGCCTGGATGCTTTAAGATTTGTCACCTGACTTCGTTATATTCAAGGGTGACCTCGCCTTGCACGAATCAGAGGCACCCCCTCCCGGAGTTGACTCTCTTACTGTGTTGTTCTAACCGAGTTCCCCGCAACAACGCTACATTCAGCTGAACGCCACAATCATTTCTCGCGCAAATCACTCTCTAGAAGCATTCAGCTCGAGCCCGATGCGGAGCTATCTGGACGCACAAGATGTGAGGTTGCCTGCAGGATGTACATACAGTCACCATTTGCAGACCCCTTTCAAGACGGTCCAGACCGCTGGCGTCGGATCCTCTCTCCTTCTGAGCGATCTCTTCGCAACATTCCGCCAATCAACTAGCTATGATGCGAGTGGGCTGAGTTTCGGTAGGGATGACTGCAGATGGCATAGCTAATTGTTCCTTCATCGTGGTGTAGGCCCAGCTATAAATGCAGCAGAGGTCGTGTTCCAGCTCTTGCTCCTCTTCCCGCTCAGGCGCTTGAGTTTTCACGCATTTCCACAGATTGGGCAGTGCCATCGAATGAACACAACTCTTCTAATATGTCAGACCGCTTTGACATCGCCTTCGGGCCCGGAGACTGCGTTTGCAGCGACTTCGCTGATCCAAGGCGATTGTCTAGCATCAATCTCCCACCAATGCTAGAAAAGATACTCAAAGAATGGTCAGCTGAAAAGCCAGATCCATATTCAGACTCAGAATCAGAATCGGAGTCGGACACGGCTTCTCGGAGGCGTGCATTGTCACGCTCGGTCTCCTCTTCCTCGGAGTCGGAGTCAGAGAAACGGAAGCGGGAACCTATTGTACTAAGAGAGGATAATCAAAAGAAAGAGAATGAAGCATCAAGGTCAAGAGAGCGAAGTAGGAGCGTACCGAGAGAGCGAAGCAGGAGCGTACCGAGAGAGCGAAGCAGGAGCGTATCGAGAGAGCGAAGCAGGAGAGCATCGAGAGAGCGAAGCAGATCGAGACATGGTGAGATAATAGTGATATCCAGAGGCAGAAAGGCAAAGTCAAACGGTGGATATCCAAAAATCTCTTGTCTGGCATTCGGCTCGAGACTTGGGGAGTACGCCATGGTCTACTATGATGAAGGACGCTGGTATCTCGGTACGTTTCTCAATCCTTTCACCCATGCTATCGGATGTGATGATTGATTGGTGCTGGATCAGGTGGCAACATTTTCGACCGCCTTTTTGTCTTGGGGAACTGGATCATCTTAGAAGAATATGATGAGAGAAGACATCGCTATCCAATCAAATCTCGTAATGGTGCCAGTCTTCGATTTTTCCTCGGGCCAGAGGCCACTTACTTTGTCTTTGATGGCAGCACGAGAGAATTCGACCACAACATTCAGACTAGACACTTTCAAGGCTGGATTAAGGACTGCAGTGAACAGTCAAATGGCAAGCTCGTCCTCAAGAAAGGGTTGGCTCCTCACTGTCTCGCCCTGGGGCCGAACGACATGTTCTGCTGGATTTGTGAAAACGACTTCGAAGTCAACCAGTCGTTCCGAGACGTGTTCCCAAGCATCGTGAAATTTCTCGAATATGCCAAACGAAAGAAAATGCTCAGTCAAGTGGTTAGTTCTCCCTCCGAGCTTCTCGCCTGCACCCCCACAGCGCTTACCATTACCGCCAGATGTTCACTACCAGTTCGTATAACCAACCTGGTGCAGAGCAGCCGTACTTCGTTTTGTCGATCTCAGACGGCGTCAGCGTCAGCTCAGTACCCGCAGATGCGTCTAACGTGGTGTCAAAGTCTGTTACAGCTCGCTATGCTGTTCGAAGCGCCAAGCGTGCGAAGGAAATGGTAATACCTGCATATCTTACCATCAGTGATCTTTCTAATACGTTGCTAGGCTCTCTTGAGGACAAAACTGAAACTTGAGAGGGAAAGGCTTGGTAATTCTCCTCCGTTGGATCATGATGCTGCTCCGCGACATGACGGGGCTGCTCCGCGACATGATGGGCCTGCTCCGCGACATGATGGGCCTGCTCCTTTGAAGGATGGCCTCATTGCCGTCCAGGCTGAAGAGCTTCGCCAGGCATATGAACTGGCTCAAGGTCGGGACCCGTTTCTTGGTCCCCGATCGCGACATGAAGTTCATAAGCCTGGTAACCCACCACCCGATGCAATGGCGTTCATCCTTTCCGCCCTGGAACGCATCACCGCAGGCGTCGCCGAAAACCCTATCAATACCAGCAGCTTAGATTGGGAGATTGGATCTCTCGTAGACAGGATTTCTATGATCTTGGAGAACCGGAAGTCGTTGGAGAAGGAATTGGCAGCGTTGAAGGCTGCGCATGAGAATTGGTGAGTGATTTCTCTTTCCTTTGCCTGATGTGAAGGAAGGCTCATTGCAACGTTAGCTAACGCTACTTTCCAGTGCATCATATCACACCGAGAAGGGTAAGTACCAGTGATAACTATTAGTTTCGAGCATTCAGGCGTCTCTGAAGCTGTGAATGGCGAGTGCTACATTGCCTGGAAAGACTTGTTTTATCTTGATGTGCCGTAAAGTACAGTACGTAATTCACACATTCACTTCATAGTAGGCTCATTCACCGGAACGCTTCAGGGGCAATACTTTCGATCAACATTTGTTGCTGCTAACAAAAACCGGGCCTACAAGGGGTTCTCCGGGACGTCCTAGTAGTCATGGCACGCCTAGCGGTTCAAACTAGTTGAAGACTTTGTGACCACCTGCCCAACTGGTCCCGAACTCACCGCTCTCGACGTGATTGCTGCAGCGACTCTACCTTCAGCGTAAATTAGTGGTTGGAGCTGCTAGTACTATTGAACGGCGGCTAAGAAGGCTTACTAACGAGATTGCCCGTGAATCCCGACCCGGGGGGCCGAATCTCAAGGTGGCATAACAGCCCTGAGAGCTCGCCTGCAGTGCCCGGGAGTCCGGAGAGCTTGCCCACCCTTGAGGAAATGCTTGGACTGCCTAATCGAGAAGTGACGCCTGTAGAGAGACGGAGGATCTCAGCCTCGCGGGCTTATTCTAGCTCCCTCCTAACCCTAAAGATCACCTCCACCCCACCCCCACCCTCCGCCAGCGACCTTGAGCCTCGCAGATTAAAGTGTGTGCTATCTGTAGCGGGGTACTACGCTGCATTAGCAGGGCAGAATCCCCGTAAGCCTCGCAAGTAGATAGTGTCAGAATTCTGCTCAATTAGTAGCAACAAATGTTGATCCGAAAGCGTTGCCCCTGAAGCGTTCCGCTCATTCACTATAGATGGGACACGTAGTGTGTACCTATAAAGGTTGCACCTAGAACGGAACCTTCAGGGAAAATGATACCAATCTCGAGTATTGTGTCCCTCACAACATGAAATTCATTGAAAAATTCCTTTACTCTCTCTTTCCATCTATCATGTAGTAGAAGACTAGATGACATAGTTGAAGACCTTGGGCTGCCTTTTCGCTTTGGTCTATGGGATGCAGTAGAAGCTATAGTGCAACTGCTCAGCTAAAGTTTTCTAGATATCCAAGATGTGACTCACAGGGTATATAAGTTGCTTACTGGAAGAATAAGACAAGCAGCAGTTCAGGCAAGAGACGCGATGATTTCGGGGCTAATCGCTGTTGCAGTGGTAGACTTGAATGCTCCAATGGCTCTCATCGTCTGCTCGAAATATCTTCTGAAGGCTTCAAATATGCTGGTAAGAGATGTGTCGTGCCGCTCTCGGTGGCGGAGGTTGTGAGATGACACACGGTTTCAATGAAGCTGAGCGCAGGAACTCACCCTGTCGAGGCTCAGTCGTCCGTGCCTGGAGGCTGCTCGTCGTTGCGACCTGCTGTAAAAGTGGCTGAAGTTGGCGCGCTATTCAGCAAACTCCATGCAGTCTGCAACCGGTCTCTAACGCCTGGTAGCGAAGATGGTTCGATAGGTGCCAGACGTGGTTCGTTACCCACGTTTCTCTGCGGACCTGTCAGACTTTTCCGGTGGGATGGAAGGAAGGAACTCGTGTGTCGATTGAAGCTATGGAGGATGGAGCTCTTCAAGTACATGGAGGTTTGGCCAAGACTAGCAGGCACCAGTTGAATATGTTACTCGCAGCCATTAGTCAGCGGGTTTGACAGGACCTCAAGCTGCTAGAATCCTGGTCGGGTCGCATAGTCACTCGTATCAGTTGAAGAGTTTGCATGTTCCCAGGTGATCACTGTCTCGCCCATCCGACGATCACCATGCAACCCTAAGCGAGATGGCTAGGACGAAATCGGTCCAAGTTGGGAGATTGATGTGCTTCAGCTGCGCCCAAGTTACTTATTCCACAGCAACCAGCTTAGGAGACGTCCACACGTCACAGTTGATGCCAAAGGATCCAAATCGTGGCGTCTGTAGTGGGGCTCCTGCAGATGGCCTTCTACATGTAGTTGGACACTACGGCCACTGGGACCATAATAATAAGTCTCGGTCCATTGTTCAGCTCTAACTACTCATGCAGCGGGACGAGTCTAGACCTGCGGAGAACAGGGAAGTCGTGGGGTATGTGGAACGCGGTGTCATCTCATATACTATTGCCTATGGCTTGCGTCTGCCACCACTGCACATGCATGCCTACGATGGGCTAAGAGAAGATGGGCGGAGACGAAGTGTCTCGACGCAAATGGTTTAGTTTGTGTGACAGCACATCTAGATTCAGCCAGCCTCAAACCTGAATTCCTTGTTTTGCATATATCTACTCGCTCCGATTTCGAAGAGAACATGTTTGTCCTCAACAACTTTAGAGTGCCCTGACTTGTGAACAACCATAGCTCAACGATCACAATCAGCTTTCCCACAGAGCACAGATTCTGAATATCGCCAAGTCTCATCATGGCTGATACGAACGATGTTTCATGGAGGTCCCAGTGGGCCAATCTTATCATCCGCCAGCATATCGCCGACATCGTCAACAAAGATGAAGCAGTCCCGTCTAACGGGCCCCAGTTGCCAATTGGCGGAACTAAAGCTATCGATCGTGACCACATCCCCCTCCTCCAACTCCCCGAAAAGGCTCCAATACAGGCGTCGACAAGCTCCAGAGAACTCTCAGTTGGCATTGTTGGCGCAGGTTGCGCAGGCCTATTTACTGCCATGATCTTCAACCATCTCAGGGAGCAGCTTGCAGAGCAAAATATCCCATTCCAGGTCAATTGTGAGATTTTTGAAGCGGCTGCAGAGAAAAGACTCGGTGGTAGGCTATACACTTATGAGTTTCCTCCGCACGGTCCGCACGACTACTACGACGTTGGGGCGATGAGATTCCCAGACATCCCTATCATGACACGGTAAGCCAGGATGCTGAATGTCCATGCTGCAACACTCCCTGACAATTGGCTCTAGCACGTACGATCTCTTTGCCACCCTCGACATGCTGAAGGTCCCCCTTACCATCGACAAGGTCAACCGGGCCATGAACCTTGTGCCAGAGCCTCCAAAAGGGTCCTTGATTCCTTATTGGTATAGTGACGAGGATCACCAACCCACAAACTTCAATGGCATACAATATTTTGGCAAGGTTCCTGAGGGCAAAAAGGGAGGCCCCTACAATGTCACGGGCGTGCCGGAACGGTACGTCACGCTTGATCTCAATAACCCAGAGAGTTTGTAGGATTGCTGGAACGAGGGCTGACATGTTTATAAACAGTCTGTTGAAGATCGGTCCGGAAGATCTCCTGGCTCGTGACATATCCGTGTATGTCAACAAATTGAAGGACAATCCAAAGGACGGCTGGGACTACCTGATGAAATGGGACGGGTTCAGTGCAAGACAATTCCTTTCCCAGTGAGTGTAGCAGCTGTTGCAAAGCTTTATTGTTTTGTGCCGTCTAACATTAGCAAATCAGGGACGGTGTTTACATAGACCCTAAGACTCAGGAAGAAAAGATAAGACCACCACGTAATTACAACACGATCGAGTGGCTGGAGACATTCAATAGGTATGTACGCGATTGAGCCTCACGTCCCAGTTCTCTTTTTGGATACTTCTGTGTTCTGTGGCTTCTCTGTATTTCGAAAGATCTAATGACGATCTTAAATAGTGGTACCAGATGGTTTGATCAATCCTTCAGCGAGCAAGTTCTGGAGGCAGCCGTCTTTGACCCTAAAGCAGATTGGCGATGTATAATGGGCGGTGCACAGCAAGTTGTTCGGCGCATGCTCGACAAGATTCTTAAGGACGCGCCCGAGACGAAAGTACAGTTCGAATCCCCTGTCACTGCGATTGGATTGGATTCCAAACCTACTCGACTGTTAGGAAAGCCGTACATCACAGCTGGCGGCAAGACAATTCAATATGACGCTGTTTTCAACTCAGCGCCACTTGGTTGCATGCGTCGGATGGATCTCACAGCACTTTCCTTGACGTACGGCACGAAACAAGCTCTTCGGTCTCTCAATTATGGTGCATCTTGTAAGGTCGGAGTCAGGTTCAGCGAGATGTGGTGGATATCTCGAATGAATATTCAGGGCGGCCTGGGCAAGACTGATCTTCCTATTCGTGTTTGCGTCTACCCATCTTACAACCTCGCAGACCCTCCCAAAGAGGGTGAAGGCGGAGGCGTCCTACTCTGCTCGTACAGCTGGGCACAGGACGCAGACAGAATGGGTGCGACTATCAAGCCGACCTCTCCTGAGCATGAAGACACGTTGAGAGAGCTGCTCTTTGACAATCTGGCGCTCCTGCATTCAACGAAAGACGATTATGAGGAAGTCCGGAAGCTCATATCAGGTAGTTACGAGACTCACTACGCCTTCGATTGGACACGCAACGAGCTGAGTACTGGAGCATTCGCATGGTTTGGACCTGGCCAATTCCGAAACATGTACCCTGAAATCATCCAGACAGATGGTCGGCATATCATGATCGGAGAAATTGCCAGCTCACATCATGCATGGATAGTTGGAGCCCTGGACAGTGCTGTCCGTGGGGTGTACCAGTTCCTTCATCGCCATGCACTTCTTGGCCATCATGGATGCAAAGCAGCATTGGAACTGTACAAGGCTGGAAAGGTGCCTGGTCCTTATGGACCTGTGCCGGTGGAGTTCAATCGGCCGCTGGACGTGCTGAATGAGAATGGTGAAAAGGTTGCGAACCCTGTTGCGGGAGAGTTTGCTTCGTTCTTAACTGTGATAGAGACTGCTCGGTTGGAACAGGAGGTAAAGGCGGCAGCCGCAGCGTAGTGACCTCTTACTGAGCTGTCCATCTCGCAGGGGCAAGCTGTCCACCCTCTCGTTCTGGTCTGTTACAAAGAACACCACAGCAGTCATGCGGTTTTGAGAGACTGAACAAAATTGGATACTGGCACGGAATAACATTGCTGTTTTCGCAAGGACTATTTTCGATATTGAATGAGGCCTATGCCAGTACAAGCACACCTCCTAAGAAAGGGTGGTCTCATTTCCAACATGTCCCTGAGGCTGGCGGTGCAGTCTCGCTCTTGGGTGTTGGTGCGTAGTTTCGGAGAGTGTCCATTTCGGCGCCCCCTAGGTCCCGAAACTAGGCACCTGGGCGACACCGGCTAAAGTTTGACTAAAGGGACATAATAGGACAATTAGATTTATCGGAGGACGAGAAAGAAGGCGCCTGAGCAGAGGGGTGAATGGCCTGGATGGCGGGTGAGTGGAGGCTGATTCAAGCCTGATTCGAGCCTGATTAAGGCGGCGGTGGTGACCAACTCGTTTTAGACAGCAGCAAAAAGATCTTATGTTCAAATACCTTAGCATTTCCAGTCGATTCGCCTTCTATAGCAAATCCAGTTTGTACCTCTCTCCACCAAACAAATTTGGAATCGACACCATGAAATCATCCTTTATGGAAGCTTCGTTAGTTCGGGCATTGCACAAGCGTTCCTAAAAAGTAGTTGCTGATGTTTGGATGAACTGAGAGATTTCTGCTCTATGGGGTTCAACCATTAACGTTGTAGTACTGTAGTAGCCACTGAGTTTCCAGGCCTCCACCCGGGCTGTTTGTGCAACCAAAGATGCCGTCTATGTCGTCTAATGCCTATATACTTGAAATCTGCCGCTCATCTGAGCAGCGCCTGTATCATCACCGGTCGGCCCATTGGTATGCTGTAATTACCTCTTTTCCCAGAAATCGAGTGGTATGGTGAAAGCTAGTACGACGCCTCCAACGCCAGGCTTATCATCTATGACTTCTGAAATGCTTGTGCATCTTCCATATCCGAATCAGCTCCTTGTGACGAGGACTCTGTGCTCCAATCTTTCTGGTCTTGAGTAGCGGCATCGTGATCATGTATGCTTTTTTGGATGGTCTGGATGCCTCCAGCTTTCTTGAAAAAGTCTTGCGTTCGTATTCCCCGAACATCCTCTTCCCCGATCTGGTCCATACGGCGACCTTCTCCTCTTCTTCGCCGGATCATCTCCCGGACTGGGACCATTGCTGCATCACGGCAGGCTTCTTTGATGTCGCTACCAGACATACCCGCCATAACCTTCACAAGATACTCCATGTCGAAGTGCTTCTGATCTATCTTGGTGTCTTTCAGTACAAGATTCAAGATCTTGTAACGTTGGGAAGCAGATGGAAGAGGGACAGGGAATTTCTTGGGCATCCGCCGTAATATAGCGTCATCGATATCTTGTATGCGGTTGGTCGCACCGAGAACCAGGATTCGCTGCGGTCGGCCTGATGTGTTCGCCGATGCCAGCCCATCCCAATGTGTCATGAATTCTGCTTTGACCATACCACTGGCTTCATGTTCCCCAGTCCTTCGTGTGCCAAGGACTGCATCTATCTCATCGATGAAGACGATGGTAGGCTCCAATTTTCTTGCAAGAGTGAAGACAGCGTTGACGAGCTTGTTCGAGTCGCCGAACCATTTCTCCGTCAATGTCGATATGTGGAGATTTATGAAGCAGGCACCACTCTCGTGAGCTAGTGCTTTGGCAAGCATTGTTTTCCCGCAACCAGGTGGACCATAGAGGAGGACGCCTGATGGTGCTGAAAGTAAGGACGACGAACGAGAATATAACCCAGGCATGGTAAGCGGATATATCACAGATTCTTTCAACTCCTCTATTATGTCCTTCATCCCACCTATGTCTTCGAAAGAGACAGGAATGTCTTCTGGCGCAACCAAATCTTGTGCGATTGCTTGCTCGTACTGAGTAAGTACGAGATCTTCCTTCCTCGGTCTTTCATGATCTATATGTGTTTCTGTTGAGACGTTTTGAGGTTCGTCTAATCTTCGTAATATTGCTGCCGATTTGAGTCGTGCTTGCTCTTTCTGCTCAGCGTCTGGGTCGAAGTTGATCTTACTTATCATATATCGGAGTAGGAGGTACATGGACAGACCCTGGGTATAGATCAGCAGGTGCTAACTAGCGGAGAGGAGTAGCGAAAATACTGACGCCTGTAATCATCAGCGGAATGTCTCTGTAGAGCCAATCTAGCTTTGCTCGACTTGCAGTCGGCATGATCAGGGACTTGAGAATGTTAGGTGGCGTCAAGTTTGCGCAACGAGATCGAGAAAGCGAGATTCCGAAAGGCTGCGTCAGAGGAAGGGATTTATTCTGCTACTGCGATCGACTTCTGCAAAGAATATGAATCGGCTTTTATTCGTCGGCGTTGAGATTTGATCAGATGGGGAGGCGACTCGTTACTTGAGAGGATCGGAGCTAACGTCGTCATGCCGCGGAGCTTGGCGGGCAACTTAGCGCCATCGCTGTTTGTTTACTTTGCTTTCCGCTTTGAGGTCATCAATTGTCCTTGCTAGGATGCTCACGTTCCACAACGCCTGACCGCGGTACTTCTTAGAGATCACGACAACCATGCCGGCCATTTCAGATCTACTCGATACAGACATGGAAGACTCTACAAACTTCATCGACGAGAATTCCATTCTCTCATCAGCTTCAGAAACGGGTTTACTTGCGCCAGCCACGAAGAAAGGTCGCCAAACTCAAGGCAGCAAGAATCGCATTACAAAGCCCAAAGCAGCCCCACGGAAGGGTAAAACATCGCTGCAGCAAGCCTCGAAGAAACCCTCCAAAAGGCCGACTGCCGCGAAGAAGAAGGCATTGGAGGAGCAAGTCAATGGTCAGGAAGCACAGCCCCAAAACAGCAGCCACCAGTCTGCAAAAAATACGGGAGATACGTCTGAAGATGAGCTGGAGTCACCCAAGACATTGGGAGAGCAGAGACTTGAGGCTGGAGCGAAGCCCAAAAATACCAAAGCAAAAAGAGCTGCCGCGAAGAAGGTTGTTCAGCAGGAGGAAGAGGTGGATCAAAGCCCAACCGTTGCGCGATCTGGCAATTTGCAGAGTGGTCTTCGTAAAGACCATCCTAAAGTCGTATCCAAACCGTCAGCCGCCAGCCGGTCAAAAGCTGCCACCCGACCAGTAATCCCAGAGTCTCAGACAGAACCAATTGACACAGAAGCTGAAGGCCAAGAGCACTCTGAGATCGCAGCTCTTCCGCCGCCAAAGAGTCGTGCAAGAGCAGGGTCGAGTACTCGCCAAGAGAGCACATTCAGACGCAGAGCAGGTAGTGCTTCTGATACTGAGAGAGGTGGGGATCCCAATCTGAGGCGGAAGCTTGGAGATGTCACCAGGAAGTTCGAGAACGTCAACCTGAAGTATCAAAACCTAAAGGAGGTTGGTATCTCAGAGGCGAATGCGAATATGGAGAAACTGCGAAAGCAGTGCGAAGCCACCACAGCGGCGTCGGCAGAGTTGATAACGTCATTAAAGAAGGAACTTGCTATGCAGGCGCCGCTTGCTCAGGAGTCACGGAAGCTGCAGAAAACGTTGGCTACTCAAGAGTCAGAGACAAACAAGCTCCGAGCTAACGTTATGGAGCTCTCCGCATCCCTTTCATCCGCGCAAAACGAGATCAAAGCCCTTCAGGCCAAGCTTGCAGCTTCAAGGAGTGCCTCAGCTTCAGTCGAAAGTGTCAATTCAAAGACGCCAGGTAGTGGCCTGAGGAACGGACAGGTACGGACGATCATGGTTGGTAGTGCTGAAGCGGCCCAAGCAGCGCAGGTGGCGCAATTGAAGGAGGATCTGTACAGCGATCTTACTGGGTTAATAGTACGGGGCGTGAAGAGAACGGATCAGGGTGATATATATGACTGTATCCAGACAGGACGGAATGGAAGTAAGTAACCCTTTTCCCAATTGAGCAGTAAATATCTGACCCATCCACAGCTCTTCATTTCAAGCTCTCTGTTGCTCAAGATGCCGATGCCAAATCCACCAGATTTGAGGAGACGGAATTCCTGTACACACCACTATTGGACAGCAATCGGGACAGAGACATGATCGAACTCCTTCCAGACTATCTCACCGAGGATATTACCTTTTCGAGACAACATGCAGCGAGATTTTACAGTCGTGTCGCGGATACATTGACAAAGAAGAGAGTCGATGAGTGAATAAGTTTTGCTGCTGGCAGGAAGGATTTAAGGCAGCGAACCAGCGTCTGGCAGCTTTGTGGAAGCATACATTGAAAGTTTAGGTGTTTGGAGAGGACAGCCTGATATCCCTGCAATGAGCATACGGAGTTCGTGTCAGTACAATTTGAATACATGGCTGGAGGCCTTTATGCTCTGATTCGGTCCTGAGGTACAGAGCGATCGAGGCCAATGTTAATGATACGGATTTTAATGACGACTGTTGAAAACTTTCAAGACGTCGTTAAGAGAGTCCGAAGCGAGTAACAGGGACAAAGTTGCGTCAGTGTACTGTGTCTATTGCTCTAAATTTGAAAAGCACCTGAGAGTGTCGTATGCAGTTTCAAGGTGCTGTTTAACTAGCGGCTCAAGTCCAACGGCAGTCCAGCGCTCCCCGCGTCATCCGCACCACTCTTTAAACAGGAGGACACACGTCTTCCACCTTCGCGAGTGCTAGCCTTCTGCGATACTTGCCATTGCACTGACATGTTGAGATTTGCGAATCTACAGTTTCCAATGCCAATTTTCCAGAGTCGAGTTTGTCGGCAGCTGCGGCTACGATGAACAATAGCGACGCCCTTTTCCCTTCAGGCAGCGCGACCTCCACAATACGACCTCGCAATCGGAGGCTCATTTCCTTGGACGACGAGAATGGAAATAAGCCTGTAGACACTGGTGCAGCTTCATCTTCCTCATTTTCAACAGTAACTCCAAGAAACCCTTCGAGAGGCGCCTCTCCGATCCCTTCAGCCCATCTATCGAAGCGGCAGGCAGAGGCAGGGGTCAAAGCAACCAGCAGTCGCACGCGGGAAGGAGAAAGGTCCATATCAAATAGCAGGCCGAATGGCTCGACACCCTCGGTTGGGCTGTGGGACTCCTGGTCCTCTTTGCAAGGTCTAGCATCAACCCTTCTGGGTAGCGACACGCAATCATCATTCAGGAGCATACCCAACGGTGGTCTCAAGGTTCCTACTTGGAAGAGGGCCAACAAAGATCCAGTATCATCGCGATCTGTTCCGGAATGGGGGCCGAGTATAGACACGGTGCCTCGGCTCGCTGCTGGCACTCAGGAAGAAAGGCAGGCGATGGTTCAAGCTAAGAAGAGAGAAGCGCTTCTACTGGCGAATGCACATATACAGACCGACAAGGCCGGTCGTTTCAAGCGAAGAGACTCCGATACGAACATATGTGTGCCGTCAGAGCACGATGAAGATGCATTGGTGTACGTGCACAAAGTTCAGCCTGCCGATACTCTTGCAGGGGTGATGATAAAGTACAATTGTCAACAGGCCGTGTTTCGTAAGGTCAACAGATTCTGGCCTAATGACAATATCCACATACGAACACATGTTTTCCTTCCCGTCGAGGCTTGCGGCGTCCGGGGCAAGAAACTGGAGGATGTCCAACAGAATTTCGATCTCCTCGAATCCGATAATAGCGCCTCAACCGCCACCAAAAACGATTTGCACGATCCATCCCCTGCACGGTTTGACGTCCACAACTCTTCAGATCCTCTGTCCCTTTCTCTCTCACTGACTTCATCACACGACACCACCTCGTACAAACATGAGTCATGGGTGCGTATTCCCAATACCCCTGAACCCGTCGAGATCCTGCGCATGCCACGCAGAACCCTTGGTTTCTTCCCTCCCGCCCGCCGAAAATCTATCACCTTCTCAGATACCTCCGACCGGGCCAACGGTCCCTACTCGGATAGCACTCCGAAATCTTCCTTTGACAAGCTTCGCCACCCACCTACTCACGCTGCATCGCAAAATGCTTCGCCTGCTCGTCGGCCCCTGCATACCCGAGCCCACCGAAGCTCTTCCACCACCAGTACAACAAACGTAATCTCGTTTGCAGACAGGCTGAAAGGACCAGGTGGGGTAGGAACGCTGCGAGGGTCAAATATGAGTAAGCCTGTTCCGGGGCCAGCAGAGGATCCCCTCAATAAGATGTTCGCGCATCACCTACCTAGCGTTGCGCCGCCAAGCTCCACCCCAAGATCAACTTCAAGAGTGACACCGAGAGTGTCGACCGACTCAATCAGATCGAACTCTTCCACTGGCCTGGGAGAAGTGGGTGGAGCGATCGAAGGGTGGGTCAGGAAGTTGGGTGGCAAAGCTATCGCAAAGTCGGAAGGCTTTCGGGAACGTATGGGCGATTTGATAGAGTTGGAAGGAACGGGTATGGGGGAAGAAGGAAGCGCCGCCGCTGAGGAGGGAGAAGACAGTGGGGGTGATACGCCTACCTTGACCATGAGCGCGAACGAGGAGGCGCTTTTGAGCGAGAGATTCCCGCCGAGAGGGAGAATACGAGATGCATATCCCGGCAAGGGGAAGGGCAAGGCTGACTGATTCAGTACGGCGTTGAATTGAAGGACAAAAGGCATGAATGGCGTTCTGGACACGCTTGCTTGCTTGGAAGGATGGAGCATTGAAAATGGACGCATAGGACTAATAGCGTGTCGGAAATCTCTACCTGCAAAAGTAGGAAGCTTTGCTCAGCAAGGACCTGTTGGCTTCTATCTTTCTATTTTGCATATTGTCTCACTTGAGGTTGTTAAAGTTTGCAAAGGCATTTTTGAATAGGTCTACACCCTACAAAAGCCCCAAAAATGTACGGTACGACCATGATGGGCCCAGCCTCGTTAGTGGGATTGACAGCGCAACGCGCATACCAGCGATCCCTAAACGTGGATGAGAGACTCGAAAGTGGTGGCGGCTTGACACTGTCTCCAGTCGGGGCCCGGGCTTGGGTAGGGGCGACAACTTGCTTCAGAAAAAGACGCCACCAACAAGCAATGATACCCTATATCCCAACTAAACTTCTACCCTAAGTTAGTTAGAACACCACTTCTGAAACTAACCCCAGTTGAACTTGGTAGTGCCACGTGCGATATCGAGATAGAGCTCGTGGGGCCACGCAGCCACTAACGAGCGCCTAGAGCTGCTTTCGCCCTGGGGTTGCTTCGCTTAATCTCCGCACCTGCAGCACTTTCCCACGCTATTGTATGGCATCCTCCCAGGCTTTCCTCTCTTTAGCCTGTTTGCCGATCGGGCAGACGGGAGGGCGGTGCTTGTTGCAGCCTGCGGATGCGGAAGACACCTCACAACATACTGAGCCTCCCACAACGTTGACGAAGCTCTACTCGACCCGCCTCCTTTGCCGACCGGGCCCATTCATCTGCTTGTCTTTTCTTCTCCTTCCCTTTTTTGTGCCTATGTTAATTCTTTTTGCTCCTGTTATACTCGACAGCTATGGCCCACGTGTAGAGCTCAGTTGCAGTGGTCGCAACCTGGTATACTAACCGCAAGATTTCAGGCCTCCCTGAAGCATTACTTTGCTTTCAGCCTCGCGTGTCTCCAACAGCCGACATGGACATCTCTTCGTGTGTGAAGAACGGTAAGAGCAAACTGCGCACGTTCGACCTTGTTATTGGCAAGCAGCTGACTCGATCATTGACAGTTCTAACGGCATATCGTAATGCTGCCGCACTCGTCAAGCGAATTCGAGAAAAAAAAGAAGCCGCACAAGGTGCATCGCCGCTAGATGAGTTGGTTAAAGACCTGGAAGACTCTCTCGCTCTTGGGCCTCCAGTCATTCAAGGACAATATGATCATGATCTGAAACGCTTTGGGGAAGCCTACGCCTGTGGAGATTCACAGGCCCGAGAGCAAATGAAGGATGTCCTGATCACGTTGCAAATCACCGTGCTTTCGAGCCTACAAGGAGTGTGGATAGACGATGCAGACCTCGACTACGCTGCGTTGCAATCTGCGTCAGATGACAGCAGAGTCAATGCTGTTGTGTGTCTAGGACAACTTTCTCAGCGCATATCAGCAGCGGCGGCTGCAAACGCTATGCTTCCAGAACACAGCATGCCATATCCAGTGGGATCTGATAGGATGCCCTCGTCACCATCACTGCAGTACTCCAGCAGCCGCAGCACAAGATCAACGGAAACCCAACCTTTGACACCAGGTCCAATGTCCGAACGCTTCGCACAGATGAGCTTGGGTCAGTTCGAACAAAAGTCACCCTTCGCAGGTAGCATCGCCTCTAGACACTTAGCCAACTCAAACGTGCAAGCCATCTACCCCCAGTGGAGGCCTACCCCCCGATTTGAAGCAGAACTTCTTCCACCAGCTCTTGGAGTGCATAGGCTTTCCAACGACAGTATTGAAGGCATGAGACGTCCTTCCTCGCATACCCTACCCCCCGAAGATAGTGTCCTTTTGGTGCCCAGTTCGGCCCAATCACCGCAATCAACCAATCCACCATGCCAAGAACTTGGTGATGAGGCTGACAGGGCCTCTTTTGTTGCCGGCTACACCAATAACCACGGCCAAGGATCCCCCGAACTGTCACGCACTTCTAGTGGCACGCACAGTAATGCGAGCAGAGATCGCTATGGACCAGACGACTACAACGACTTTACCTATACTCGAGGTGGACTCGACGATCCTAACCTCAATTACAGTGCCATGTACGGCGGCCGAAACGTATCTCCAACAGTGAGAAGGCCATCTTACGCTCCGTCACAGCACAGCACATATTCGTCGAATCACAATACATTAGATCATGTTGCATACCTGCAATCCAACGCCCGCCCACCTATTGTAAATGACTATCAAGTCAATCAACTTGCCTCCTACTCTCCATCGGAGCGTAAGCCAGTTCCGTACCGAGCCCATGATGCCACACAACCTACGCCGCTGTCACCCCAACTTCGCGAGAGAGAACCGTCACTAGCATCAGGATTCCATCCAAGCGAGCGAAGATCTTCTCTCGCAGCGTCGAATCCACCGTCAGCTCCACCGTCAAGCCCACCGCTTCCTGATCGTGCCGGTCGCAGTTCAGCCTTAGCCCCAATCCCCGTCACCTCAGATCGGCTGGCGCAATCTCACTCTACAAGCACCACCAGCTCTGTTATCCCTGCTCCCTCGGTCGGCCTCCGCTCTCTAAACTCAATGTCTCCCACTACAGTCAACCCCGCCCCGGCCTTTGGTCTCGGTCTCCCACATTCCGGTCCTCCGCCATCTCAACCCCAGTCTTACGGCCCTTTCACCCTCGTTCTCCCCACCGAAAATAACCTCCACGGTTTCTGCAAAGGCGCTGTCAGACTGCAGGTCAACCCCAATCTACCCAAGAAAGCCTTCTCAGCCGCCAACCGCCCGGCTGGTCTGACCGGCACCATTCCATTCTTCCAATGCTCGAAGTGCTCTTTTGAAGGCCCCGCCGTTATGGCTGTCAACCTAGGATCCAAAAAGACCAAAGCGGAAAAGACGTTCGACTCTCGCGTTCGGGTAGCTGAAAATGGCATTCGCTACCGCTGGATCTTCCTCGCGAAGTCACATGTCCAGTGCAAGAGCATGCCGGAAGGGCCTACCGCCAGAGATGGAAGTTTCGGTGCATTTGGGTGTATCTTCTGTTGCGCGGAAGGCGTTGGCAGAGGATGGAGCACTCTGGGTAGAGGAGGTACCGCACCTACTTTCGGCAATATTGGCAGCTTCATGGAGCATTTGCAAATGCACCTAAGCGAAGAGGGAACGCCGGGCGCGCAGATGCAAGCCCGAACGAAGTGCATAGTGGGAAGGGTGGCGGAAGCTACGGAAGATTTTGAGATCAATCTACCGCCCGCCCCGTAGGTTTGTTACATAAGGAGGATGAATGATGTCCATGATATTTCTACTGGCTTGCATACATAGCTGTTTTTTCGTTTGTACTTGGAAGGAGGAATGATACCCTGGCTTGTGTACTGATGGCTATCGCTAGGATAGAAACAGTAGACACTAAGATATCTAGAAGGACGCTGGTCCATTTGCCCAAATCTAAACCACCCATGAAATATTCGAACAGTAACACCACGTACCGATCTTGCCCAGAGTCCTGAGCTGCCGTCCATCAAGCGAAATGTCAACCCAGCTAATTTTGGAGTCTCTGCCTACGGAGTAGTGTAAGCGATGGCATGGCCCGGTCCAGAACGCGCCATTTGTCTTTCTTAGCGTGCTCTTTCTCTTCTTTTTCGTTTCGCTTGGAAGTGGCATTGCTTTGCCCCTTTTCCAGGTGCAGCTTTTGGCTTGCATTGACTATCGAAGAACTGCGAAGTTATGTGTGTAAGTGATGCATGAGGATGGCCTGTGCGTCACAACGGCGAAACGAGACTGGCCCCCAAGTTGCATTTTACACAGGTATGAAATTGTTGGTTTCAGCTACCGAAACTTCTTACTAGAAACAGATCTATTTGCCCTTTTTGGGTGTGGCTTGAGCAAAGAGCTAGGTGGAAAACGGAATGGCACAGGGATGAACCTCTGCACGTCTGGAGATTGGTTTCCCCAGTGGCAAAAGAGCCGACAGATTTGGGTCCGAGAATTCAGCCTTCTTCAATCTTCGACGCCTCAAAAAAGGCCCTCTGACACGTGTTCGCTCCAATTGGTGCCGATCAGAGCCGAGAAACAAGAGCAAATGATGAGCCCAGCTGTACATCAATGTGCATCACGGTACAGCAAGGATCGTCTCACCCTCAATGACTGGGACCTGTGTGACTACTAAGTCGGGAGCCCCTTGACAAATGACGTATTCCAGCAATACGTGCCACACCGTTGTAGGCGGGGGAAGTGGATTGCTCCCCACCGCCGCGGGTGCCCTCCTTTTGTGTTATGTAGGTTTTGCTTATGTCTGTATTTCCTTGTAAAGTGACCCACGCAGGAGATAGACGATAGCTCACGCGAAGAAGGAGCGTGGAGCAAGCATCAAAACCACGATGCGACACCTCCTGCGTCGGAGTATGAGGAAGAAAGGAAAGGCTAGGACCTCGAAGCGGAAGAGTAGTATGTCAAGCCACATGCGGAGTCCCCAACAACGGACTGGAATGGCGTCAGTGGAGTGCGTCAGGAGGGGCTGGAACATAGCGGGAAATCGGGATTTGAACACCATGTGTTTGTGAGTTGAAATAAATCATGTAACGTAACCTATATCTACAGAAGCAGCATTGTTTATTGCCATACTCTCCCGTCATCCCCACTTCTCTTACAGAGTGACTAGTGGAAAGAAATCGACCCTGGTAGCACTTCAGGTACAACCTTCCCAGAGCCAGGAACCGACATTTGGTGCATATCCTCTTGCCATCGTGATTCGTCATGCGTGGCTGCTCCTCGGCCCTGCCGCTAGGAACCGCGAGAGAAGGTATAAAACCTTCATTCTCGTACTACATGGAGCTTAACATAGTCAATCCATTGCCTCGGAATTCGTAAGCAGAAACCCAAGAGAGCCTCGTCTTCAATACTTGACTGGCATCTTGAAGATAGGAACCTTTGTCAAATCGTCCACTGGCCATACAACACGATTCTTCTGGTCCAAGGTCGCTCCCTCGTCCGTCGAAGGAATGCCCTCTTTCTCGTTCTCTTGGATTTCGTGTTCCGAGATCCCCATCTCATCTCTCACAAGCCATAGCTTCGGCGTCTTGGACGTGAGAGCAGGGTTCAAATATGCTGTTCGTAGCTCCTCTTCCGAATACTCCGGTGGTTCATCCCGTGGATCTTCAAACCACGCCTTGAGTGCTTGGTGCGATGCGAAGATGTGCGGTTCCAAGAACTTTGCTACTGGTTCCAGGACCCGGTCTGGCACTCGGCCTCTACCGATGTGTTCAATTTGTGACTCTGGATGGTTATCTATGTCCTGTGTAGCTGAGCCCTCTTCTGCCTCTAGCAGAGGTCTTTCTTCCTCTTCGGCTTGGAGATCGGCTGGGAGGTACCGTTCCAGAGGCCCGAGATGCTCATTCATGGTGATATGGTAGACGACCGTGATGATGAGAAGGATTATCATCAAGACTGAAGGACCAGAAGCCTGACGGAGTCCGAAAAGACCAATAAGGCATAGCTCAGACAGGTAGACTCCTGTTAATAGGTGCTGCAGAGCACGGGTGTAGCTCTCGCCTTTTGTGTCGACTTTGGTCTGAATGACAAAGAGAAGATTGTAGCGGTAGCTCAAGTAGTACAAAAATATGCCGATTGTGGCGAATCCAAGTACGAGCGGAGCGATACACGCGTACGCGATAGCTGGAAGATAATCAGCATGAATCAGTGAATAGTCCATGACGGCAGGTACATACCGATAATAGCCATGTTGGCGAACTTCGGATAGACAGATCCCCAACGGATGCCTTTCATATGCGTATATCTGCTATACTTGGCGCGGGGTGTTTTGTCAAAGAGCGTGTCATACCCAAGATATTCCAACAGGTCCCAGTAGTTCAGAACATTCTTGGCGGCGGAAGCAGTTCCTTGAAGGATGAAATATGTAAGGTAGAAGTTTGAAGCTTTGGGTAGGTTCTGGGCGAGTCGCAATGGCAGCGACGTCGGATCTTGGGCGATCTTCCTCGCCACAGCGGCTGCTCCGGAAGTGAAAGTTGTCACGAGGAAGACCTGTATTACCTGGAAAGCATAATACCAAGTTTGCGTCTTCAATTCCGCCTGAGAATTCGTTGGTTCGCCAGATAGCTTTGCAATGTCTAGACACGATGAGTTGGAACTTAGGTCGCAAGCTTGGTAGTGGACTCACATCGGAAAATGTTGGGAACATATGAAACAAGCTCGCTAACTAGGTAAGGGGGTAAAAGGCCGGTGAGCAGACCCAAAACGGCGTTCGGGAGATGGTTGATGAAACGTAGAAAGTGGAATCGCCCCGTCAGGTAGTTGATGTTGGATATTGTTCCCACAATACCGATCGGAATCGACCATAGCAGTATTGTAGCAACTATGAAGGCCGTTGCAACGTAACCTCTGCATATGCGACTGGCGGGAGATAGGCATAGATTCTTCCATATGACTTCCTTGGGCAGGACCCCAATATATCTTGGCTCGAGGTGCATTGGCTCATGGTATGAAAGCTGCTGATATGCCCTTTGCGCGGCAGCTTGAGTTGAAAACTCCACAAAGACGGCATAGGGGTGCTTGGGCCTGCTCTTTGACGCGAGTTCCCGAGCTTTTTGAACCTCTCTGGACTTCTCAGACACCTGCTTTCTTGACCACTGGATTGTATCGACCTTTGCCCCAACCAACGGCGTCAATATATGCGACGGTCTGGATTCTTGGTAAATCGAGCTTATGTCTCTGACGTCCTCAAGGCCTTGGCCGTTACTATGACCGATTTTCGAGCCCTGTAACCTCTTCTTGTTAGCATTTTTTGACCACTCCACCTCTGCCTCTTCAAGTATCATAGCGCTATCATTACGGTCGCTCACAAGCGACTCGATATCGTCCAGATTTGTGATTATCCAATGTCTCCTAGCTTCATTACCGAAGATACGCTGTAGGTTCTCTTCGTGCACGACTTCCCTTGGAGCGGACAGAAAGAGCACGGTCCGCGATGACAGACGAGCAGCATTGGATTTCGATAGGAGGTAAGCTTGACGTAAGCCAATGAGAAATATCCGTTCGCGAGCCACAAGCACCATCACAAAGCCTGTAAAGGTCATTACGAGCTCTAGACGACACGTAAACACAAAAAGACATACCAAGGAACAGCCACGCCACTACTGCATGTGCATAAAGTCGCTTCGTCCCAGTGACGTTGCTGAAGGAGATCCGATCCAGCTGCGATGCGCCTCCCCCACCAGTTGCATTTACCGGGAAAAGGATTGGCCATGTAATGCAACTCCCGACAAAGCAAAGTAGTATGATGGTCCTGAGGAACCGTAGGAAGCAGTATGCATCTAATGAGTTGCTGCGAAGGACGAACTTGTCATCAAGGGTTCTAAAGCTGTGGAACCAGTCGTAGCGTCCACGACCAGGAAGGGGTGTTCGGTCTCTGGCAAGCCGTTAGCGACGATGAACTGGTTTGGGTCCAAAGTCGACACAGACTTCTCTGGAACGACGCCAATGTACGTCCGCGGGGTATAAATCTTGCGGTACTTGTTCCGGATGGCGACAAATATAGCCAGGAACAATACTGCAGTAAGGAAGGTTGGTATGAATGTTGCGACGATGGCGGATATCGAAGTCGAGCCTAAGGTACGATGTCCGCCGGCACCAGGGGTCTATTGCGAAGGATAAGCATGAATCTGAAGCATAATACGGCCTCGCATTATATTGAGCCTGCTCAAGGACAACAGCGTGATGGACGCCATGAGATGAGAGAGCGCTTGAGTAGCGAAAAGAACTCTTTCAAGAACCAAGCATTCATTCCGCGATGCAAGGAAGCCTTTACATTCTGCTACTTGAAGGACAAGCAAAGCATCCACTGACAACCAGAACGGTGGCTACGAGGTGGACCAAAGGCGAAAGCAGGTTGAACAACATCAAGCAGGACCACTTACTTTGTCTTCCATCGCGATTACATCATCTGCAGCTGGTGTGATGACGGCATTATGTAGCGACGCGAGGACACGTTGCAATTCCATTATCCCAAAGTCCGCAAAAATCTCGAGAAACCTTCATCAGTACTTCATGATTTTTGATGACGAACGAGTCTCATGAAACTTGGACGTTTTGGGGGATAAGTCTTGGCGTGTTAGTGCCAATGCTCTCATCTTGATTACTTCTCGCTTGCTTCTTGTTTTAATCTGTGGTCGGGGTTTTGAAATAGCCCTACATTGCTGATGTTCGTGGAACTTTCAGTTCAGAATGCAGAGAGGAGATCCCACACGACCCCGAGGTTCCTTACGCTTCAACGGTATGGCAGTTTATCATCTCGCTACTCTGTATTACTTCCCGTGTAGCAATAACGCACGGTAAATCTAAGCCTTCCTTGAAACTACCAAACCCGTCTTGCAAATCCGAGCGGTAATCATACCTATGGCAACCGCCAGCAAAGCTCTGGCGAAAACCTGCAAACCAATAAAATGGCCAGCGTCTTACAGAATCGCGCCTGCCACTGGACTACCCACCAAGACCGAGACTCGCAACCGCAAATTCAGATCTGGCCCCAATAGCAGTCAGACTTGGAGTCAGACTTGTAATGACGCTTTTTGGGCGGGAGCAGAACTTGGGGCAGCTGGTCTGGATATTGCCTGTCCCGTTGTGATTGGTGAGCCACGCCGCCCTGACCTCGCCCGAGACAGGTGAGCCACAGGTGACAGGGTAATTCCTCGATGTGCCTGAGGTGACCTGTCACCGTACACCTGCACCTGCTACCTCGCCCTTCACTTTTGTGCACATTAATTCTCGCCGCGTTTAAGGGATTACTAAGCAACTTTCTCTGGTTTTCGAGACGTGTTCTATTCGAATGATATATGAGAAAAGGCCAGCAGCAGGCGGTTGGGTGGGGAGGAGGTTAAGCAAAATTGTAGATTATGAAGATAGGCGTTCAGAGGATTGTAGCAGCTTGACCACCGCCTCGTGCCCGTTCGCTGCGGCCCACCACAGCGGCGTCCGACCCTCCTCATCTTTCGAATTCGCCTCGACGTCGTCCCGGTCCACCAGCAGTCTGACCACCGCCTCGTGCCCGTTCGCTGCCGCCCGCGACAGCGGCGTCCGACCCTCTATATCTTTCGAATCCGCCTCGACGTCGTCCCGGTCCACCAGGAGCCTGACCACCGCCTCGTGCCCGATCGCTGCCGCCCACCACAGCGGCGTCAGACCATACTAATCTTTCGAATCCGCCTCGAACTGGAGAGCGTCG